>Ga0268386_10000544_pt1 | contig 24078 bp, 33 predicted proteins | sample RVTome_15_FD_200260 | JGI IMG/M metagenome (GOLD analysis project Ga0268386, IMG submission 200260) | Soil microbial communities from uranium-contaminated site in the Upper Colorado River Basin, Wyoming, United States - RVT150D86... ... | reverse complement strand
GCGCCGGGCCAGCGCTGCGGGCGTCTGCGGCCACCAGGCCGCCGCGGCGGCCTTTCACGCCGGGGCGAGCGAGTTCGAGATCCATGCGGCCTATCTGCGCGCCACGAGCCACATGGAATCTGAGCTGCCGTATCCGAACATCATTGCGCTGAACGAGCACGCTGCGGTGCTGCACTACACCGTGCTCGACAAGAGTGCGCCAGGGGAGCGGCGCTCTTTGCTGATCGATGCGGGAGCCGCCTGGCGCGGCTATGCCTGCGACATCACCCGAACCTACGCTGCCCGGGACGGCGAGTTCGCGCAGCTGATCGCGGCGGTAGAGCACATGCAGCGCGAGTTGTGCGATCGCGTGCGTCCCGGCACCGACTACGCGGACATCCATCTCGCCGCACACCACGGCATCGCCCGGATTCTCGAGGAGGCCGACCTGATCACGATCGACGCCGACGCTGCCGTCGCAAGCGGACTGTCAGGCGTGTTCTTTCCGCACGGCATCGGTCACTTGATCGGCCTGCAGGTACACGACGTGGCCGGCTTCATGATCGACCGCAGCGGCACGGAAAAGCCGCGCCCGGAAGGGCATCCCTACCTGCGGCTCACGCGGACGCTCGAACCGGGCTTCGCAGTCACGATCGAACCCGGGATCTATTTCATCCCGATGCTGCTCGATGCAGCGCGCATGAACGGCCATCGCGAGCACATCGACTGGGCACACGTGGCAGCGTTCGCGCGCTACGGCGGGATCCGCGTCGAAGACGATGTCGTCTGCACGACGGGCAATCCCGAGAATCTGACGCGCAATGCATGGCAGGCAATCGCGCCTGCGCCAGAAGACGGGAAAGATGCTGCGCATCGAGCAGGCGGTCCGGCGAGATAGATGCTGCACCTCGAGAAGGCCTCGCGGCGGATCAGACCAGATCCGGCGCGGCCGCGCCTTCTCGCTCGCCGCAGGCTCACCCGACTCGTAGAGGCATTCCCGCCGCCCGGCCCGCCCCACGCGTCTGCGACTGGCGCCGCGGGCCCTACTGCCGGGTCTTCAGCAGATCGCGGATTTCCTCGAGGAGCACCTGCTCGCGCGGTGGCGCGGGCGCCTCACCGGGTACTTCCTCTGCCTTGCGGCGCAGCCGGTTCATCGCCTTGATCGCGAGGAAGATCGCGAATGCGACGATCACGAAATCGACGACGCTCTGCAGAAATGCTCCGTAGTTCAGGGTGACCGGATCGGCGCCGTCACGGCCGGCGGACAGTGTCAGCGCGAGATCGGTGAAATCGACCCCGCCAATCAGATAACCCAGCGGCGGTGTGACGATGTCGCTCACGAACGACGTCACGATCTTGCCGAACGCAGCGCCGATGATGATGCCGACCGCCATGTCGACGACGTTGCCCTTGACGGCGAATTCCTGGAACTCCCGCAGCATGCCCATGCGCGTTCTCCCCACCAGTCGCGTTTGATCGAGACGCTGACTGCCAGCCGTGCAGCGTCGGGCTTCGAGTCGGGCGGCAAGATAGCCGATCGCGCGTGGCTGCCACAAGCAAAGAGCCGGGTTCGGGGCCCGGCTCTGCTGCGGCGGATCTGGGAGCGCGCGGCGTGCGGCGGACTCAGTCCTCGCTTTTCTTTGCCTTGGTCGTGGTCTTGGCCTTCGCCTTGGTGCTGGCCTTCTTCTTGGCGGCCTTCTTACGCGCCGGCTTCGGTTTGTCCTCGCCCGCTGTCTCGTCGGCGCCCGCATCGTCCGCCTTCCTGGCGGTCTTGCGCGCACCTGCTTTCTTGCGCGTCGACTTCTTCTTCGGTTCGTCCTCGGGCGGCGCAGCGCCAGCCAGCTCGACCAGCTGCATCAGTGCCATGGGTGCGGCATCGCCGGCGCGCGGATCCATCTTCAGAATGCGCGTGTACCCGCCGGGTCGCGCCTGAAATCTCGGCCCGAGATCCTCGAACAGCTTCGTGACGATCTCCACGTCCCGCAGCTGCGCGAAGGCACGCCGCCGATTCGCGGGGCTGTCGGCCTTGCCGAGCGTGATCAGCGGCTCCACGACGCGACGCAATTCCTTGGCCTTCGGCACGGTCGTCCGAATCGTCTCGTGGCGCAGGAGCGATGCGGCCATGTTCCGCAGCATTGCAGCGCGGTGGGGGCTGTTACGGCTCAGCTGCCGTCCGGAGAGTTGGTGACGCATGGTCTATCGAATCCGTGTTCGCTTGGCTCAGTGCGCGCAGCGCCCGCTGACGCTCCGCCTGGCACTTCAGATCAGGTCGCGCTCTTCATCACGCCGCAGGCTGGCGGGCGGCCAGCTGTCGAGACGCATACCGAGCGTGAGACCGTGGCTCTCGAGCACTTCCTTGATCTCGGTCAGCGACTTCTTGCCGAGATTCGGCGTCCTGAGCAGCTCCACTTCGGTCCGCTGCACGAGGTCGCCGATGTAGTGAATGTTTTCCGCCTTCAGGCAGTTGGCACTGCGCACGGTCAACTCGAGCTCGTCGACCGGCCGCAGCAGGATCGGGTCGAACATCTGTTCCGCCGTCTTCGTGGCGCCTTCGTCCTGCCCCTGCAGATCGACGAACACGGACAGCTGATCCTTCAGGATCGAGCCGGCGCGCCGGATCGCTTCCTCGGGGTCGATCGTGCCGTTCGTTTCGATATCGAGGATCAGCTTGTCGAGATCGGTACGCTGCTCGACGCGCGCGGCCTCGATGTTATAGGCCACTCGCCGGATCGGGCTGAACGAAGCATCGAGCTGCAGACGCCCGATCGGGCCACTCGACTCCTCAAACGTGGCGCGCTGCACGGCCGGACGATAGCCGCGGCCCCGCTCGACCTTCAGCGTCATGTTGAGTTCACCCGCCTTCGTCAGATTCGCAATGACGAGGTCGGGGTTGATCACGTCGACGTCGTGATCGAGCTGGATGTCACCGGCCGTGACGGGCCCTGGACCCTTCTTGTGCAGGCGCAGCTCCGCTTCATCCCGTGTGTTCAGACGGATCGCCACCTGCTTCAGGTTGAGCAGGATGTCGACCACGTCCTCCTGGACACCTTCGATACTGGTGTACTCATGGAGCACGCCATCGATCTCAGCCTCGGTAATCGCACAGCCAGGCATCGACGACAGCAGCACGCGACGCAGCGCGTTGCCGAGCGTGTGACCGAAGCCGCGCTCGAAGGGCTCGATCACGATGCGGGCGTGGCGCGGGGTCGTCGGCGTGACCTTGACGAGCCGCGGCTTCAGAAATTCTGCGACGGACAATTGCATTGACCAATCCACCTTGAATTACTTCGAGTACAACTCGACGACGAGGTTCTCGTTGATGTCGGGCAGGATGTCCTCACGGTCGGGCAGCTGCTTCAGCACCCCCGAGAACTTCTTCTCATCGACCTCGACCCAGTCGGGAAAGCCGACCTGGGACTTGATCTGCAGGGCACCCTGGATGCGCAGCTGCTTCTGGGCCTTTTCGCGCACGGCGATTACGTCGCCCGCCTTGCACTGATACGACGGCACGTTGACGATTGCGCCGTTTACCGTGATGCCCTTGTGACCGACGAGCTGACGGGCCTCATTCCGGGTTGCGGCGAAGCCCATCCGGTATACGACGTTGTCGAGACGGCCCTCGAGGAGCTTGAGCAGAGTTTCACCGGTTGCTCCGGGACGGCCCGAGGCGCGATGGTAGTAACCGCGGAACTGCCGCTCGAGCACGCCGTACATGCGGCGCAGCTTCTGCTTCTCGCGCAGCTGCACGCCGTAATCGGACAGTCGCGAACGACGTTCACCCTTGACGCCGCCGGGCGGCACTTCGAGCTTGCACTTCGACTCGAGCGACTTGACGCCGCTTTTCAGGAACAGGTCGGTGCCCTCGCGCCGTGAGAGCTTGCATTTGGGGCCGAGATAACGAGCCATGGATCAGTTCCTCGCCGCCGGATCAGACGCGGCGCTTCTTCGGGGGCCGACAGCCGTTGTGCGGAATCGGTGTGACGTCGGCAATGTTCGTGATCTTGAGTCCGCACGCGTTCAGCGCGCGTACCGCAGACTCGCGACCCGGGCCGGGCCCGCGCACGCGGACTTCAACGGTCTTCACGCCGTGCTCCTGAGCCGCCACACCAGCCTTCTCGGCCGCCACCTGCGCGGCGAACGGCGTGCTCTTGCGGGAGCCGCGGAAACCGCAGCCGCCCGACGTCGCCCATGACAACGCATTGCCCTGACGATCGGTGATCGTGATGATCGTGTTGTTGAACGACGCGTGCACGTGTGCGATCGCGTCGGTCACGTTCTTGCGAACTTTCTTGCGGCTCTTGCCGGCACCGCTCTTCTGGTCTGCCATGCGAGTTTGATTTCCGTGATCGGCCTGACGGCGTCATCCATCTATGAAGGTAATCCCCGCCGCAGCGGCGGCGGGACTGATCAGCGCTTGCCCGGAGGCGCGTGCGTTTTCACGGCGGCCTTGCGCGGGCCTTTGCGGGTACGCGCATTCGTGCGCGTGCGCTGGCCGCGCGTCGGCAGACCGCGCCGATGGCGTATGCCTCGGTAGCAGCCGAGATCCATCAGCCGCTTCACGTTCATCGAGACTTCGCGGCGCAGGTCGCCCTCGACGATCAGCTTGGCGACGTGATTACGGAGCGCAGTGACTTCAGCGTCCGTGAGGTCCTTGACCTTGGTCTGCGGCTCGACGCTGGCGGCCTCGCACAAGGCAAGCGCGCGCGTGCGCCCGATGCCGTAAATATGGGTGAGTCCGACCCACACGTGCTTGGTCATCGGTACGTTGATACCGGCGATACGGGCCATTACGACCTCTCCGCGGCGAAAAGCGCCGAAGTTTATCCTAAAAACGATGCCGAGAAAAGGGACGAGGAGTCGAGTCGACGGCCGCCGCGTGCCCGAACTGGACCGCAGCAGCGCCGTGTACCGACTCGACCACGCGACAGCTCAACCCTGGCGCTGCTTGTGCCGGGCGTCGGAGCAGATCACGTAGATCACTCTGCGGCGACGGACGATCTTGCAGTTCTTGCAGATCCTCTTGACCGAAGCTCTTACCTTCATGACTCGACTCTCCAGAAACGAAACCGCCCGCGCGATGCGCCGGACGGCCGATCATCTGATTGCTATCTCAACTGGCCCGACCGGCCGTAGCCGCGCAGGTTCGCCTTCTTCATCAGACCCTCGTACTGATGCGACATCAGGTGCGCTGCGAGCTGCGCCTGAAAGTCCATCACGACCACCACGATGATCAGGAGCGACGTGCCACCGAAATAGAACGGCACACTGAAGCGCGAAATCAGGAACTCCGGCAGCAGACAGACGATCGTGATGTACAACGCGCCCCAGAGCGTGAGCCGCGTGAGCACCTTGTCGATGTACTCCGCGGTCTGCTGACCGGGGCGGATGCCGGGGATGAACGCGCCGGACCGCTTCAGGTTGTCCGCTGTCTCCCGCGAGTTGAACACGAGCGCGGTGTAGAAGAAGCAGAAGAAGATGATCAGCGCACCGTACAGAACCATGTGAGCCGGCTGTCCGGGCGTCATTGCGGCAGAGAACTGCTGCAGCCAGCCGAGCCCCTCGTTCGTGCCGAACCAGCTCGCAATCGTCGCGGGGAAGAGCAGCAGGCTCGATGCGAAGATCGGTGGAATCACGCCCGACATGTTCAGCTTGAACGGCAGGTGCGTCGACTGACCTGCATACATCCGCCGTCCCTGCTGGCGCTTTGCGTAGTTGACCTGGATGCGTCGCTGGCCGCGTTCCACGAAGACGACGAACGCGGTGACCGCGATCACGAGGGCGAACAGGAGCAGCGCGAGCGCAGCAGCCATCTCACCGGTGCGTACCAGCTCGAGTGTGCCACCGAGCGCAGCAGGCAGCCCCGCGACGATGCCGGCGAGGATGATCATCGAGATACCGTTGCCGAGCCCGCGCTCGGTGATCTGCTCGCCGAGCCACATCAGGAACATCGTCCCGGCCGTCAGCGTCGCAGTCGCGATGAACACGAACTGCGGACCGGGATTGATCACGACGCCCTGGTTCTGGAACGCGACGGCGGCGCCTGCTCCCTGGAACGCTGCGAGCAGCACGGTGCCGTAACGCGTGTACTGCGTGATCTTGCGCCGACCCGACTCGCCTTCCTTCTTGATCGCGGCAAGCGACGGTACGACGACCGCCATCATCTGCATGATGATCGAGGCCGAAATGTAGGGCATCACGCCGAGCGCGAGGATCGACAGGCGCTCGAGCGCACCGCCCGAGAACATGTTGAACATCGACAGGATCGTGCCCTGCTGTTCCTCGAAGAAACGTGCGAGCGCAATGGGATCGATGCCTGGCACCGGGATGAACGTCCCGATCCGGTAGACGACGAGCGCGCCAAGCAGGAAGAACAGACGCTTCCTGAGCTCGACGAAGCGCGTGGCTTCCCCGAATGCGGCAATCGGGCTCGCTGAGATCGGCTTTGCCACTTGAACTTCCTGCGCTGGAGCGCGGTCAGGCCTCGATACGGCCGCCAGCGGCCTCGATCGCGGCACGCGCACCCTTCGTCACGTGCACACCCTTGATCACGACCGCTCGCTCGATGCCGCCGGAAGCGACGATGCGCGCGCGCAGCGTGCCGGCCGGGACGACGTTCGCATGCTTCAAAGCGTCGAGATCCACGGTCTCGCCGGCGATCTTCGCGAGTTCTGACAGACGCACTTCGGCAACCGTCCTCGCGATCGGCGAACGGAAGCCGGACTTCGGCAGGCGCCGCTGCAGCGGCATCTGGCCGCCTTCGAAACCGACCTTGTGGTAACCGCCTTTACGCGCGTGCTGGCCCTTCACTCCGCGCCCGCATGTCTTGCCCTGGCCGGCCGAAGCGCCGCGGCCGACGCGCCGCCTGCTCTTGCGGGAACCCGGGGTGGGCGAAAGACTGTTCAGCTTCATGATTCCATTTCCTAAAGTCGCCGATCGCAAATGCAGGCGATCGTCACCGCACGCGGCGCATGGTGGCTCGACGTGGCCGGGTCAGAGGTCCTCGACCTTCAGCAGATGCTTCGCCGAGCGGATCATGCCCCGCACTTCCGGCGTGTCGCCGACGACGCGTGTGTCCCGGATGCGCCGCAAGCCGAGGCCCCGCACCGTCGCCTGATGCCGTTTCAGCTGACCGCTCATGCTCTTCACGAGCGTCACTCGCACTGACTTCGCGTTACTGTCGGTCATGACGTCAACCCAGAATTTCTTCGACTCGCCGTCCGCGCTTGGCGGCGATCTCGTCCGGCGAACGCAGCTTGGCGAGTGCATCGATCGTCGCGCGCACGACATTGATCGGATTGCGTGAGCCGTAGCTCTTCGCGAGCACGTTACGCACGCCGGCGCATTCGAACACGGCGCGCATGCTGCCACCGGCGATCACACCGGTGCCGTCCGCGGCCGGCTGCATGAACACGCGCGTTGCGCCGTGCTTGCCGGTCGTCGCGTAGTGCAACGTCGAGTTCCTCAGGCTCACCGTGGTCATGCTCTTGCGAGCCTGCTGCATGGCCTTCTGAATCGCGACCGGAACCTCACGCGCCTTGCCGTAGCCGATGCCGACGCGGCCATTGCCGTCGCCGACCACGGTCAGTGCGGTAAAGCCGAACTGACGTCCACCCTTCACGACCTTGGCGACCCGGTTCACGGCGACCAGCTTCTCGACCAGATCGTCGGAGGCAGCGGACTTTTCAACTCTTGCCATTTGCGTTTCCTAGAGACGGACTTGTCTGCGAGTGGAGGCAGGCGACTCAGAATTCGAGCCCGGCCTCGCGCGCAGCCTCGGCGAGCGCCTTCACGCGCCCGTGATACAGGAACCCCGAACGGTCGAAAGCGACACGTGATACGCCCGCTGCCTTCGCCTTCTCGGCAATGGCGCGGCCCACGGCTGCTGCTGCGGCCGAGTTGCCCGTGCCCTTGACGCTGGCCCGAATGCCCTGCTCGAGCGTGGAAGCCGACGCGACGACTTTCGACTGCGAATCGAACACCTGAGCGTAGATGTGCCGCGGCGTGCGATGCACCGACAGACGCATCGTCTTCAGCTCGCGGATTTTCGCCCGGGCGCGCTTCGCGCGGCGCAAACGTGACACTTTCTTTTCCATAACGAGTACCTGCCAGAAGGTTGCAGGGGTCAGTGTTCAGGGGGCAGCCAGACCAGCGCGATGCGCCTTGTCTGCCACCTGCAACCTGCCACCTGCGACCTGCCACCTGTCGTCTGCAACTTCACTTCTTCTTCGCTTCCTTGAGCTCGATACGCTCACCGGCGTACCGCACGCCCTTCCCTTTGTAGGGCTCCGGCGGACGGAAGCGGCGGATCTCGGCGGCAACCTGCCCCACAACCTGCTTGTCGGATCCGCGAATCACGATCTCGGTCTGACTCGGCGTCTCGACCGTGACGCCTGCCGGCACCGGATAGACGACCGGATGCGAAAACCCGAGCGTAAGGTTCAGATTCTGGCCCTGAGCCTGCGCGCGATAACCCACGCCGACGAGCTCGAGCTTCCGTTCGAAGCCCTGCGATACGCCGTGGACCATGTTGGCAAGGTGCGCGCGCGTGGAGCCCGCCATCATCGTCAGCTCCTTGGCCTCGCGCTGACGACGGACGTGCAGCGCGCCCGCTTCCTCGACGACGCTGACGCCGTGCCGGACCGGCAGGCTCAACGTGCCCTTGCCGCCCTTCACGGTGATCTCGTTCGCCGTGATCGTCGCCGTGACGCCCCGCGGCAGGGGCACCGGCTGCTTAGCTACTCGTGACATGACGACATCGTTCCTCGTTGTCCCGTCCGGTCCGCATCAGGAGACGATGCAGAGCACTTCGCCGCCGTGTCCGGCAGCGCGCGCCTCGCGATCCGTCATCACGCCGCGCGACGTCGAAATGATCGCGACCCCGAGCCCACCGAGGATTGACGGCAGTTCGTCCTTGCCCTTGTAGACGCGCAGGCCCGGGCGGCTCACTCGCTCGAGTCGATCGATCACCGGCCGACCATGGAAGTACTTCAGATCGACAGTCAGGTACGGCTTGCCGTCCCGCGACTCGGGCGTGAAGCGCTCGATATAGCCTTCATCCTGCAGAACCTTCGCGATTGCGAGCTTCAGCTTGGACGAGGGTACGTTGACCTGCGTCTTTCCGGAGGACTGTCCGTTGCGGATGCGCGTCAGGAAGTCAGCGATGGGATCCGTCATGCTCATGTGGTGCTCCAGTGGTTCCAGCCGTTACCAGCTGGCCTTTCCGAGGCCCGGAATCTCGCCGCGCATCGTGGCCTCGCGCAGCTTCGTACGGGACAGGCCGAACTTGCGGTAGTAGCCCCGCGGCCTGCCGGTGATCTGACACCGATTGCGCAGCCGACTCGCGCTCGAGTCGCGCGGCAGCGCCTGCAGCGTCGCGACGGCGCCATCGCGCTCCGCAGTGCTCGATTTCGGATTGCTGATGATCTCTCGGAGCTTCGCGCGCTTCGTCGCATACTTTTTGACGAGTTGCTCGCGCCGCTGTTGGCGATTGATCAACGATCTCTTTGCCATGGTCCGCAGTCCTACTTCCGGAACGGAAAACTGAAAGCATCGAGCAGCGCCCGACCTTCCCGGTCGTCGCGCGCGCTCGTCGTGATCGTGATGTCCATGCCGCGCAGGGCATCGATCTGGTCGTACGCGATCTCCGGGAAGATGATCTGCTCGCGCACACCCAGGTTGTAGTTGCCGTGACCGTCGAAAGACCGCGGGCTCAGGCCGCGGAAGTCACGCACGCGCGGGATCGCGATGTTGATCAGGCGATCGAGGAATTCGTACATCCTGGCGCCGCGCAGCGTGACCTTGCAACCGACCGGCACGCCGTCTCGGACCTTGAACGACGCCACCGACTTGCGCGCCCGCGTGACGAGCGGCTTCTGGCCGGTGATCTTCCCGAGATCGCCCGCTGCGTTGTCGATGATCTTCTTGTCGGCGACCGCCTCGCCGACACCCATGTTCACCGTGATCTTCGTGATGCGCGGGACCTGCATGGGGTTCGCGAGACCGAGACCCGACATGAGCTCCGGCACGATCTTCTCGCGGTACTGCTGCTGCAACCTGGCCATCGGACTCATCGCTCCCGCAATCAGGCGTCAACGACTTCGTCGTTGGACTTGAAGAAACGCACCTTCCGGCCGTCCGCGAGCGTGCGCACGCCCACCCGATCGCCTTTTTTGGTGACCGGATTCCACAGCATCACGTTCGACAGCTCGAGCGGCATTTCCTTCTCGACGATGCCGCCCGGGAGATTCCGCTGCGGATTCGGCTTCTGGTGCTTCTTCACCATGTTGACATTCTCGACGACTACCGCGCCGTCGAGCACCTTGATGACGGTACCCCGGCGGCCTTTGTCACGGCCGGTGATCACCACCACCTCGTCACCCTTTCTGATCCTGTTCATCGTCCCGTCCGTCGCAGGTTCTGCGTCGCCGCCCGTCCGCTCAGAGGACTTCGGGAGCGAGCGAAATGATCTTCATGAATCGCGCCGTGCGCAGCTCGCGTGTGACCGGTCCGAATATGCGCGTGCCGATCGGCTCGAGCTTGTTCGTGAGCAGCACTGCAGCGTTGCCGTCGAACCGGATCAACGAACCATCGGCGCGGCGCACGCCTTTGCGGGTGCGCACGACGACTGCGTCGTAGACCTCACCCTTCTTCACCTTGCCGCGCGGAATCGCATCCTTCACGCTGACCTTGATGACGTCGCCGACGGTGGCGTAGCGGCGCTTCGAGCCGCCGAGCACCTTGATGCACATCAGGCTCTTGGCGCCGCTGTTGTCCGCGGCGTTCAGCATCGTACGCATCTGGATCATGATTCGACCTTCCGTCGGTAAGCCGTCAGGCGGTCGCCGCCTGCTTGACGACGCGCACCACGCGCCAGGACTTGCGCCGCGAGATCGGCCGGCACTCTGCGATGTCGACGAGATCGCCCTCGCGGCACTCTCCGGCCTCGTCATGGGCGAGCAGTGTCGTGGTGCGCCGCACGTACTTGCCGTAGGTCGGATGTTTCACGAGACGCTCGATGGACACGGCCACCGTCTTCTGCATCTTGTTCGACACGACCTTGCCGGTCAGCGTCCGCGCGCGCTTCGCGTCGCCGGCCGCGCCGCTCTCAACCGCCTGCTCGCTCATTGCCGCTCACTCCCAGCCTGCCGCCGCTTCTCGGCCAGCACCGTTTTCACACGCGCCACGCTGCGTCGCACTTTCCCGAACTGGTCGGGCTTCGCTTCCTGACCGGTCGCCTGTGCCATGCGCAGATTGAACTGCTCACGCCGCAGTTTCAGCAGCTCCTCGCCGAGCTCGGCGGGCGACTTCTGCCGCAAATCCCGGATCTTCATCAGCGCACCTGCCGTGTCACGAACATCGTGTCGACGGAGAGCTTGGACGCAGCCAGCCGGAACGCCTCGCGCGCCACCTGCTCGGTCACGCCCTCCATTTCGAAGAGCACCTTGCCGGGCTTCACGCGGGCGACGTAATACTCGACGTTGCCCTTGCCGCTGCCCATGCGGACTTCGAGCGGCTTCTTCGTGATCGGCACGTCCGGAAAGACGCGGATCCAGATCTGGCCGCCGCGCTTCACGTAGCGCGTCATCGCACGCCGTGCCGCTTCGATCTCCCGTGCCGTCATGCGGGCGCGGGTGGTCGCCTTCAGGCCGTAATCGCCGAAGGCGACGCTGTTGCCCCGCTGCGACAGCCCGGACAGGTTGCCCTTGAACTGCTTGCGGAACTTGGTGCGTTTGGGTTGCATCATGGTGGTTCGCTCCCGACCTCGATCAGGCCGTGGCCTCCGCGGCCGGCGCCTGCTGCTGCGCCTGGCCGGCATCGCCTTCGGCAACCGCCTCGGGCTGCGTGAAGACTTCACCCTTGAACACCCAGGCCTTCACGCCGATCACGCCATACGTCGTCTTCGCCTCGGCGAAGCCGTAGTCGATGTCGGCACGGAAGGTGTGCAGCGGAATCCGACCCTCGCGGTACCACTCCGTGCGTGCGATCTCGGCGCCATTCAGCCGGCCCGATACCCTGACCTTCACGCCGAGCGCGCCCAGCCGCATCGTGTTCGTGACCGCACGTTTCATCGCACGACGGAACATCACGCGACGCTCGAGCTGCTGTGCAATGCCCTCGGCGACGAGCTGTGCGTCGAGCTCCGGTTTTCTGATCTCGGAGATGTTGATGCGCACGTCGGTGACCGGCATCTCCATCATCTTCGCAACCTGCAGACGCAGCTTCTCGATGTCCTCGCCCTTCTTGCCGATCACGATGCCGGGACGCGCCGTCTGGATCGTGATGTTGACCTTGCGCGCCGCCCGCTCGATCTGGATGCGGCTGACGGAGGCGTCGACGAGCTTGCGCTTCAGGAAGTCGCGGACCACGTGGTCCGTGTACACGTACGCCGGGAAATTCCGCGTCGACGCATACCACTTCGAAGTCCAGTCCCGGGTGATGCCGAGACGAATGCCGATTGGATTGACTTTCTGGCCCATCTCTTAACTCTCTTGGCTTGGGGCTGGAGGCTGGAGGCTCAGAACCTCCCGCTTCCGGCCGTCAGTCCTTCTGGCCGTCCCCGACGGTGACCGTGATGTGGCTGTTCCGCTTGACGATCCGGTTGCCGCGACCCTTCGCGCGGGCATGGAAGCGCTTCAAGCGCGGCGCTTCGTCCACGGTGATCAGCTCGACTTTGAGCTCGTCGATGTCCGCATTCAGGTTGTTCTCCGCATTCGCGATCGCGGACTCGAGCACCTTGCGGACGAGCTGCGCGCCTTTTTTCGGCGTGAAGCGGAGCGTCGCGAGTGCCTGTCCGACCGGCTGGCCGCGCACCATGTCCGCGACGAGGCGGCACTTCTGCGGCGAAATGCGGGCGTACCTGAGCCTGGCAGCGACTTGCATCGATCAGCCTCCCTTCCTGTCGCCCGCGTGCGATTTGAACGTACGCGTGGGGGCAAACTCGCCGAGCTTGTGACCGACCATGTTCTCGGAGATCAGCACGGGCACGTGCTGGCGTCCGTTGTGCACGGCGATCGTGAGCCCGACCATGTCCGGCAGGATCATCGACCGACGCGACCAGGTCTTGATCGGACGGCGATCGTTTTTTTCGGACGCGACACGCACCTTCTGCTGCAGGTGCAGATCGACGAAGGGACCTTTCTTGACGGAACGAGGCACTGTTGGCTCCTCTCGCTATCAGTTACGCCGCCGCACGATCATGCCGCTGGTGCGCTTGTTGCGACGCGTCTTCTTGCCCTTGGTCTGCCAGCCCCACGGGCTCACCGGATGCGGGTTGCCCTGCCCGGACTTGCCCTCGCCGCCGCCGTGCGGGTGATCCACCGGGTTCATCACGACGCCACGGACGGTCGGCCGGATGCCGCGCCAGCGGATGGCTCCCGCCTTACCGTAGCTGCGCAGGTTGTGCTCACCGTTGCCGACTTCGCCGATCGTTGCGCGGCAGTCGATGTGCACCTTGCGGGTTTCACCCGAGCGCAGCCGCAGTGTCGCGTACAGGCCTTCGCGAGCTGCGAGCTGCACCGAAGCGCCCGCACTGCGCGCGATCTGCCCGCCTTTGCCCGGCTTCAGCTCGACCGAGTGCACGGTCGTACCGATCGGAATGTGACGGATCTGCATCGCGTTGCCCGGACGAATGGGCGCTTCCGGGCCCGACATGACCGGATCGCCGGGCTGGACGCCTTTCGGCGCCAGGATGTAACGCCGCTCGCCATCGGCATACAGCAGGAGCGCGAGGTGCGCGGTGCGGTTCGGATCGTACTCGAGCCGCTCGACCTTGCCGGCCACGCCATCCTTGCTGCGCACGAAGTCGACCGCGCGATACTTCTGCTTGTGACCACCGCCCTGGTGACGGACGGTCAAGCGGCCGACGTTGTTGCGTGCGCCGGTCGATTTTTTCGTCGCCACCAGCGATCCGACCGGCCCGCCTTTGTGCAGGTGCGAGCGGTCGATCTTGACCTGGAAGCGACGGCCAGGCGATGTGGGTTTGGATTTGATCAGAGCCATCGGTAGAGCCTCTAGTCGTACGCCGGCGTCAGGCTTCGGCGCCCGCGAAATCGATCGTCTGGCCGGCCGCCAGACGCACGTACGCCTTCTTGACATCGGAGCGCCGGCCGAGCCGCGCGCCGAAGCGCTTGACCTTCCCCTGCGTATTGACGACCTGCACCGCGTCGACCTTGACCTCGAACAGCAGCTCGACCGCAGCCTTGATCTCGGGCTTCGTCGCATCGCGCCGCACGCGGAACACGAACTGGTTCCCCTGCTCGGAAACCCGCGCACTCTTCTCGGATACGACCGGGCCGAGGAGCACGGTCATCAGTCGTTCCTGGTTCATGCCAGCCTCTCTTCGAGCATCCGCACGGCCGCGACGGTCGCGATCACGTGTTCGTGTCGCGCGAGACTCACCGGATCGACCGCCGATACGGGCAGCACGTCGACGTGCGGGAGATTGCGCGCGGCCAGGAGCAGCTTCTCGTCGATACCCTCGACGAGAATCAGCACGTTCTCGCGGCCGAGCTCTTTAAGTTTGCCCGCCAACAGCCGCGTCTTCGGCGCCTCGAGCTCGAGACTTTCGACGACCACCAGCCGATCGAGACGCGCGAGTTCCGACAGCATCGCCCGCAGGGCGCCGCGGTACATCTTGCGATTGACCTTCTGCTCGTAGCTGCGCGGTCGCGCAGCGAACGCACGTCCGCCGCCGACCCAGATCGGGCTGCGGCTCGAGCCGGCGCGCGCCTGCCCGGTGCCCTTCTGGCGCCACGGCTTCGCGCCGCCGCCTCGTACTTCGGCGCGGCTCTTCTGCCGCTTCGTGCCGGCACGGCCCGCGGCCATATACGCGGTGACGACCTGGTGCACGAGTGTTTCGTTGAAATCCCGCGCAAACGTCGCATCCGAGACTTCGAGCTCTGCGGCACCCGCGCCGCCACTGATCATCTTGAGTTTCATGTCCGGCTACCCGTTGCGGTCTCAGCGCTTCGCCGTTTTCGCGGTCTTCGCGGCCTTCGCCGCGCGCGCGGCCGCCTTGATCGACGGCCGGACCACGACTTCGCCGCCCGGGGCACCCGGCACGGCACCGCGGATCAGCAGCAGGTTGCGTTCCGCATCGACGCGCACGACTTCGAGGTTCTCGGTCGTCCGCCGACGGTTGCCCATGTGCCCCGCCATGCGCTTGCCGGGGAAGACGCGGCCCGGCGTCTGACGCTGGCCGATCGAGCCCGGAACGCGGTGGGAGACCGAGGCACCGTGCGAGGCATTACCGCCCGCGAAGTTGTGCCGTTTCATGACGCCGGCGAAGCCCTTACCGATCGTCGTTCCGGTCACGTCGACGATCTGCCCGACCGAGAAGACATCGACCTTGATCTCGGCTCCGACTTCGAGATCCTCGCCTTCGCCGGCAGGGAGGCGGAATTCGCGCAACGATTCTCCAGGCTCGACCTTTGCCTTCGCATAGTGGCCGGCCAGCGGCTTCGCAATCCTGGAAGGCTTGCTTGCGCCGGCGGCGACCTGCACGGCACGGTAGCCGTCACGCTCTGCCGAGCGCAGCTGCGTGACACGGTTCGGCAGCGCTTCGATCACAGTCACCGGCACGGTTTCGCCCGAGTCCGTGAAGATGCGGGTCATTCCGCGCTTGCGACCGACCAGTCCGATCGTCGTCGGCGTCGACATTATTCGGTCCTCTTCTCACCGGGCCAGACTGCGATTGGCCGGCCCTGCTTCGAGCGCCCGCCGGGCTTCGCAGTCCGTCAGGCAGTTATGGATCCCACCGCGCTCATACGGCCGGCGCGCCGCTGCGCCCGAGTGCGGACGAGGCGAGCGAGTGACAGCAGCATCCGGAGAGGAGCAACCCGCCGCGCGGGTCACGCCGCTCGAGCGGTACCCCGTCAGGGCCAGGCCTCGGCGCAAAGGAGCCGCGTATTTTAGCGGCTGGCAGGGGGTTTGCAAGCCCCAGGGGGATGGAGGGGCGCGGGGGTCAGGCGGCAGGAATCAGCTCAGAGGCGCCGTGGCGGACTCTCCGCTCCGGCCTGCGACCCGATACCATTCCCTGCGACCTGCCTCAGGTCAGCTCAGAACCCTACGTCTCGCGAGCGCCAACTCGTGCCCGGGGCCGTGGCCTTCAGGTCGGCGGGCGGGACGGACCAGCGACTACTCGACCTGGTAACGCAGCTCCAGGAAGTAGCTGCGGCCCAGCAGCCGGTAGGTCGACACATCCGTGTTGGCGGGCGCGATGTTGAGGTAGGGCGGGTCTTCGTCCATGACATTGGTGATCACGGCTCGCATCGCGACGCCTGAATCGAAGGTGAATCCCGCTTCGATGTCGTGATACAGAACCGGATCGACGCGGCGGTCAAAAGGCTCGAATTCGATGCCGAACGGCGGCCAGGGCTCGACGTGCTCCGAATAGCTGCCGATGTACTCGGCGACGTAGCCGGCCATCCAGGGGCCGGAGTGCCAATCGATGTGTCCCGACGCGCGCCAGCGCGGCCGGGCGCCTGCATCGGCATCGAAATTGCCCGCGTATGAATGCACCTCGCCGCCGGGAAACGGCTGCCTGTCCCAGCGATCGAGGTGGGTGGCGAGCAGCCTCGATTTCAGTTCGCCGATCCGGGTCATTGCCGACCAATTGATCGCAAAGTCGAACGCGCGGACTTCCGACTCCCCGAAGTTGTGGTAGGTAGCCGCCAACTGCGAGACCCGGCCGTCCGGAAGTCTCGTGATCGCTTCGCACAAGCTACTGCGATGCTCCGCGCACTCGAACAGTATTTCGTGGGGATGCGCGCCCGCGATGTAGTTGGTGTGGCGCTCCTGAAAGTAGTCGACGCTCGCGGAAAGCCCCTCGGCCCACACCGGGGTGTAGATCAGGCCGGCTCCGAGGGTGTGCCCCGTCTCCGGCTCGAGCCCCGGGTTACCACCGAAGAGCACTCGGAATCCCGTATCGTCCTGTACGTACGCGCCACCCGGCACGCCGTTGGCCGCACAGTTGGCCTGTTGCGTGGGCGTCGGGTCATTCCCACACGGATCGAAGTCGAGCCACTGATCGAAACGATAGGGTTGCTCGTGTAGCTCAGCGAGGCCTGGGGCGCGAAAGACCTCGCCGTAGTTGACACGCAGCGTCAGTTCCTCGGCCGGCTGCCAGCGCAGACCCGCCTGCCAGCTCGCGTGACTGTCAAATGAGTAGAAGTCCGACCAGCGCACCCCGATGTCGAGCGCCATGTCCCGGACCCAGGGCCGATCGTGCAGCAGGGGCACCTGGACTGCGGCGAACAGCTCACGCGCGTCGTAAACTCCACTCACCGGCGGCGTAAACCGGAAATAGTTCTCTTCGAAGCCATACAGCGGATCGGGCACCAGGCTGCCTGCTTCGCGCCGGTAATCTGCGCCCAGCACCCACTGCAAGTCTCTGCCCAGCATCCGCCCACCCGGGCCGCTCAGGACGAGTTCCGCAAGCCACTGCTCGTTGGTGCCGCGATTGATCAGGGCCCTGGGCATCACGTACGCCAGCTGCTCCTCCGCGATGCTCCCCGCGCCGCCGAAGAGGTTGAGTGGCACACAGTCGGGAATGATGCCGGTCGTCGGAACGCGCCCGGTGGCGGGATCGGGCGAGCCGCACACGATGCCGCCTGAGTCATCCAGCCCGGAAGGACCCAGGGCGGGGACCAGGCGCGACTGCGCGACGAAGCCTCTCTCGACACCCGTCGCCTCGGCCGTGGCGCTCTGGAGAGCGACCTCCCACGTCCAGCCAGCGACGCTGCCTTCGAGCCCGATCAGCGCGCGCCACAGATCGATCTCCTGCTCGGTCCTGCGGTTGCCGGCCTCGATCAGGCGGCGACTCACCCACCCGATGTCGACACCGAAGGGGTTGTAATAGTTGTCGGCGGGATGGGCTGGTGACCCGTCCGCCAGCATCGGAACGATGAGGTCCGAATAAAAGAATTCCGGTGCGGCCTGCTGCGCCGATTCCCGGTGATGAACGAATGCTTCGATGAAGAGATTCGTGCTTTCGCCCAGCGGATGCGAGCCGAGCAGCCACAGCGCTGCGCGCTCGTTCGGCGTCTGCGAATAGTTGAATGGCGCGGGATTGAAGCCGTCGGTGGAACGCACGTACGGTCGATAGTCAGCGGAAGTCTGGCCGGTGGCGCCCGGCACGTGTGTGTAGACACCGGGCTCGAGTCCCAGGGCGTTTCCCTCCGGAACACCGATGAATGCGTTGACCGGCAGGTTATTGAGACCCTCTGGCTTCACCGTACCGTTGCCATCGACGATGAGCAGCGGACGCGCGGAGTAGCCGCGCCGATCCATCGTAACGCCGTCCTGCTCGACGTAGTCGACACCCAGGCCCCACGTTCCTCCGAGCAGGTCGAAGCCGATCGCTGCCTGCCCGGTGACGATCTCCCCGTCGCCGCGTTCAGTGATCGTCCGCGTTCCACTGAGCTCGAGGCCACGATTGGTTCGCCGCGTGACGATGTTCACGACGCCGCCGACGGCATCCGCACCGACCGCTGCTGGCGCGCCGCTCGCCAGCACCTCGACGCGCTCGATGAACGACAGCGGCAGTGTGTGGAGATCGACCGAGGCGTCGGCACCGAGGCCGCTGTTCGGTAGACGCCGGCCATTGAGCAACACGACCGTCGGCAAATCGTGCACTCGGACGCGGACGGATCCGTCGCCTGCCGTGCCGGCGCCGCGCGGTTCCGCCAAGCCCGGAGCATTGGCGTTGGTATTGAGCGGCGAGCCGGTGGTCATTGGCACTGCCTGCAGGACGTCGCCGATCGAATTCTCACCACCACGCTCGATGTCGCGGCGATCGAGCACGGTGAGGGGAGCCACGGCTTGGGTCGGATCCATCCACCAGCGCGAGCCGGTGGCGATCACTTCCTCCAGCGAAACGATCGGCGACGGAGGTCCTGACGGACGCTTAGGCGCGAGCGTCGCTGCCTCTACGGGCGGGGCGGCGCAGCCGGACGGCGAGGCGCAACTCGACCCCGCAAAAACCCTGACCGTCCGGTCATTCAGGAATTCGAAGCGCAGCCCGGTACCCGCGAGCAGGCGCTGGAGTGCATCGGGAGCCGCCAGACCGCGGGGTGCACGTTTCGAGACCTGGGTCACCGCGATTCCGGAGACGTAGACGACCTGCAGGCCGGTCTGAGTGGCGAACTCGCTCAGCGCTTGTGCGAGCGGCTGAGCGGCGATGTCATGCGAGAGTTCTTCGGATGCCTCGGCGCGTGCGGACACGAGGAAACCCCAGGTTGCGCAGATCGCGATCAGGTTGCGCACCGGAGTCATTAGCGTTCTTCCAACGCGGTGGCTTCGTGAGCGGTCGGGGCCGTTTCATCCCTTCTGTGACTTCACACGGAAGACGCGAATTCGCGCATTGGTCCTTTCCACGCGAACTCCATCGAGTGTCTGCAGAAACGCCAGGAACGAGTCGATGTCGTTCGCATCGAACACGCCACTGATCGGCAGCGCACGGAGGGCTGCGTCATCGATCTCGATGGGGATTGAGCCATAGCGGTTGAACTCGTCCGCCACCTCACCGAGTGGTCGTTGTTCAAAAGCTATCTTGCCTTGCAGCCAGGCCACGGTGTGCTGCACATCGACGGGGATAGGCTGAGCCGACACACCGTCCGTGTCAACGAGCACCTGGTAACCCGCATTGACGCGCAGTGCATCGAGCGGAAATCCGGCGACGGCCGGCGGCGGCGGTTTCCTGGCGAGTACGGCGACGCTTCCCTCGACGACAGTCACAACCGTCGCATCGGGTTTACGGTAGACATCAAACCGGGTCCCCACGGCCAGTACCTGTGCATCGCCAGCCGCGACCCGAAAGCGCCGCTGATCGTCTCGCGCAACCGTCAAGAGCGCCTGACCTCGCGCGATCTCGATCACCCGCTCGCTGCGGGTGTACCGAACCGTAACGGCTGAATCCGTGTTGAGATGAAGCTCCGAGCCGTCGGGGAGCTGTGCCACGATCTGTTCGCCATGGGCCGTCTGGTAGGTCTTCGGCGGGCCCAGCGGGTCATCATCATGCAGCCACCACAGCGCCGATGCCGCCAGCACCAGCACGACGGCAGCGGTGGATGCAGCGAGTGACCATATTCGCGGTTTGCTGACCTTTTTCGAGGGCAAGTCGCGCACGCGCATCGGTGCCTCGAGCGACACGACACCGTTCGTGTCATCGGCGCGCGCCATTTCGATGAGCGACTCCAGCGGCAGATCGGGCTCATCCATGGCGGCGGGCAGGTCGTGCGCGATAAGAGCAACGCCCAGGTACTCCTCGACATGGATCGGCGAGGCCTTGAGCCAGGCCACGAAGGCCGCGCGCTCGGCCTGCTCGAGCGATCCGGACTGGTTGGCAATGAACCAGGTCCCCGCCTGCTGGGCGACCGCGGTGCGAACCTGCTCTTCGCTGGGTGTCACGACATCACTCCAACTGCGCCATTCGACGCCGGCAATGAGCGAGCGCCTGCGCCAGGTACTTCTTCACCATGTGTGGCGACACGCTAAGACGCTCGCCGATCTCCTCGTAGCTCAGGCCGTGGCGATATTGAAGAATGACCGCGGCTCGACACTTGGGCGAGAGTTGCGCAAGCACCGTGCGCAAGCGCGCGACACGTTGCGTGACGTCGAGTTGCCCATCGAGTGTCGGTAGTTCGCCCAGCCGTTGCTGGATGCTCGCCTCGTCAAGGGTCACGCCGCGGGCCTGCCAACGATCCAGCACCGCGTATTCCTTCACGAGGTTGCTCGCCACGGTATAAAGATACCGCTCGGGATCGCGGATCGCGTGTATGTCGCTCACCCGCAGCATGCGCACATAGACTTCTTGCGCGAGGTCCGGTGCATCGGTTTTCGTCCTGATGCGCCGATAAAAGAACCCCTGCAGGGCACGGCGGTGCTCCGCGAACAGTCTCTCGACGAGCCCCTTTCTCGGTTCAGCCATTCCCGGTACGGCGGTCTACGAAGACGGCCTGGATTCCCAAGAACTATAGAGTCCCTCTCGAGAAATTCGGGTACCAGAATTTGAGTCGATCGAAAATCCGGTACCCGATCTGACTGCAACGGGCTCTTAGTCAACATCGCGAGTCAGATCGCAACGATGTGGCCGCGACAATGACGCTGCGCGAGACGAACGCCGGTTGCGCCAGGAGGGACGGATCATGAGAAACAGGTTGCACACAACCACCCAGGCACCCGAACCGTACAACGGCGCCCTTCCTCCGGATGGCCGTCCGCGCCCCGTGGTGCTCCTCGGCGCGCGTCGCGGTCTGCCCGGAGGGCTGCTGCTGGTCCTCCTGACTCTGGGCCCCGCCGCGCTGGCGGAGACCTACGAGGCGATCGACTGCCCCGACTCGTTCTTCACCGAGGCACGAAGCATCAACGACCGCGGCGACATCGTCGGGATATGCGAGGACGCGAACGGAGCGCACGGCTTTCTGCTCCGTCGCGGCGTCTTCACGCTGATCGACCACCCCGACGCTGCCGGGCCGACCGCCGCCTTCGGTATCAACAATCGGGGTGACGTGGCCGGACGCTACGTCGGGGCGGATACCCTCCACGGCTATCTGCGCCGGCGCGGTCGCTACACGACCCTCGATCCGCCGGACAGCTCCTTCACCGTGGCCCGCGGAATCGACGATTCCGGGCGGATCGTTGGCTTCTACGTGGATGGCAACGACGGGAGTGTCCACGGCTTCCTGCGCGACGGGCGCGGTTATCAGAACCTCGACGTCCCAGGCGCCGACGTCACCGTAGCAATGGGCATCAGCGTCACGCGGATCGTCGGCGGCTCCATCGACCTGAACGGTGTCTCGCACGGGTTCGTGCTGAAGAAGGGCGGCTACCAGTCGATTGACGTTCCGGGCGCCTTACACACGCGGGCGTTCGGGGTCAACGTCCAGGGGGACATCGTCGGCGGCTGGAACATTTCCGGCTGCGACGACTGCTTCACGCGCGCATTTGTGCTGACGCGTCGCGGGTTCGAAGAGCTCGAGTTTCCAGGCGCGCTCGAAACCGTGGCCAACGGCATCAACGCCTCGGGCCAGGTCGTGGGCATGTACGTCGCGGAGGACGGATCGGTCCATGGATTCCTGCACGACCGCGGGGACGACAACTGAGGCAGCGGAGGAGCATCCAGGCGCACCCACAGGCCAACGAGAGGGGGAACGACCATGACCAGACTGCGAATGCTTGCCGTTCCGGTACTTACGTCAATCGCGTTGGCGATTGCGGCCACGCCCGTCGCCGGCCAGAACGCCGTGACGGACTGGGCGACGATCGTCCAGCCGTCGATCCACAACGCGAGCGCGCCCCGGCCACCGGCGAGCTCCGAGGTGCTGCATACGATCATCCAGCTCGCCGTCTACGACGCCGTGGTTGCGATCGAAGGTGGCTTCGACCCGTATGCCGCGGCGATCGCAGCCCCGTCCGGTGCCGACGTGCGCGCCGCCGTGGCAACGGCGGCGTATCGCACGGCTCGGGGCCGGGTGGCGGCCTCGCAATTCGCCTATCTCGACGCCCAGTACGCGGCCTACCTGGCCGGAATTCCCGACGGCCAGGCCAAGACCGACGGCATCGTTCTCGGCACGGCGGCGGCCGACGCGCTGCTCGCACTGCGTGCCAACGACGGATTCGACGCCGTCGTTCCGTACAACTGCACTGCGATCCCTCCGCCCTACGCCGAGTTCGAACCCAACGGCGGCTGCGGTGTGCAGCCGGTCGACGCCAAGGTTGGCCAGATTACGCCCTTCACATACGGCGATCCGGCCGCTTTCCTGCCGCGCGGGCCCGATCCGTTCACGTCCCCGAAATGGGTCCGCGACTACAACGAGGCCAAGGGCTACGGACGCGCGGACAGCTCGCTGCGCACCGCGGAACAGACGGACATCGCCTACTTCTGGTCGGAACACGCCTACGTGCATTGGAATCGCAACCTGAACAATCTGGCGATCGCCCAGGGGCTCGACACTGTGGGCACCGCTCGCCTGCTCGCGATGGCGCACACCGCGGCGTCTGACGCAGTCATCGCGGGGTTCCACGGCAAGTACACGTTCCGGTTCGTCCGACCCCGTACTGCGATTCCACGCGCGGCCGAAGACGGCAACCCTGCGACCGGGCCCGACGCGACCTGGGCCCCACTTCTTCAGGTCAACCATCCCGAATACCCGTCGGCCCACGGTTTCTGGTCGACCGCGCTGACCGACGCGGTGGCCCGGTTCTTCTGCACGCGGGAGCTGACATGGACGATCACGACCAGCCCGGTAGTGGTGCCGCAGTTGGTGCAGAGCCAGCGGACCTATACGCGGCTGCAGGAGATCACTCGCGAGATCGCCGACGCCCGCGTCTGGGCCGGGCTGCACTGGCGGAACTCGATGACGGACGGCGAAAGGCAGGGCGCGAAGGTGGCGAGACACGTGCTCACGCACCACTTCCGCGCCGGGGATTGCGACGACTAGCGCACCCCCTCCGGTACCCGTCTGTTCCAACTGTTCAAGTCCGGCACCAGTCGGCGAAGAAATGGGGTGACGGCGGACCCGGAGGGTTCGGTTATCGGAGATGGATGGGATCACTGCAGCGGTCGCGTCACTGTTTCAGGCAGATGCTCCGGCGACGTCCCGCAGCCTCGAGTGAGAGAGCAGGGCAATGAAGAGCACACCCACGTGCACGAGCCGATCAATTCATCGCAAATTTGAGGATCGCAATCCGAACCGGGCGCGTGCTTCCACGGCAGCCGGTCTAACCGGAATCTGGATGATGCTCTCTGCCTCGGCACTCGCCGCGCCGGGGGATCTCGATCCAGCCTTCGGCGACGTCGGACGAGTGGGTCCGATTGCTTCCGTCCCTGGGACGGCCTGGTCAATTAATGCAATGGAAGATGGCAGTCTTGTCATTGGTGGCAGCGAGGTCAGCCTGTCATGTCCGCTCGACATCATTGGTTGCATTCTTCCCAGATATGTTGGATTCGCGGCGAGCAGCTTCTTGATCCGCGTTTCGGATGCAGGCCAGCTTGACGAAAGCTTTCAGGTTGCCGCGATTAGCGACTTCCATCTGCTCGCCATAGCCCGGCAGTCCGAGGGTAAGTTCCTGGCCGCCGGTCGCAGGCTCAACAAAAGGTCG
>Ga0268386_10000543_pt1 | contig 24082 bp, 20 predicted proteins | sample RVTome_15_FD_200260 | JGI IMG/M metagenome (GOLD analysis project Ga0268386, IMG submission 200260) | Soil microbial communities from uranium-contaminated site in the Upper Colorado River Basin, Wyoming, United States - RVT150D86... ... | reverse complement strand
GACCCTGAGGGCGAGGGCCGGCGGACGGCGCTCGAAGCACCAGTCGCAGCGGCCGAACCTCCCGGTGGGAAGGAATCGTCTGCACTCCTCGCAACGATCCCGCTCGACCAGTGGACGCCGCGCTGCGTTCCTCCGATAGACGACGAGGCGGTCGCCGAGCCACGGCCACCGCGGGATGTCGACGTCCTCGACCGGCGTCCAGTTGAGCGCGAGCTCACGGTGGAAGCGCACCGTGCCGGTCACGCCCTCGCGCCCCTCCCCGGCGTAGACAAGGACGTCGCCCGTGTAGGCGCGCAGGGGCGCGTAGCTCGCGGCGTCATCGTCGTGAGGCGGCCAGCAGAGGAAGAGGACCCGATCCCGGTTCCTGCGCACGGCTGCGACGGAAGAGCCGCGGACAATGCAAGCCCAGGGCTTGCGCTCCCGCCCGTGGTACGTGTTCGGCGCCGCCCCGGGCGGACGAAGGTCGTACGCCAGGATGTCGACACCGCCCTGCTCGAGGAGCGCGGCCCAGTAGCCCATGCCCGCGCCGCACTCCAGGAGCGGCGCGTACCGTGCGAGCGTGTCGAGCGCCGCCTCCCCCGGGATCGCCCAGGAGAAGAGGGCGGCGAGCTCACGCCGGCGGCCGCTCAGATCGAGCATCTGGTACAGGCCCGGAGGCAATTCCGGCGCGTCCCCGACAGGATCCTCCTCGCCTGCGGGAACGAGAAGCAGCCGGACGAGATCGAGGTACGGGTTCTCCCCCGGAGTCAACTTCCGACGCCGCCCAACTTCCTGCAAGAGTGAGCGGTAGCGCCTGAGACGGCGGACGCCCTCGCGCCACTCCTCCTCCGAAGTGACGATCGGCCCGCCGAAGTCGGCACGAACCGCCCACGGGTAGCGCTCCCCGAATACCTCGTATGTCCCGAGTTCCCACAGCTCCTCCAGGGCGACGGGCGCAAGCCATCTCGACCGCCCCGTGTACCGCTGCCCCCTCGGGACGTGGCGCCATCGGTTCGGGCCGGTCAGCCTGATCCCGTCGCCGCACACTGCGCAGATGGGACGCCCGTCCACCCGCACCCAACCCTGGGGACTTAGGAGCGGCTGGATCCTGCCCCGATGAGGCATGGTGCGATCGTGCCTGAGGGAGGGCGGCCACAGGCCGCCCTCCTCCGCAGGTCCACCCTAAACCTCGATCGATTCTGGGTACCGGTCCGGGTACGGCCGGGTCTTGTCGGGCGCGAGCTTGGCGAACGGACCGTCCGCGTGGACGATCCTCCCGCCCTGGAGCGTGAGGTTCGACCGCATCTTCCGAAGCTGCTCGTCCGGGACGGTGAGGAAGTCGTGGCTCAAGACAGCGAGGTCGGCAAGCTTCCCCGGCTCGAACGAGCCGAGCTCGTCCTCTTCGTGCGAGAACCAGGCGCTGCCGAGCGTGTAGAGGGTCAGCGCCTCCAGACGGCTGATCTGCTGGCCGTCCAACACGAGGCTTCCCTGCTGGTTCCGGCGGGTGACGAAGAAGTAGATCTGGAACCAGGGGCTGAGCCAGGACACGTTCGCCGCGTCGGTGGCGCCACCCGCATGGATGCCGCTGTCGATCCACGCCCGCGCAGGCCCTCTCGTGAGAGTGACTCCCATGCCGATGTCCTTTACCGCCTGCATTTCCTCGGGGGTCACGACGCCTGCATGGCCCCACGACCAGCGCAGGTCGCTGATGTCGAACTCCGTGCCGACCGTCACGAAGGCGTTCGCCTGCGCCGATCCGCCGCCCTGGGAGCCGAAGTGCTGCTGCATCCTCCACTGGGCCTTGGCGACCTCGCGCAGGTTGGCCGTCAGGCTCTCGATGCTGTTCGAAATCTGCTCGCCGACGCCGTTGATGCGATAGGCGCCGTCTCCCGCCTCGCGGAAGATCGGATGCATGTAGGTCGCGATCTCCTCAGGCGTTGCATTCGGCATGTACTGGTAGTGGCGCATCCGGACGTCGAGATGGCGCCCTCGGCGGTGGTATAGGGCGTTCTGGACCGCGTAGTCGTCCGGCTGCACGGTGAGGTTGCCCACGTCGTGGCAGGACGTGAGCCCGTTCGCGACCGCGAAGTCCATGACTTCCTGCGTGCCGCGCACCTTGTCCTCGAACGTCTGGATCGAGCGCAGGAGTGTGGTGACCGCCCCCGTGGACGAGACCTGGCCGGTGACCGGGTCAACCGTGATCCCGTTCGCCTCGAAGAACGCCTTCCCCACGGAGTTCGTGCGGCCCTGCAGATAGACGGCATGGCTCGGGGCGGCGGCGTCGAGCTCGACCAGCGTGGGGAGCCGCGCCTCGGCGAACTGATTCGGGGTCCAGCCGCCCTGCGCGGTGATGACGCCTCCGGCCGGCGGCGGCCCGGACGGGACAGTCTTCGCGCGCTCGGCGATCGCCTCCTGGAGCTCGGCGATCGAGAAGGCCGTCTCGATCCAGCGCGTCTCATGGCCGAGGTTCGTCCCTGTACGCGTGAAGTGAACGTGCGAATCGATCATCCCTGGGATAACCGTGCGGCCCCTGAGGTTGATCTTCAGAGTGCACTCGCCCGAGGACTTGCCCTTGATGTCGACGATCCGGCCGTCCCGGATCGTCAGCCCATCTGCAACGTGACCGCGGTAGTCGATGAATTTCCCGTTGACGAGCTGGACATCGCGCGATCCGGTGCACGGGTCGAACTTGTCCTTGGCGCCCCCAGCGCTCGCGGCGCCTGGAGAGGCGAGGAACGCGCACCCCCACCGGCAGCGAGCACCGCACCGGCCGCCGCACCCTGGACGAGCTGTCGTCTCGACAAGCCCTTTTCGTAGACGTCATCGGACATCACGCCACCTCCAATCGGGTCCCACAGTCATGGTGTCCGATTGTCTGATGATCAGCTTCGTGTGTCAAGTCACACGAAGGAAGGCTTCATGGGAGCGAACGTGGTCGCGTCCACGCATACGCGGGCGGGCCTCCGTCGCTGATGCTCCCGCTCGGCGCTTTCGGACTGTTGGTGTTCGCAGGGTGGCTGAACCTCGGCGCGTATATCGACGCGGTCACTTAGCTGAGCGTTGAGCGTGCCACAATGTGGTACACTGGCACACGGAGGAGGTGACGCGATGGCACGTCAGCGCCGAGAAGAGAAGGTACATCGCTCGTTTCGACTGGCGAGCTCGCTGGTCGAGCAGCTCGCGCGCCAAGCCGAGCAGACCGGCGCCAGCGCCAGCGCCCTGGCCGAACGCTACATCGAGGAGGGCCTGCGCATGGACGAGCACCCTCTGATCGTCTTCCGCGACGGCGCGGCCGGGCGACGAGCGGCGATCTCGGGAACCCGACTCGACGTCTGGCAGCTGATCGAGACACTACGCGCCTGCGACAACGACCCGGCCAAGGCTGCCGCCTACCTCGAGATCCCCGAGGCGTGGGTACGCGTCGCAGCCCGCTACTACGGCGCCTACCAGGACGAGGTCGACGCCTTCGCCGAACGCGCCCATGCCCTCGCCGCCCGCGAAGAGGAGCTCTGGCGCGGGCAGCAGGCCGTGCTTGCGTGAGGCTCTGCCTCGACGAGCACTACGCCCCCGAGATCGCCCGTCAACTGCGAGAGCGCGGCCACGACGTCTTCTCGGTCAAGGAGCGGCCCGAGCTTCTCGGCCAGCCGGACGCGGCCCTGCTCGCTGCGGCGATCCACGAACATTCGGCGCTGATGACCGAGAACGTGGGCGACTTCGCCGCGATCGAGCACACGCTCGCAGCCGGCGGCGACGACCACTGGGGCCTCATCTACACCTCGCCACGCTCGCTACCTCGCGCCACCGCCACGATCGGCCTCTTCGTCGAGGCACTCGACACCTTCCTCTCAGAGCGACCCGGCGAGGACAACTTCCGCAACCAGGTCTGGTGGCTCCAACCGCCGGACTGAACCGAACCCGGACGCAGCGAGCGACAGTCCAGCGCCCGTCATCCTCGTGCGCGATCTCCGACCCGCTGGCGAACCCGCTGGCGAACCGCGCCTAAAAGTCCTGCAAATCAGCCCTTTCTAGGCGGTCTCGGAAACCGTTATCCGTCGTTAGGCGGATCGAGGGTTCGAATCCCTCCCCCTCCGCCTTCGCCCAGAACTCCTTTATTCAAGCGGGTTCTGGGCGGGCTCCGCACGAAGAACTACTCCCGCCATGCTGTCAGTATTGCCAATGGGACATGCCCAGGTTGTTGGCTAACGAGGCAAAACTGCAGCGGTCTCTTGAGACCGCCGCAGCCAGAGGTGATCGCCGCGTAACGTCAGGCATCCGTGGAGCGGAAGCTGGGACATCGAAGGCGCCGTCAGGAGCCGCAACTGTCGTCGGCGCGGCCCAATGCAAGGCCACGCTCAAGTCCGGCAGCGACGAAGTGCCGTGCCAGCGACAATCCCGAATTGGGCGGCCGTTTAGCCCCCGGACGGGTCGCAGAGCGAGAAGCCATGGTGCTCGCCCGGTTTGTGGCCACCCGCGCCGAGCATCCCCTCCTGCGCGAGGGCGGCAACGTGGAACTGCGCGTATTCACGCCCCGAAGGCGATCCGTCACCGTCCGTGTCATTGCAGGGCGGCGCCTGGGCACCCGAGCCTCCAGACCCCACAAGGGCGGCTGCAGCGATGGCCGCGAGCACGAGCAGACGTCTCATGGCTCCTCCTTCTCCGTAAGGCCTTCTCTAGGCAATACGGGACCGAGGAGGACTCGGATTCCACCGACTTCGAAGGCGAGGGTTCGGGTACCCAGCCTTGAAGCCGCGCCGAACGCCACGCCGCCCGCAGAGCTCAACCCAGCCCGCGACCAGTGCGCCTGGCCGTTCACGTTCACGGTCAACCGCAGGATGATTACGAGTTCGCCGAGAAGGATTCTGTGGGCAACACCACAACGGTCGCCCGCCGAGCCGCGGCAGCGCCCGCTGCCCCCGTCGCTGACTGCAGGGAGGAGGCGCCAGCGATCGGCGTGCGTCGTCGAAAAGGAGCCAGCGGCTGTCCGGCGACCAGGTGATCCAGTCGAAGCGACGTGTCGCGCTCAAGATGCGCCGTGGCTGGGCGCGCAGGCCCTCGAGGAGGAAGAGCTCATGCGGTGCGGGGAAGCCACTCGTCGTGTACGCGAGGCGATGCCCCCTCGGGCGACCAGGCGAACATGGAGATCGCGTAGGGCGAGCGGAGCAGACGGACGACTTCCCGTCCGCCCGGGCGAGGGCGATCGTGCCCACGGTCTTCGCCCGCTTCGGCCAGGCGATGTACGCCTGCGCGGCCAGGTAGCGCCCGTCGGCCGACCAACGGGGTGGCGCGATCTCAGCCGTCCGCGCATGGCGCGCTCGGCCACCCGCCGGTACGAGAGGACGGCCGTGCGCTAGCCGCTCGCTGGGTCGACGGCGACGTACTCGCCTCGGTTGCGAGTCGACACGAGAAGCCGCCCGTCGGGCGTCGAGCCGCCGAGGTGGCACCTCGCAACCTGGCGCAAGTCCGAGCCGTCGGGCCGTGCGACGAGGATCCGGCCGCTCGGTCTCGCGCCGCCGTCGCAACAGGGCTGCGACGGCTCGGCGACGACGAGGAGGCTGTCCGGAGAGAGGGAGAAAGTCCAGAGCTCGGGAGGAAGCGAGAGCGGCTCAGCCCGCTCGAGCCGACCGGCTCGGTACCGAAAGACAACCGCCTGCCCACACACCGGCGTGGCGTAGCGGGGAACGAGGATCCGGCCCGGCCCGAGCCACGAGAGGTGGAACGTGCTTGCGAACGACCCCAGCCAGCATCTGCCAGTCGCGCGCGACCGAGTTGCCCACTGTCGGCGTCGGCATCGACGCGTCGACGATGAAAGTGAGAGGGGCCGGCGGTTGCCGGCCCCTCTGGCTCAGACGGCGCTAGTCGTCGAACTGGAAGATCCAGATGCCGCTGTTGCGGTCTGAACCGAGCACGTACTGCTCGCCGTTCGGGTGGTCGTGGACGTGGACGCCCCAGAAGTTCGAGCCCTCGGGGGCGATGAACCGTCCGACCTCCCTCACGTTGCTCCCGTAGTAGTCGTCGACGCCGGGGATCGCGGCGTCCCAGTCGCCGCCGGGCGGACTGACGCTGAAGCCGGGCTCCATCTCGAGAGCCCGCATCCCCAGCGAGTACCAGGCGACGTAGGCGACATCCGCGTCGGCGAGATCGGGATCGCCCTCGACGTTGTGCATCGATAGATCGCCGAACCCGCTTGCATAGTCCTCGTCGAACACCTCACCGGGCGCGTAGTGACCCGTCTCGGCCAGCGTCGAGCGATCGAGGAGGTGGAAGTAGGCCCACCCGTCGAACAGCGCTTGGATGTCCACGCTCGATCCGGCCGTCCCCTCGGCCGGCAAGGCCGGATTGGGACCACCGGGGCAGTTGTCCGGGTCGTACCCCTCGATGCCGAGGATCTCGAACCCGGTAGAGCGTGCGACGAACAGGAAGGGGATGTCCGCTGCGACGAGCATGGAGACGGATGCTTCGCAGGGCGGGTCGCCGTCTTCGCTGTTGAAGACGATGCCGCCCTGGTAGCCCGCCGCCTGCACCGCCTGGGCCTTCTCCGTGAACGAGCAGACCCCGCGCTGGACGACGGCGACGGAATCGGCCGACGGAGCGGCCGGGGCCGAGCCGCACGCGAGCCCCACGTAGACGGTGGGTCCGACGAGCGACGTATCCGGGTCGACCTGTGGAACGTCACTGCCCTGCGAGGCACTGAACACTGTGCCCGAGAACGGCCCCGATGTAATCCGGGCCACGACCCGGTAGGGGTCGAAGTCCTCGTCACCCGCGTAGATCCGGCTCGACGTGGCGTCGTAGACACCCGCGTGCGCGTTCCCCTCCGGAGGCGAGAAGCCGGAGATCGGGTCCGGATCGGGGTAGGTCGAGTCATCGATGAAGACCGGATTCGCCGGGTCGTCCACGTCCAGGCGCACCCAACCGGCATCCCAATAGGAGATGAGCGCCTCCCAGTGGCCGCCGATCCGCTTCACCCAGACGTCGTGGTTGAACGAAGTCGCGAAGTTGCCGATCCCGGCCGACTGCTCGTCCTGGGCATCCGGCCATTCGGGCAGCCCCGTGGAGGCAACCAGCCGCGGGCTCTGCGGCTTGGTGACGTCGACGATGTGGACGTCCACGAGGTGCTCGTCGTCGACGAGGATGACGTACGTCCGACCGTTGTCCGCGGTCCACGGGTACGTGTTGTGGACGCCGAAGTCGAGGTAGCGTGTGACCAGGCTCTTCGGCTTCGCCGGATCGGTCACATCCCAGAGCGCGATGCCGCCCTGGCCGAGCTGGCTCGGGTTGTTTCCGCCGCCCGGGAGGACCATCCCGCACTGCTCCAGCGTGTGGACGAGCAATGTCCCCTTGAAGAAGCGGTTGTCCATCCGGATCGTCTTCACGTCGTTGACGCGCGTGTTGGGCGGTGACTGGATGTGCTTCGTCAGCGTCGGGCTGGAGGGATCCGAGATGTCGGAGATGTAGACCCCCGAGCGATCGCACGTCGGCTCCTGGAAGGTGCCGATGTAGGCCGTGTTCCCGTCCGCCCAGATGTCGGTGTAGCGGCCGTCCTGGACGCCGCCGGGCGCCAGCTGACCGACGACCTCGAACCCATAGTTGACATTCGTGGCAATGTGCCCGCCCGGCCCGCTGTGCGCAAAGTCGTGCAGAGCGTGCTTATTGTCCCGCTTCGTCCCGTCTGCAGTGAACTCGTCGTGCGCGGCGAAGCTTCCGGCGACGACAAGAGCCGAAACGGCGACGACGCAAGCGACCAGGATTGACCTGAGTCGTCTCATACGTCCCCCTTCCCTCATTACATCGCGTCCCGAAGGATCCCGGCGACGAGTATGCCACACGCGAGGCGCGTCGACCCCCGACGGAATCTGTGGCGTCTTCCGCCGCAGCGCAACGGACTTGAGAGTTTCTTCCGCGGCGGGGAAGATCACGGCCGGGCCGCCAGGCCGAAGCTGTGCCCACAAGCGTCGCGATGGGGGTCTGAGACTTCGTCCAGCCGTCGATCGAGGTGGCCCGCGAGGGGCTACGATCTACTGCCGAGGCCGATCCAGGCAGTCGTTCAGGATCCTTTCTGACCCGATGACGCAACAACCCGTCTCGCCGAGCGAGTACCAATCGGTGGCCGATCTGCGTGCGGAGCTGCGGAGGTTCCTGCGTGTCAGCGAGCGGGCGGCACGCCGGCACGGGCTCACGCAGCAGCGTTTATCGCTTCCCCGACCCCGAGCCCTGTTCCTTGAACGCGTACAGACCGCCGTTGCGGTCGGACCCGTAGATCCACGGCTGGTTCGGCTCCTTGCCGACCCCCAGAAGTCGTGCGGCTGGCCGCCGTTCGACTCCAGGAACTCGGGCGAGTTGTCGAAGTACCGAGCGATCTCCTTCGGGTCGTAGGGATCCGTGACGTCCAGGACGAGCATCCTGTCCCAGTACCAGGAGAGGTACGCCTTCACCGTCTTTCCCGTCGTCTCGACGATGACGTTGTGGACCGAGTAGGTCCCGAGCGGATCGCACTCGGGAATCGGCGTCGGCGAAGCGCTGCACACGGTGTCGAAGGTCGAGGCGAGCGCCGGGTTCTCCGGGTCGGAGTAGTCCCAGACGCGGATGCCGCTCAACGGGTGTCGTTCCGCAAGTTGTTCGCGATCACGACCGCGTCGGCACCCGCGGCAGCAGCGTTAAAGTTCTTCTCGCGGAAGGTGCATGCTCCCCGGCGGACGACGGCGATGCCACCGTCCGCGATAACCCCCCGAGCGTTCGGATGGACCTGCAGGACGCTCCCCAGGAGCCCGTCCTGTCAGCCGACGAGCTCGAGCGACCCGTCGTCGTCGATCCCGTAGACGACCTGGCCGGCGTGCAGGGTGTTGGCGAAGGTCAGCGCCTGCGCGGCGAACGCCGGGTTGTAGACGACCCCGGATCCCTCGACCCGAACCGTGAAGGTATGCGGTGTGCCGTCGCAGATCGGGGTGTAAAGGCCGACGCCGAGCGTCTGCCCTTGGGACACGACGAGCCTCGACTCGAGGCCGCTCGTGTCCGCATGGCACGCCACGGTGACGTCGATCACGACCGCGGTGTTGCCGCTCTCGAGGCGTGCGAAATCGGCCAGCTCGACGAGCACGAGCGGTTGCACGGGGACAACGAGGGAGTCGTCGGCCCGAGCGACGTTCCCGCGCTTGACGACGACGGAGGCGCTCACCTGCACCTCGCCGAGCTGGAACGCAGCTCCCGAGGCGGGCACGGTAAGAAGGAAGGACCGCAGGCTGCCAATGCAAGTGAGCGGGAACGATGCCCGCCCAGAGACCCCCGGCTGCGAGACGGTCACCGACGCCTCGACCACCGTCCACCGCTCCGGGCACGAAGCCAGAACCTGGACGACCATCGAGCTTCCGTCAGGTGCGAGCCCGGCCACCCGTTGCACGAGAACCTCGGGCGACGGCCTCGGGCGGGAGCCCGCCGGCGCGACCGCCGTCGAGAGCCCGATGAGCGCGATCAGCCCCACGGCGGCGAGCATGCGAGCGATGCGAGCCATCCGAACCCCTCTGCTGTCGATTACTCTCTCAGGAAGCTACGACACTCGTGCCCGATCGGATTCCGGAGCCAGCGCCCCACCGACTAACCAGCATCGCCGCGATGGTGTCCGCCGACTCGTCTTCCCGCGCTGGCGAACCTACTGGCGAACCGAAACAAAACTGCCTGCAAACAGCCTGTTGCTTGGCGGTCTCGAAAACCGTATCCGTCGTTAGGCGGATCGAGGGTTCGAATCCCTCCCCCTCCGCTTTCCACGCGGGTTCGGGCGGAAGCGCCAACCCGGACCCGGCCGTGCGGCGGCTTCCTTGACCGCCGCGTCCGTCCACTGAAGTCCACAGGGATACGGAGAAGTGCACAGGTCTAGGTGCGCACTGGCGAACAAGTGGCGAACGATCCCACCACCACTCGTTGTCCAGCAAGACGAAGCAGCGCTACCATCGAGCGAGATCCGCTCTGCTCTCTAGAGAGAAAGCCTGCCTCTCTGCAGCGCTTTTCGGGAGAGCGCCTGGAGTGCCGGAACATCTCTTGCAACACCTTGCAGTTGAACGTGCAGAAACTTCGCGGAACGGCGATCGCCAAGAACGAACGGAGCGATCCCGGATGGAAACCGGCGAAGAGCCCCGGGCACCTCGTCGGCCAGGAATGCTGGCCCAACCGTTTACGACTTCCTGCGGTGACGAGTCGGCGGTGCAGCCGAGTTCTGCGCCGGCTCGTAGCGGTCGCGGCTCAGTCTCGCTCTGCTGACGACGCCGATGATCCGAGGATGCCCGTCGACGACCGGTGTCGCATGCAGCTCGAACGACGCCAACTCCGTGAAGGCGACGAGGTTGGCGAGCGCGCCACTCGAGAACTGCCAGTAGACGAAGCGGTCGTGAGGATAGACGCCGCCGGGCGCCGGGACGCGAAGAGCACCGTCCTCGCGTGCAGCGTCGCCGTTAATCCCATAGGTCTCGATCAGCAGGTGCCCACCGTCTGCCAGTCGGCGGGTCAGAACGCCCAGGAGCCCGAGCGGATTCTCGACCCGATGCAGGAGGCCGAAGCAGAAGATGAAGTCGAAGCGCGCGTCGAGGTCGTCGAGTGCATAGGCGTCCATCCGCCGGTAGTCGACTTCGGAGCCGAGCAGGCCCTTGATCGCGTGAAAGCCCTCGCCGCCTACGAGCGTCACTCCCCAGCGATCTCTGACCCAATCCACGTACTGGTCGTTGTCGACGGCGAGCACCCGCGCCGCGCCGCGCGCCTCGGCGAGGAAACCGTAGAAGCCGTCGAAGGCGCCAACGTCAAGGACGGAGAGACCGTCGAACGAGTCGGGGATGGAGGCGAGCCGGTAGCCGTGATCACGAGCTACACCAGGCGTATAGAGCCCATGCTCCCGATTGAGAGCGAAGGTGTGGAACCAAAGCGGAACTGACTCAAGCGCACGCCGCGCCTCGGCGGGAGCTACCTCGATCCGCAGCTCATCAGCGACCTCACGCTCCGTCGGCCATAGAGCTTTCCGCGCGCTCTCGTGCTTCATCTGGCTCTCCTCAGTCCGAACGACCTCCGCCTGCCCGGGAGAGGCGGAGAAAGGGGCCTAGCATGGCCCCACATCTTCCTCTCACTGCACCGCCGCTCGTGGCACTGCGCCGCCTGCCAGCCCGTATTCTCCTACAACGCCGCAGCGTCGACCCCTCCCAAGGTGTCTTACGCGCACTGCAGGTAGGCATCGCGGCGTGTGAGCGAGTACGAGACCAGGACGGAGGGAGCGCGCGTCGCCGGAGGCTACGGGCAGCGCTGAGGCCGCAGGATCGCGCCGACCAGCGCGCCCCAACGGCTCTGGCTTCGGTCTTGAAACGGGTTCTTAGGCCTTGAGGATGGAGCTAGCAGGACAGCTTTCAAACCTCTCAGGTCGAAGGTTTGCGGGCCGGGGCGACGGCCGGAACCAGCTCGCCGGCAAAGCGGATGTCGAGACGAGGTGAGATCAGCTCGACGTCGCCGCCTCCTGCGCCTAAACGACCACCGAAGGCGAATGGCCGCGCGAAGAGCTGACGACGCGGCTGGGTCGAACCGGCCGTCATCTAGCACGAACCCCGTACTCGTACGCCGCGCCGGACGCACTGAGAAGGCCGGATTGGACGTCGGCTGTCACAGCCGCCGGGTCGCGCATGAGTGGATCGCCGTAGCCGCCGCCGCCCGGCGCGCGAAGGCTGACGATGTCGCCGGGCTGGAGAGCAAGATTCCGATCCGGCCGAGATCTTCCTCGCACTCCGTCCCTGGGTTGAGGAAGGCGTAGCTGCGATCGGCGGCACGGCCACCGCCTAGGCCCCAGGGCTCGAACCTGCACCGCTCCATCCCCCGAGCGGTCACAATCGAGTTCGGTCGAACTAGGCGGAAGTCAAGTTCGAATCCCTCCCCCTCCGCCATTTCCTTTGTTCATGCGGGTTCGCGCCGACGGGCGGCGCGTCGGCGGGAGTCCGCTGGAGTCCGCGAAGGTCCGCTGGTTTGGGTGCTCACTGGCGAACCATTGGCGAGAGGGGGTGAACGAAGCTCCTACGTCACGTCCTCGACATCTTCCCACCAGGTCTTTGAGAGACGGAAGCGCGGTCGTTTACTCCGCTTTCGAGCTGCATCCACCACCTTGACCAACGTTGCAAGCTCGGAACGAACGCGATCGATGACGGTTGGCGGTGCCCCTCGCGATTCGAGAACGTGATCGAAGCCTGTCGCATTCGCGGAATTAAGTGACAAGGTCTCCGCGAAGGCCCAATCGGCCGAGAGAAGCTCGATCAGAACGTCAGGATTGACTTGGAGATCGGCTCCGCCGACACCTCGGTCATGAAGGAGAGCGGCGACATCTGCAATGTCCTTGTCCTCCGGCCCAATCAAGAGCTTGTCGTCAAGCTGGCCGATAACCCTATGTTCATGTCCTGCGAACTCCTGGCTGTCTGGGACCGCCTTGATGAATTGGAGCTTGGTCAGTAGGAGCCGCGCAGGTCCTATTGTGAAGAGCGACTGCGTCGGGGCGGCAAGGGCATCCTCGGCCCTGATGGTGTGACAGAAGCTGATTCGTTCTACGAGGATGTCGAGGCTCGCGATGGAGAGGCGGGTCTCCGAATCGTCTTCGAGCCCATGAACCCGAAACCGTCTGCCGCCCCGAAGGTTGTTGAACATCTCGTCTGACTTGGTAACGACGTGCCAGTATCGGTTCCCGAGAATATTTCCGAGCGTGGAGAACAGCGCGATCACAGAGTCACCGTCGGAGCGAGTGGTTATCAGGTCGAGGTCACCCGGCTGCCGACGGAAGACCGGATCCTCATTGGCGCTGGGACAGATGAATCTGTAACCGACACCGCCGAACAAGCAGATGTCGAGAGGACGACCTACCTTCGCGAGTGAAGGATGCTCGACAGCCAGGACGTCGGCACGTCGCGCAGCCCAAAGCACAGCCAGCGCTCGTTCGACGTGGCTCTCGTCAGCATCGATGTAGCCCGGGAGACCAAGGTCGTCGCGGAGCTCGACCGGAGCCAGCTTCGAAGTCAGCGGGAGCTCGACCTCGTATCTCTCTCCCGTGGCCGGGGAGTCGAAGACAACGACCCGTTCACCCACGGAGCCGCCCAGGAGTCAGCTTCCTACCAGGCTGAGCTCTGTACCATCGCGCCGGGTGCAGCACTCGCCCCTGCCTCCTGGTCGCCTCAGCGGCGAGCTTCACGAATGACCTCCGTTGGTCCGGCAGGAGAACGAGGGCCGGGACCGTCCGTTGCCCCCGCGAGGCCGTCGCACTCGTACATTCGCAGCTGCTCGAGCTCGCTGATGACCCTGTCGGCCGGGAGACACGTGCTAATCGCGTCGAGAGCCTCCGGCGTCATCCTCTTAGCGCTTCGGCGAGGCCGTCTGGTGTCATTCGAGGTCGAACTCCGTTCGCAGCGCCTCCTCGAGGCGCCCCGCAACTGCGTCGAGGAACTTCCGCCCGATCGCCTCGCTGGCCTGACTGGGGCGCCAGAGGACGCCGCTCGAAGGGACGAACTCGGCGGGCGGCGGCACCACGTCCCACGTTGGGTGTCGTTCCGCCTCGTCGTCGACGATGCGATCGCGGTGGACGAGTTCCGGATGGAGGACGAGCATCAGGGACGTCTCCATGATGGACGCGTGCTCGACGTCCCAGCCGGGGAAGCCCTCCGGAAAGAGCTCGGCGAGCTCGTCCGCCGAGAAGTCGGGCATGGGGTTCTCGACGAGGAGGATCCGCATGTCGGGTGCCTCGCCCGCGGCCAGGTCGCAGGCCTCCCAGAGGTACCCCGCGTTCTCGTAGTGCCAGTTCTGGACGCACAGCCGGCGAAACCCCGATCGCGCCAACGCCTGCAGAACCTCCGTGACCGTCGAGATCAACGTCGCTGCGCGCAGCGACAGCGTTCCCGGAAACCCTTCTCCCCCGCCGCTCAGCGCCCTCGAGCGGGCCCCGAATGAGATCGGCGGGGCGATGACGAGAGGGAGGCGCTTGGCCACCTCGAGCGCGACGCCGACGGGAAGCAGGCAGTCGGTGTTCAGCGGCAGGTGCGGGCCGTGCTGCTCGGTCGACCCGATGGGAAGTACCGCGGGAAGATTCGCCTCCGCGGCAGCCGCAACCTCGGGCCACGTCATCTCTGCCAGCAGGACGGCGTCGGACGCGGTCATGCGTCGCGCTCGCTCCTGTACTTGAAGATTGCTCCCAGGAAATCGAGGATCACTCGCGCGGCGGTCTGCTGGGTAATCTCGGTCGGGTCGTACATTGGGGCGACCTCGACGAAATCGAATCCGACGACATCACCCTTGGCCGCCAGACCGCGAAGGAGGTCGACGACCTCGTGATAGCTGAGCCCGCCCGGCGAGGGCGACCCGTTGCCGGGCATCAGAGCGGGGTCGAACCCGTCGCAGTCCATGGTGACGTAGTACCTCTCGGCACCCGGAATGCGTTCGAGGACAGCCTCGACTCCGAGTCGACGGAACTCCCGTGGACCGATGATGACGCTCCCCATCGCCTTCGCGTCCTCGAAGTCCTTCGGGTCGCTGGACCCCGGGCCGCGGATTCCGATCTGCGCGATCCCCGACACATGATCCATCTCCGCGATACGGCGCATGACGTTCCCGTGCCCTTCACGCACACCGAAACGCTCGTCCACGAAATCGAGATGGGCGTCGATCTGGACGACCACCAGCGGGCCGTGATCGTGGAACGCACGCAGAATCGGGATCGGGACCGAGTGATCTCCGCCCAGCGTGACGGGTAGGGCGCCTCGGCTCAGGATCTGTGCGATCGCAACCTCGATGTTGGCGAGGCACACATCGGGACGGCCGTGGATCATGTCGACGTCGCCGCAGTCCACGATACGAACGCCGTCAAGGTAGATCTCGTCGAACTCGGCGTCGTAGTAGCGGACCGTCCTCATTCCGTAGATCGCAGAGCCGTTGCGGATCCCGCGCGGCCCGAAGCGAGTCCCGGACCGCACCTGCGTCCCGAGGTCGTAGGGAGCTCCGATGACCGCGACATCCGCATCCAACGTCTCGAGATCGGGTTCGTGCGGAACCTTCGCAAAGGTCGCGATACCGGTGAAGGGAAGATTGAGCCGATCCTGTTCCATGTCGCCTCCGTCCGTCAACGAAGCGGCAGCTCGAGCCGCTCCTGAGCCCTCATGTCCGTCAGCACCTCCGGGCCCGACTCCGTGACGAGCACGACGTCCTCCACCCGGGCTCCGCCGTAGCCCTCGAGGTAGATGGCCGGCTCCACCGCGAAAACCATGCCGGGCTCCAGCGGCTGGTCGTTGGCCACGCTCACCGATGGATCCTCGTGGAGCTCGAGTCCGAGGCCGTGACCGGTCTTGTGGGGGAAGTGATCGTCGTGGCCGGACTCCTTGATCACCTCCCGTGCGGCGCGGTCGACATCGGCGGCCGTCTTGCCGGCCACACTGGCGTCGATCGCTTCTCGCTGGGCGCGCATGACAGTGTCGAATACCTCGCGCTGCCGCTCCTCGCTCTCGCCCAGAACGTGCGTGCGGCTCAGGTCGGCGCAGTAGCCGCCGCAGACGACGCTGAAGTCGAGGATGAGAAGCTCGCCGGCCTGGATCGCGTCCTGGCCGGGATGGACTCCGCGCTGGCGGCTGTGGTCCGGTCCGTGGGGAAGGGCAGACCGCCATCCTGCGGTGACGTTCGGCTCGAACGCGCTGCCGTCGGCGCCCTCCAGGCGCAGGAGCCTGCTCAGCTCACCTCCCAGCTCCGCCTCGGTGGCGCCTGGTCGCACCGACTCGGCGATCAGGCTTGCGGCAGCCCGATCGGCGATCTCGGAAGCCGCTCGGATCTGCTCGATCTCATCTTCATCTTTTACAGCTCGCAGGCCTGCGAGCAGGGAGCCGCAGTCGGCCAGGCTGCTCGTCCCTGTCAGGGCTGCGATTCGCTCGCAATCCGCGAGCGAGACGGTGTCCTTTCGCACGGCCAGCCGGGCGTGACGGTTGAGCCCGGCGAGGCAGGCGCGAACGGCCTCTTCATCGCCCGAATCGTCCGAGTAGAGAAACAGCTCTGTCTCCTCCGGAACGGCGCTCGCGACAGCGTCCTGTTCGAAGCCGGGCAGGAGGAAGCGAAGGTTTCCCTCGCGCGGGACGACCAGGACGGTGAAGCGCTCCCACGGATTGAAGCGGAAGCCCGAGATCCACGTGATGTCCGCCGGGCTCGTAACGAGAAGGACGTCCATTCCCTCCCGTTCCATGGCGTCTCGAACGCGCGTCAGATGATCGATCATTCGTCCTCCTGGCTGTCGTGCGGGTGACGGTCGCCGCCCTGCAGGGCGGCCCACTCGGCCAAAGCAACGTCCCCGATCTCGAGATCCTGCTCGACTGTTCCGCCGGCGATCCCGAGGCCACCGACCAAGCGGTCTTCAACGAAGAGGGGATAGCCGCCACCGAAGACGATCATCCGCCCGCCTTCGGCCGCGAACAGCCCGAAGAGGGGCGCACCGGGCTGCGCATCGGGCAGGAGATTCGCGGTGGGCTCGCCCACGGCCACGGCGGTATACGCCTTGTCTTCACACATGCGAACGGTGACGAGAGGCGCACCGTCCATCCTCGCCTTCACGACGACGTGGCCGCCGACGTCCACGACTGCCACGGACGAGGGCACTCCGATTGTCGCCGCGTGCTCGACGGCGCGGTCGAGCAGCCTTCGTGCCTCTTCAAGCGCGATGCTCATGGTTCACCTCTCAACCGGAGACGAAGAGGTGGCCGGCTACACGATCGCGAGAGACATTCACGACCGCGCCGCGCAGAATCCCCTCCGCGTACTCCGACCCAGGGTTGATACATGTTGTCCGCCCGACCTGATCGATGGCTCGAGACTCGTGAACGTGGCCGTGCAGGCTCAGAAGCGGTTGATAGGTAGCCAGGAAGTCGCGCACGGCCGTTGATCCGATGTGGATGAAGTGGGTGCCCGCCCCGGTCGGCCTGAGGTCGGCGTCGAGCTCGGGCGCCAGATCCAGCAGCGAGCCTTCCGGAGGGACGTGGATGAGATACACGGCGGCGCTCATGTCCTCGACTTCGGCCACCGTCGCCGCGAGACGAGACGCGATCTCCTCCTCGGGCACGTCACGAGGCGCATGCCAGGGCGTGACGTTCGACACGCCGAGGCCGACGACTTCATGGCCGTCTCCAAGCTCTGCACAAACGCCGTCGACCAGTCGGATGCGGACGCCTTGCCGAAGGATGTCATCGACCTCCGGATAGTCGTCGTTCCCGGCAACGACGAAGCAATCGCGATCCATCTCGGCCAGCCGCGCTTCACCCAGCTCCAGCCACGACTCCAGGCGGTCCAAGACGAGCTCATGGAAGATCTCGTCAACTCTTGCTCGCGAGCCCTCGAGCTCTTCGAGCTCGTCAGGGGTCGTCCGGTACGCGTAGAAGCCGGCATCTTCGATGAGCTCCTCGTGCGCGCGGACCTCCGCTGGATCCAGGCGGTACTCCCGCCCGAGGAACGTCGAGACGAATTCCGAACCCTCGTCGACGATGGGGATTACCATCTTCCCCGTCAGATCACCGGCGATGAGCAGAACGTCGGCTTCATAGAATTCCGGGGCGCGCAGCAATTTTCGGAAGCATCGAGTCGAGCCGTGAAGATCCGACGCGACAAAGAGCCTCAGCCAAGGCTCTCGCTTCCTGCGACGTAACAATGCAGCCAACGTGTGTCTCTCTCTCAGAAGGTCGCAGATCGACTAGTGCGACAAGGCTCCCTTGGCCAACAACCCTCCGTCGACCGGCAAGCCCACTCCGGTGATGAATGCAGCGCTATCGGAGCAGAGAAAGTGGATCGCGGCCGCGATATCCTGCGGCTGACCGACGCGTCCTATCGGAACCTCGTCGCCGACCCTGGCTCGAAGGTCCGCGATCTCGTCCTGCGCGACGCCCTGCCAAGCATGCGGAGTGTCGACTGGTCCCGGAAGCACACAGTTGACCCGTATTCCCTCTCTCGCATGATCAAGAGCCATCGTCCTTGTGAGCGCCTCGACGCCGGCCTTTGCTGCGCTGTATGCAGTCGCGGTGGGAAGCGACGCGCGACCGATCACGGATCCGATCGTGACGATCGCTCCCCCGCCGAAGCCCCGGAGGGCGGGAACCGCAGCCTGGCACACGAGGAAGGTTCCTCTGAGATTCGTGTCGAGCACTGCATCCCAGTCCTCTTCTTCGAGGTCGTCGACCGTGCCGTTGATCTCGACACCGGGAACGCACACAACGGCATCGAGCCTCCCGAATGCCTCGAGCGCGGCATCGACCATCTTCCGGCAATCCGCGGCCTGTCGCACATCGCCGACAACGGTGACCACCGGTCCCTCCAGCGACTTCGCCAAGGCCTCGAGACGCGACCCATCAACGTCGCTGGCAACAACCGAGTAGCCGGACTCCGAGAACACGCTTGCGGTCGCTCCACCAATGCTTCCGCCCGCGCCCGTGACAAGCGCCGTTGGGACCTGTGCGGGCGTCATCTGCCCAGCCTCACGTTCCGCTCCGAGCTCCGACGGCCGCCGGCGCCCTCGTTGCTCTCCCAGGCTCTCATTCGGGTGGGAGCTGCCGGAACGCGAGCTCCATCGGAATGCCCTGAGACCGCCGGTACGCGCGGGCCCCGTAGTAAATGATGAACCCGATCACGAAGGGACTGAACACGGCCGCCGTGAGCCCCAGCGTGATCCCGAACTCCGCGGAGAACCACCCGTAGGATCCCAGGTATGCCGCTGTGAACAGCAGGGACACCACTCCCGTGATCGCCAGCAGCGGGACTCCGAGCACCTTGTACCGAGACGCCGGCAGCTGCTCGTACAACTCCCGCATGCGCCACGGGAAGAAGGCGGCGGCCAAGGCCCCCATGCCGGCGGAGAAGAACAGTGATGCCAAGACTGCCGTGGCGAACAACTGGAATACTCGCTCGCTGTACGTCGCCCAGACAGCCACCGCAATCGCGATCGCAGCGATCAGGACGCTCAGCCGCACGGGGGTGTGGAACCGTCGACTCACCACCGTCAAGCTGCGCGGAAACAGCTGATCTAGCGACCACGCGAGGGCGCATCGGATTGGCATAATCAGAAGCGCCAAGAGGAGAACAAATATCCAGGCAGCAAACGTGATAATGAAGAGGGTGGCTAGGAAATCGTTTCCAGCCGATAGACCGGTGACGAAAGCGATGGGGCCTGCGGCAGCCGGCCCGGGCAACGCTGCCGGATCAACGAACGACAGATATGCGATGGCTGATAGAAACTCGTAACCTATCGTCCTCAGAATGACAATTATCAGCAGCGTCAAAGGAATAGCAACCACGAAGAGCGGAATCATTGCCATCCACATCTCACGACGATACGAACGCGCTCCCCGGATCTCTCCCCCAAGATAGGTATACCAGAACATGACACCGAAGACGCCCATAACAATGGCGACAACCGGCCACAACATAAGAAGAGAATCGCGTTCTGCGAAACCTGCATCTGACGCAGCTTGTATTGCCTTGTCATACGCTCCTGTTTCGCCGGTGAAAGCGTCGTACTTGGCCATGAACTCGCTGCGCGATGTGAAGAGAAAAATGCAAAGCATGAGTAGAAGGGAGAACATTCCAGTCATCCACAAGACGGTGTTCACGCGAAGCGCGAGCTGAGTGCCTAGAGACAGCAGCACCGTCACAACGAGGATCATCCCGATGGCGATCGTGAGCGTCCAACCTCTACTCGTTACGGTCGTCGCCCAATCGGCCAAGGTTGCTGACCCGGTCAGAGACCCAAGGATTGTGAGCAAGGGGCTCACAACTGCCCCCACTGTCAGCACCGCGAAGGCTCCCGCCGCGAAGACCTGCCAGGCCGCGAGCGTGAAGTTACCCGCGAAACCCAATGCTGGGTTCACGAGACGCGTCACGAACACGTAGTCGCCTCCCGATCGAGGCATCGCCGTGGTGAGCGTCGCGTAGTTGAACTGTGTGGCTGCCGTGAAGACAATACAGATCAGGATCGCCGCGTAGAAGACGCTGCTGTCGCGCGCCGCAAAGAGACCGAAAGCGAACGGCACGCCGAAGATGAAGAACTGGCCCAAGGCTACGCTCGACGCTCCAAGCACAATGGCGTTCAGCGCGGAGACCTCGCGGACGAGCCCGGTGCTCTCTCGCGCAAACACTTTGGCCGACGTGCCGCTTCGACTGGCTAGTTGCGACTCGCTCATTGGACGTCCCTCCTAGTGCTTCTGCGTTCGGGGGTTAGCACGGGACTCCGGGCGATGCTGCGCATTGCTCTCGCCCCGCCGATTCCTGCCTCGCTCATGCGGAGGACCAGGAGCCGTTTCCAGATCCAGGCTCGATGCTGAGCAGATCCACGCGCTGTCGTTCCTCCAGGTTGCGCCGGTAGTGCGGCGCCATCGCAGCAATCACGGGCGCCAGATACGCCAGGAGCACCGGCGGTCCCGTGCCGCGCATCTCGCCTGTCTCGTACGCCTGGGCGAGCTGGACGGAGCTCACACGCCCGAGCCAGAACTCGTGCAGCATGTCGGCGTCCATCGTGATCTCGAGCGTCGCTTCCTTGCTCGCTTGCCCCGCGGGAAGCCGCTCACCTCTACTCAGATTGACCACGGTCTCCGTCTCCGGCTCGAGTGTGGCAAGACGGAGCGTCAGCTCATCCTCGACCTCCTCCGCGAGCTTGGCAGCCACCGACTCGCCTTCGGCGGCGAGGAACGAGTCGAAGAACCCGTCCAACAGCTCGCTCAACTCGGAGGAGTCTCTGAAGTATGGCATGGTCTAATCCGCGCGGAGCTCGAGATCTCGCTGCGCTTCTTTCGTCAGTTCCTTGTCCAGGTGATTGATCAGCACTTCGTGGAAGTGGTAGACGATCATCTCCTCTCCGGCGACGTAGCGACCACGGTCGTAGAGCCGCGAAACAAGGCCCTTCTGCACCTCGGTCGAGATCCACGCGTCCTCGTCGTTGATCGTGTGCCCGAACGCGACAATCGCCGCTTGAAGCACCTTCCTGTCGAGCTCCTCCGTCGGCGGGAACCACCACTCCATCGTGGACAGGGTGTGCCCCACGTCTAGCGGCGTTACCGTGTTCACCTTGATGCCGTCGGGCATGAAGTCGACCAAGGTGTTGGGAAAGAACCAGAAGTAGTAGTACCCATCGCGCTCGGGGCCTTCCAGGGATGCCATTGGCGGCGCGAGCTCCCGGAACTTGCGCACCGGATTGACGGCCGCGGCAGCGATCAGGCCGGCCGCGCGGCTGGCAGGGCCGCGCGGGTTCGGCTCGCGACCGTACATCGCATTCCAGAAGTCTCCCGTTGAGTACTCGTAGGACGAGTCGAGTCGTACGACCTTGTGATAGCTCGGATGAACGTAAGGCAGGTGATACCCCTCGAGCCCGTTGTCGACGTAAGTCTTCCAGTTGCAGGGAATGACCCAGCTTCGCTCCCCGACGTACTCGAGCTCGTCGACGCGGTAATTCGTTGCGCGGGCGACCAGCCCGCTCATCCACTCCGCGAGCGGGGGTAGCCCAGGCTCGAGACTGACGTAGACAAGGGGCCCCCACGTGTCGACCGCGAACTCCGGCAAGCGAATGCTGCTCGGGTCGAACGCCTCGTTCTGCTCCGTGCCCGGCGCCTTCCGCAACCTCCCGTCGAGCTCATACGTCCAGCCGTGATAGGCGCATTGGAGCGCCCGCCGGTTTCCACACCCGACGGCGACCGGGCCCGCCCGGTGCCTGCAGATGTTCGAGAATGCGCGTAAGACCCCGTCAGTGCCCCGTACGACGAGGACTTCCTCGCCGGCGATGGCGGTCACAAGATAGTCGCCCGGCCTCGCGAGTTGCTCGACCCGCCCGGCCCTCTGCCAGGTTCGCCGGAAGATGTACTCCATCTCGAGCTCGTAATACTCCCGAGCGCAATAGAGCCTTGCGGGCAGTGTCTCCGCTCGATCGACGCCTCGGTCGTCCCAGCTCGCTACATAGTCGGGAAGGGTTGCGGTGCCTCGGGCATCTATGTCGAACGTGAAGCTCAATCCGCCTTTCCTTCCTCGGTGAACCGCTCGCCTCAAATAATCGGAGGACGTTCTCGCATTCGGCCTAGACCACGAAGCCGCCCGAAACGTTCAGTGCGTGGCCAGTGATCTCACTCGCGTCATCGGAAGCGAGAAAGAGGACCGCACTCGCGATGTCCTGAGGAGTCTGAAGCCGACGCATCGGCGTCTCTCTCACCAACGCCTCCTCAATCTCCTCCCGCGAGGCGCCGGTGAGCGCGGTCTCGCTGACGTAGTTCCGCGCCATCATGTCCGTGTTCACGGTTCCGGGACAGACCGCGTTCACCCGGACAGCAGGGGCGACTTCGAGCGCTACTGCCCGCGTGAACATGATCGCGGCAGCTTTCGCCGCACAGTAGTGCGTGACGAGAGGGTGAGGCTGGAGCCCGGCCTCGGAGCCGGTATTGACGATCGACCCCGAGCCACGGTCGAGCATGTGAGGCAGCACCGCCTGCGTGCACAGGAAAACGCCTCGGACGTTGACGTCCATGACGAGATCCCACTGCTCGTCCGTCAGGTCGGTGCAAAGACCCATGGACGCGACCCCCGCGTTGTTCACGAGGACGTCGATACGCCCAAGGCGCTCAAGCGAGGTGGCGATCATCTCCTCAACCGCAGAGCGGCTCGTGACATCGCACTGGACCGCGAACACCTTGCCGAGATCCTCCAGTTGCTGGGCGGTCGCGGCGGCCCGATCCCCGTCCAGATCCGCGACAGCTACCCGAGCACCCTCCCTTAGGAAGCCTTCGACGATCCCTTTGCCGATGCCTTGCGCCCCGCCCGTGACGACGACGCCGCTATCGCGAAAACGCTCGTGCAAGCAGCCTCCTCCCAAGGACTCTGCGGCCGTCGCCACGCAGGCTCCTCACCGGGATATCTCCACGACCGACTGCGGCGCGCGAAGCTCTTCCACCCGAGCGTGCAGGATCCGCCGGGCCGTCTCAGGATCGAGTTGGTAGGTGACTCGGGCGTACAGCGCAAGGCCGTCGATCATCGCCGCAAGACCCGTCGCCTCATCCCTCGCCGAGCCGGCCAGCACGAGCTCGCCGGCTCGGGCGCCGTCCTGGATCACCTGCGCGAGCTCGTCGAGCCACCCTGCATTCGCCTTGTCGAAGAGGTGTCGGAAGTCAGGACGTCGAGCTGCCTGCTGCCAGAAATCAATGAAGACGTAGTAGTCCTGCCCGGCTTCAGGATCGTCCGGAAAGCAGAGGGCAAAGAGCCGCTCGAGCTTTCCGACGGCGGTCGGCACGTCGGCAAGCGCGCTGCGCATCCTGGCACGAAAGCGGTCGTCGCAATGAACGACGGCCGCGCGAAGCAACTCGTCCTTGTTCGCGAAGTAGTAGTGGACGCTGCCGGTCGAGGCACCAGCGGCACGCGCGATGTCTCGGATCGTCGTGCGCTCGAAACCGAGCGTAGAGATCGTCCGGATCGTGGCGTCGATGAGCTCGATTCGCCGGATCTCCTCGATCGAGGTGCGTACTCGCGCAGCCGCCAGTTCGGTCATCCAGCCTCGCGTCGGACGTGGTCGAACAACTGACCAGTTAGTTGAACAGACGTCCAACTTACGACCTTCTGACTGTGAAGTCAAGCCGTCGAGCCAGCCCGCCAACGGGCGAGGCGTCGCGCTGAAAGTGAAGGTTGTTGGTCAGCAGGGAGATAGAAGTAGACGTTCGCCCTCTGGATTCCATCGGTACCACCGACTGGTCTTCCAGTTTGTTGCGCGACCGTCGACCTTCGCGAAGGTTGGTCGCTCCTGATGACAGTGGGACACCAGAGCGCCCCGCGCGGCCTGTCACGCCGGAGGTCGCGGGTTCGCGACTTCGCTGCCTGAACCTCATAGGCAAGAGGGAGTCGACCGCGCCTCCGCCCGTAGATGTCACGAGGACGGCGGCCGCAGCGAGCACCTCGGACAGTGCGCGAGCGGGAACGGCGCGCACAGTGGCGCGCGCCTTGACATCGAGCAGTTTCTACCTGCAAATCGGACTTTCGGCCCTCGGGCTTCGAATCCGCGTGCGGAGGTTCGACTCCTCCCGGGGCCATCGCCGCTGTTCATGCGGAATCCTGTTTGTGATGCGGGTTGCATCGA
>Ga0268386_10000542_pt1 | contig 24155 bp, 17 predicted proteins | sample RVTome_15_FD_200260 | JGI IMG/M metagenome (GOLD analysis project Ga0268386, IMG submission 200260) | Soil microbial communities from uranium-contaminated site in the Upper Colorado River Basin, Wyoming, United States - RVT150D86... ... | reverse complement strand
CTTGAAACTTCGCGTTCGTCGCGCCTTCGTGGCGATACCGTCAAGCTCGGTGGTAAACAGGTAGTGATGCAGTTTGGGCGAGATCTCTCTCTTCGTTCGAGATGACAATTCACGCTACGTGTCATTTCGAGCAAAGCGAGAAATCTTTCTTGCCTTCCGGATAGCGGTGACTTCAAACTGCATCACTACCGGTAAACAAGACTCGTTGACAGTATTATCGCTGATTGTTAGCGTTCAGTCGCGTTCTCGTGCGGTGCGAGATTAATCTCATACCGGGAGGCAGTCTCACCATGACCGATGTCAAACCAGCGCCTGAAACTTTCGTTCGGCCGAAGGCCTTTTACGATCTCTGGCAAGAAAAAGAGGGTGTTCCTGTCTACAAGCTTTTCCACGTCGAAGACCTGATGCAGGTGGAGCTGGGCCACTGGGAACGCTTCGGATGCAGGGGAGCTTTTGTCAATTTGGCCGACCCGCATATTACGACGGCGGCGATTCTCGAAGTTCCCCCTGGCTGCGAAACCAAACCGGCGCAGCATATTTTCGAAGCGCTCGTGTACGGGATAGATGGGCGGGGGAAAACCATTGTAAGCTACCCCGAGTCTCCGCAAGTCGAAGTCGAATGGGGAACCAACAGCTTGTTGTCGCCGCCGTTAAACACTGTATATAGCCATCAAAATCTCGATTCGGCCAAGCCGCTGCGCATGTTGATGGTGTCCAACGCGCCATTGGTTTTGAGTCTCTATCACAATGAAGAGTTTGTCTTCGACAACGCGGCCGTGTTCGACGACCGCTTTCGCGGCCAGCCGGATTTTTTCAAACCGGCGGGCAGCCATTTGGGCGGGCGCGTCTGGCGCACGAATTTCGTGCCCGACGTGAGCCGCTTTGCGTTGATCGACTGGGTGCGGCGCGGCGCCGGCGCGAAGAGCTTTCACTTATCCATGGCGGACAACACCATGGCCTGCCACCTTTCGGAGTTTGCGGTTGGCACCTATAAAAAGGGCCATCGCCACGGCCCGGGCGCTCATGTGATTATTCTCGCCGGCGAGGGGTATTCTTTACTTTGGGAAGGGGGCAAAGAGCGCATGCGCATCGACTGGCGGCCTGGAAGCATGTTTTCTCCGCCGGAGTGGTGGTATCACCAGCATTTCAATACCGGCGCTGTGCCGGCGCGCTATTTGGCGCTGCGCCGCGGCGGCTCCCCGGAGCATCCCTTGCGGCTCGGCATGACCGGAGGAAGGGGCAACAACGAAGAAGCCGGCGCCGAGCAGATCGAGTACGAAGATGAAGATCCGGCCATCCGCGAAATTTACGCGCGGGAATTGGCGGCCAAAGGATTGGAACTGCGCATGCCGCCGATCAAATAAAGCGGAATTTGTTCAAAACGTTCCAATCGTTCGAGTCGTTGAACCCGGATTTCGCAGTTCAACCGACGAGTGCCGCAAAAGAGCGAGGAACAAATCTTCCATAGCGAAGCACGGTTTTCCCCAGACTACGCTGGGAAAAAAAGGTTCGCCTATCGGCGAACAGCCGGTTTGTAGTATATCGGTTTCATGTTAATCACCGATGACTTCTCGAACTATGTGACGGATCTGCTCAGTGGCACCTACGACTGTGTGGATCGGATTGCCCTGCGCGGCTACTTCCCGCTCGGCCAAACCAGCGGTGGATTGTTGACCTGGTGGAACCATCTCTTCCCTAACACACCGCTGACCGAGCAACGACTGCGCAAGCTGGCGGGGGACTTTGCCCGGCGCGTGCATGCCTATGCGCGCAAACACAAAATTCCGCTGCGCTATTTTGTGACCGCTGCTCCAGGATTGCACCTTGCGCTCGTGGGCTCGTCGGTTTGACTGCGGAATCCGGGTTAATTCGACGGTCGGGCCGTTAGAAGCTTGGCGATTTGTCTCGCGTCTTCGAGTGTCTCGAGATTGAGCAGAGTTGCTTCCAGCTTTTCCACCCGGGCGGACGAAAGGACCCGCGAAGCCAGCGCGCGAAACTTTTTTAAAACCTCTTCTTTTGACAAGGGGTGATGATCGCTTCCCTTGGCGTGCAGGATTGTTTCGCTATAGGTTTTGCCGTCCCGGAGCTGCACCTCCAGATTTACGCCGTGGCGCCCCTCGTCGCCGAGGGCGTCGAACTGGGAGTCTTCGACGACTTCAATCTTCTTGGTCGTTGCCAGAATATCCGGACGGCGAATCGATTTTTGCGTGACCTGATCGACGAAAAAGTCGCGGTCATGAAGCAACACGGCGACGCAGAAAGGCAGATTCATTTGCGCCGTGGTCATGCTCTTGGGTTCGTAGGGCCAGCCCACGTGGAGTTTGGTGACGCGGGTAGTGCGAAGGCGGATCTTTTCGACGTTTTCCACGTTCACCTCGGGGTGGTCGCGGAGAACTTTCTTCAGAGCATCGATGGACGTATGGTTGCTGCCGCAGCAGGGGTAGGGCTTGAATCCGGCGTTGAGGGTTTCGAATCGTTCTCCCAACTCGTGCGTGAGGTGCGACAGATTGGGTTTGTCGATGAAGGTCGAGCAAAAGCCGCCGTACGGCGCCTCGAGCACGTCTTCGATTCCGGTAAAGCCTTTAAGCGCGAGTAGAGCGCCGTAGACTCCCGCCTGAGCGGAGCGGCCGGGGTGCATCCGCTTCACCATGGAGGCGTGCTGGGCGGCCATCAACCCGGCCGCCTGCGTGCCGGCGATTCCCAGGGCATGGACGGTTTTCACCGGATTCAAGCGGAGCATTTTGGCGGCGGCGGCTCCCGCCGCGAAGGTGCCTGAAGTTGCGCTGGGGTGAAAGCCGCGGCGAAGCTGCGCGGCTCCGCCGGTCATGCCGACGCGGCAGCCGACTTCATAGCCGGCCACAACCGCAGTGAGAAAGCGCTTGCCGTCGATGCCGCCGATATGACGGACCAGCGCGTCCGCTGCTGGTATGGCTTCGGAGCCAGGGTGAATGACGCCGACGCGGTGCAGATCGTCCATTTCAAAGCTATGAATCAAGGTGCCATTGGCCAGCGGAGCGCTGGTACTGGGAACCTCGGCGCCGTCGCTCCAGATGAGCGCCCCTTTTCCCTTGCCCAATTCTTTGGTGAATGACGTAATGATCTTTCCCCAGGGAAGGGTGGAACCGAACAGCGCGCACCCGAACGAATCGATCAAAGACAATTTGACATGGGCGATCACCTCTTGCGGAATGTGTTTATAAGACAATCCGGCAATGAATTCCGCGAGGGTTCGAGTCGGAGAGCTTTCAGCAGCGGGTTCTCGTACTTGTGCTTTCGCCATAAGATTCTCCTTAACGTGGCTGAGCGTCTCTGACTTGGATATCAGACCGGTAAATAATTTCCATGCGCACGATCGCATCATCGCCCCACCGTGACGATGGTGGGACGTTTGAATGTTCAGTTTTGCAGAAAGTCAATACGAAAACCGGCGCCACTATTCTGGCATCTTGGGCCGGTGAGGCACACATGCCGATCACGGGTTGATCGTGCAGTGCGGCTCGCGAGAGATTTCGCTATTGCCCCAAGACGTGAACCCATTTCAGCCGGTTCTTCACTGCGTTGTAGAGACGTCTATCCCCGGTCCAGAACGGGCAACCTTCCTGTTGTGCCAGAGCAAGATAAAATGCGTCATAAGCTGTGGGACGGTTGATAGTGCGCGCCATGTCCCACGCCGACTGTCGAATCGCCGCGGGATGATGGTAGATAATCTCCAGTCCGGCGAGAATCTCCAAGGCTTCGTCCGCCTCGCTTTGGGTAATCTCTTTTCGAAAAACTCGATTACGGAGTACGGAAGCGGTTTCGTAAGTAAAAAGATCGGGGGCGGCAATCTCCACCCCGGAATGCAGCCAATTTTGCCACTCCGATTGCGCTAGGTCGCTATCGGCTTCGGATAGAACGAGCTTCAGAGCGAAACTCGCGTCAACACAAATTTTAGCGTCCACGGTCTCGCTCTTCGCGCAACCGATTCAACAGCTCCGCTGAGTCAGGGAGCGTTTTCTTACGTCTATTCCGAAGCCGTCGGCGTAGCGCCTGCGCTTGAGCCAAAACGTGGAGACGAGGCAGCGGTGCCGCGGCCCCTTGTTCCAACCGTTCCAGCCGTTCGAGATCTCCCGTACTAACGAGAGCGGCTTTCGGTTTGCCTCGGGATTCCAATACGACGCGGGTCTTGCCGTATGCCACTTTATTGATGAGGCTCGAAAGGGTGTTCTTCGCCTCGGCAACACTCGCTTTTTCTAGTGCCATATAAAGGCCATAATAGCCGTTATAGCCATCTTGTCAAACCCCGTTGAAAAAGCCGTTTTGACCGCCTGCTCTTGCTTCCCGTGCCGATTCGGACTTACCATACCAGCTATTTCGTTAGCTATGAAAAGAATCCGACGGAGGTCTTTATGGAGCCGATCGGGCCGGCGGTCCTCACCGCGGCCAACGAGAAAAGCCGCAAGCTTAGAGAGTTGATCCGGGCGCCGGAGATCCTCGTCATGCCGGGCGCCTATGATGTTCTGAGCGCGCTGTTGTTTCAACAGCTCGGCTTCGAAGCGATTCAATGCACCAGCGGCGGTATCGCCGCGGCGTTGGGCTATCCCGACGGCGAGGTGGTCAGCCGGGATCTGTTTCTTCAAATCACGGGAAATATCGCCGCCGCGGTCTCGGTTGCAGTGAACGCCGACGGCGAGCGTGGCTACGGCGACGCGGAGGGCATCAAAGAAACCGTGCGGGCGCTGGTCGCCGCTGGCGTTGCCGGCATGAATCTCGAAGACGGCGCCGGAGGGAAGCCCGGCGGCGCGCGCGGGTTGGTGCCGCTCGCCGAGCATTTGCGCAAAATCGCCGCGGTCATGGAAACCAAGCGCGCTCTGGGCAGCGAGTTTTTCCTCAACGCTCGGGTGGACGCGTTCCACGTCATGACCGACGATCCAAAAAAAATTCTGGAGGAGGCGATCCGCCGCGGCAACGCCTACGCGGAGGCGGGCGGCGATTGTATTTTTTACTTGAACCTCCACGCGCGCGACACCATCGGCGTCGTGGCCAAGGAAGTCAAAGCGCCGGTCAGCATTCTCGCGGGACCCCAGTCGCCGAGCGTAAGCGAGCTGCAGGATTTAGGCGTGGCGCGAGTCAGTTACGGCTCGGGGTTTCTCAAAGCGGCCATCGGCGCAACCAAGCGCCTGGCGCAGGAAATCCTGGAAAAGGGCACTGTCGCGGCGATGAAAGAAGGAATGCAGACGCCGGAGATCAACGCCCTGGTGTCACGAAAGAAAGCGAGTTGAGCGGATGAACGCTACAGGCACGGTCGTTTCGCTGCACGTCGCCACCACGGGCAGCGCGCCGATGAAATCGGTCAGTGAGGTCCATGCATTGGCCGGCCAAGGTCTGCAGGGCGACCGTTATGCGCTGAAGCTTGGAACCTATTCCAATCAACCCGGCTCGGGACGTGATCTGACCTTGATCGAAATGGAAGCCCTCGAAGCCCTCAAGCGAGATTATCAAATTACCCTTGAAGCCGGTTCGACGCGGCGCAATATCGTCACCCGCGGCGTCGCGCTCAATCATCTGGTCGGTGTCGAGTTCACCGTCGGTGACGCGATCCTGCGCGGCACGCGGCTGTGCGAGCCCTGCGCGCATATGGAGAAGCTCACCGTCAAAGGCGCGATGCGCGGTTTGATTCATCGCGGCGGACTCAGGGCCGAGATTGTGAAAGGCGGAATGATTCGCGTCGGGGATGTAATTACTTGATGTAGCTGAACATATCGGGAGCATGAGGATGAACCAAGGCACAAATTCGAAATGCGAAATGCGAAACAATTTTAAATGATCAAACCTTTGAAAATATCAAACAAACCGGTTTCGGACTTCGATATTCGGATTTCGGATTTGTCTTCATTACGCCCATGACCGGCTGGGCGCTTACGCTAGTTCTTGCCGCCGCCTTCATCCACGCGACTTGGAATTTTCTCAACAAAAAAGCCAGCGGTCATGCGACGTTTACCTGGTGGGTGGCGGTGTTGTCCGCGGCGCTGTATGCGCCGCTGGCGGCGGCAATGATATTTCACTGGCAAGCGCGCGTGGATCTAACGACCATCGGTCTCATGGCCGGAAGCGCCGCGCTGCACGCGGCTTACTTCATCTTCTTGAATGAGGGTTATCGGGCCGGAGATCTTTCGCTCGTTTATCCGCTGGCGCGCGGCACGGGCCCGTTGCTGGCCACTGCCGCTGCTATTGTGTTTCTCGGCGAACGGCCGTCGATCGTCGCGCTTGCCGGCGGATTACTCGTCATTGCCGGAATCGTTATGCTCACCGGCAACCCCAAAAAATTCAGCCAAATTGGAGCGAGCAAGGCGATGATATTCGCACTTGCCACCGGAACGGTCATCGCCGCGTACACTTTGTGGGACAAACAGGCAGTGAGCGCATTTGCGGTGGCGCCGGTTCTTTTAGACTGGGGAGCAAATTTCGGCCGGGCGCTGCTGCTCACCCCTTTTGCGCTGCGCCATCGGGATAAGGCACGCATCGAATGGCAAGTGCACCGCCGCGAAGCAATTGGCGTCGCGCTGCTCGTGCCGCTCTCCTATATATTGGTTTTAACGGCGATGCAGTTCACGCCGATTAGTTATGTCGCGCCGGCTCGCGAGATCAGCATTCTCATCGGCACGGGGATGGGAACGCGCCTCCTCGCCGAAGGCGATGCGAGGCGGCGCTTGACCGGGGCGGCAGCAATGTTGATCGGAGTGATCGGACTGGCGGTCGGTTAAACCTCCCGCTTGTTCAAAACGTTCAAATCGTTCAAGTCGTTTCGGAACCGGAAAATCTAGCATGTGAATAAAAAATCTTTCTCGTGCTTCGAGAGCATCAGCACGAACGGAAAAATTCAATGATTGCCTCCGATCATCCTGAGGTTTTCGAAGGATGAACGGAGAGTGTCCTTGCTGGGTGGGACACAGCAAAAAAAAGAAGGGAGGCATTATGCCTAAACTCAAGGGGGGTAGGGGATGAACTTTGATTCCACTACCATGACTTTGTCGATATTAGTGATTTTTTCGACGATCATTGTATTTGGAATCGTTAAGTCATTCTCGAAAGCGAGCGAAAATTACCGGAAGTCAGATCTTTCTATAAAGGTCAGACTATTAAAGGTACTTTCGTTAGAAGTCTCTCTTAAGTTTCTTTTTTAAAGTCCTGACTACTCGTCGCTGAAAAGCCTTGGCGGTAGTCAGGGCTTTTTTTTCGTACGGCAGACAACGTTAGGTTCGAAAGGATTTATTAAAGGGACAGACTGATTTTCTGTCGCGTTTCGGCTGCCCGTTCATCGCATGCAATCAAATGATGCGAGTTCTAAAAGAAGATGAGGAAGCGTAGGAAACTGCGGTTAGAACATGTGAGTCTAGCGACCGACCTTGGCTTCCAGGGCGGCGAGCCTTTCGCGGATTTCCAGAGCTTCGTCAAGGCGCTTGTTTGTGAAGGTGAGTTTTTCGTCCAAGCGGGCAACTTGGCCGGACAGCTTTTCCTCAAGGCGAGCTAGCCCGTTGTCAATTTTGTTCTCCAGCCTGGCCAGTCCATTGTCGATCTTATCGTCTAGCCTCTTGATCTCGGTATGGAGGCTTCTGATCTCGGTATGGAGGCTCCTGATCTCGCCTTCCATGGATGCAAGTCTATCCTTGACCGCCTGCATCTCAGGGACGATCATGCCTTCCAATATCTTCTGAATCGTGGCGAGCGTCGGACCTGCCATGGCTTTACGTATAGCATTCACGGCCGCTTTGGGGCAACGGGCCGCGTAAATAGCTATTCCTTCGGCGGCACGCTGTAAAGGCCCGCTGCGGGGTTGAAGAGGTGATCGAGCACCAGCCAGAGAGCGCGCGAGTGATGGAAAAATACCAATGGAAAGATCACCGCGAAGGGCACCCAGAGACTGAGCTGCTGATCGATGCTCCAGCGCGCCCAGGCGTCGAGAATGAAAAACCCCGGCACGGCGACGGCGATGGTGGCGGCGTAATTGATATAGATAGCGCCGACAAAGTACCCTTGCTCGCGTTCGAACTTGAGGCCGCAGTCGCGGCAATTGGCGAGCATGCGAAACGGTTTGGTGTACAACGACCCGACGCCACAGCGCGGGCACTTGAGGCGGAAACCCCGGCCGAGCATGGAGAGTAGGCGTGCAGTCACGTTAGCGTGCTCTCTTTGCCCTCACCCTTCCCTCTCCCAGAGACCGTGTCGTAATCCGCAAAGCCCGCTATTGTCATGCTGAGCGGAAGCGAAGCATCTCGCATTTTCAAGGTGTTACGAAGACGAGATTCTTCGCCGGAGTTTATCCCGAGACATGTCGAAGGGCCTCAGAATGACATTGCGACACAGTCTCCCAAAGGGAGAGGGTTTTATGATTCATGCTATGCGCTCGCTTCCAGCGGCACCGTTGTTTTGACCCCGCCGTTTAGATATTCGCGCAAGAAACGCGCGGTATAGGACTGCTTGCCGTCTTGGATGACCTCCAACGGCGTGCCGCAGGCAACGACGCGACCGCCCTGTTCGCCGCCTTCGGGGCCGAGGTCGATCACGTAATCAGCGTCTTTGACGATATCGAGATTGTGCTCGATTGTGATCACCGTGTTGCCCATCTCCACGAGGCGATGGAGGATATGAATCAACTTCTCCACGTCGGCGAAATGCAGCCCCGTGGTGGGCTCGTCCAGCACGTAGAGGGTTTTGCCGCGCGATTCCTTGCTCAGCTCGTAGGCGAGCTTGATGCGCTGCGCTTCTCCCCCCGACAGCGTGTTGCTCGATTGGCCGAGGGTGACGTAGCCCATGCCGATATCATCGAGGATCTTGAGCGGCCTGGCGATTTTTTGAAAGGCGCCGAAAAACGGCACGGCTTCCTCGACGGTCATCCGGAATACGTCGGCGATATTTTTTTCGTTGTAGCGAATGTTCAGCGTCTCTTCGTTGAAACGCGCCCCGCCGCAGGCCTCGCAATCGATGAAGACGTCGGGGAGAAAGTTCATTTCCTTGCGAATCTTTCCCTGGCCGGCGCATTCCTCGCAGCGGCCGCCCTTGACGTTGAAAGAGAACCGGCTCGGAGTGTATCCGCGCAACCGCGCCTCGGGCGCCAGGGCGTAGAGCTTGCGAATCTCGTCGAGCAGGCCGACATAGGAGGCGGGAACCGAGCGGGGCGTTTTGCCGATGGGGGTCTGGTCCACTTCGACGATCCGTTCGAGGGTCTGCCAGCCGGTGATTTCCCGATGCGCGCCGGGCCGGCCCGCGAACTGGCCGATCTTCGATTTGAGGCCTTTGTAGATAATGTCGCGGACGAGGGTGCTTTTGCCGGAGCCGGATATGCCGGTGACGCAGGTCCACAGGCCGAGAGGAATTTTTACGTCGACGTTTTTCAGGTTATGCGCCCTGGCGCCGCGGATGGCGAGCCAGCGCGATTTTTCCAGCATGCGCGCCGGGCCAAGCCGTTTTTTCTCGGAGCGCAGATAGATGCCGGTGGGCGATTTAGGATGATTCTTAATCTCTTCTGGCGAACCGATGGTAACGACGTTGCCGCCGTGAACGCCGGCGCCGGGTCCCAGATCGACAACGATATCCGCCGACTGGATGGTGGCTTGGTCATGCTCGACGACCAGCACGCTGTTGCCGGCTTCTTCCAAACGGCGCAGGGTGCCGAGCAACATATGGTTGTCGCGCGGGTGCAGTCCGATGGTCGGCTCATCGAGGATGTAGCATACCCCGCGCAGGTTCGAGCCCAATTGCGCGGCCAAGCGAATGCGCTGCGCCTCGCCGCCGGATAGCGTGTCGGCGCGCCGGTCCAAGGTCAAATAGGGCAGCCCGACTTCGGCGAGGAAACTCAAGCGCTGCTGAATCTCCCGCAAAATTTTGTCCGCGACGGCGCGGTCGCGCTCGACGTTGGCGTTTTCGGCGTGGCTGACTTCCAGGCGGTCGAAATATTCCTTGGCATCTGCCACGGAAAACGCCGTAACCTGCCAGATGGTTTTGCCGTTCACGCGCACGGCTTGGGCCCGGCCGTTCAACCTGCGGCCGCCGCAGGCGCCGCACGGTGATTCCGCCAACAGCTCGCCCAGCTCTTGATTGGCTTCGCCTTCGCCGTCGCCCCAAAGCTCGCGCAGGCGCGGAATGATGCCGCCGAAGGCGCCGCGCCCGCCGGCGCCGAAAAGAATTTCCTCTTGGTTTTTTTTGGCCAGACGGCCCCAGGTTTTTGCGCTGTCTATGCCGCGCGCTTCCGCCAATTCGTCGGCCATGCGCTCGACGGCGCGGCGCAGATGGGCGGCGTTGCCGGAAAAGAGACCGGCGATAGTAGCAAGCGAATCGGCGACGCTTTTTTTTGCGTCCGGAAAGAGCAGCTCGCGGTCAAAATCCCACTGAAAGCCCATGCCACCGCACTGCGCGCAGGCGCCCTGACGGCTGTTGAAAGAGAAAACCCGCGGGTCGAGGGGCTCGTAGCCGATGCCGCAGTGCAAACAAAAAAGCCGCTGGTTAAAGATCTGCTCGCCGCGTTCCGAGATTAAATGAATCACACCGTTACCGAGGCGGAGTCCCTGATCGATCATCGCTTCCACCTCGCGGGTGCTGGCCTTTCCCTTGCCGACGACGATGTCGATGTCATGTTCTTTAAAGCGCTCCAGGCCGTTGGCCAGCTCCGGCGCCCTAAGCTCCGTCAATTTGCCGTCGATGCGCGCCTGGCGGTAGCCGAGACGGCGCGCGCCGGCGATGACTTCCTTATGAAAGCCCTTGCGCCCGCGCACGATGGGGCTCAGCACCACGACGTCTTTGCCGCGGGAGGCGCGCCCGATGCGGTCGAGTATCTGGCTGCGGGTCAGCGCGTGGATCTGCCGCCCGCACTGCACGCAGTGCTGCTTGCCGATCTTGGCATAAAGCAGCCGCAGGTAATGATAGATCTCCGTAACCGTGGCCACGGTGGATTTCTTGCCGCCCTGGCTGAGCCGCTGCTCGATGGCGACGGTGGGCGGTATGCCCGCGAGCAGGTCCACGTTTGGGCGGGCCATCACTTCGAGAAACTGGCGCGCGTAGGCCGAGAGGCTGTCGATGTAGCGCCGCTGTCCCTCGGCGTAAATAATGTCGAAGGCCAGGGACGATTTTCCCGAACCGCTCAAGCCGGTGATAACGACAAAACGGTCGCGCGGGATCTGGAGACTGATGTTTTTGAGATTGTGCTCTTTGGCGCCGACGATGGTGATGGCGTTGTCCCCATCGATTGAACTGTTGAACCGTTGAACCGTTGAACGATCTTCCAATGCCGGCTTAAACGGCGACGAAGCCGCGTTGGCGAGATAGGGTTTCAGGTAATTACCCGTGTGAGAATTTTCCGCTTGGGCAACGTGTTGCGGCGTTCCGGCGACGACGACGTAGCCGCCTCCGTCGCCGCCTTCGGGTCCGAGGTCGATGATGTGATCGGCGCACTTGACCACTTCCATATTATGCTCGATGACGACCACCGAATGGCCCTGGTCGATCAACTCGTTAAAGGCCCAGAGCAGACGGTCGATGTCGTGAAAATGCAGACCCGTGGTCGGCTCGTCGAAAATAAACAGCGTCCCGGTCTTCTTGGCCCTTGCCATATGGGCCGCCAGTTTGAGGCGCTGCGACTCGCCGCCGGAAAGGGTCGTCAGGGGCTGGCCGAGCCGCACATATTCGAGGCCGACGGCTTTGAGCGGGTAGAGGCCGTCTTTGACTTCCGCCGTGTCTTTGAAGAAATCCAGGGCTTCGCTCACCGTGAGATCGAGCACATCGCGGATGCTTTTGCCGCGATAGGCGACTTCCAGGATTTCTTCCCGGTAGCGGCTGCCGTGGCACTCCGGGCACGAAGTGTAAACGTCCGAGAGAAACTGCATCTCGACCTTCTCAAAGCCTTCGCCGCGGCAGGTCTCGCAGCGGCCCCCTTCGACGTTGAACGAAAAGGTGGACGGCGTGTAGCCGCGCAGGCGCGACATCTCGGCGGCGGCGAACAGGCGGCGAATGCCATCGAAGGCTTTCATGTAGGTCGCGGGATTGGAGCGCGGCGTGGTGCCGACCGGGGATTGGTCCACCAGCACCACCTCGGAAATCTTGTCGGCGCCGTCGATCTTGGCGCAATTGACGACGCCGGCGCTGCGCGTTTCTTTGAGCTTCTTCAGATTGCGGTGAAGCACCTCCTCCACCAGGCTCGATTTTCCCGAGCCGGAGACGCCGGTAATGCAGACGAAGAGCCCGAGAGGAATTTCCACGTCGATGTTTTTGAGATTGTTGGCGTGGGCGCCGGAGATTTTGATCGCTCGTTGGAGCAGCGGCTTGCGGTTGCGCGCCGGCAAGGGAATCGCTTTTCGCTGGCTCAGATAGGCCGCGGTAAGCGAGTTCTTGTCGTTGAGCAATGCTTCATAGGACCCCGCGAACATCACCTCGCCGCCCTGCTCGCCGGCGCGCGGACCGAGATCGATGATGTAATCGCACTCTTTAATGATCTCGGGATCATGCTCGACCACGACCACCGTGTTCCGGTTGGCTTTGAGGCGGTGCAGAATCTCGACCAGCCGGCGGCTATCGCGCGGATGCAGACCGATGGAGGGCTCGTCGAGCACGTAGAGCGTATTGACCAGCGACGAACCGATGGCCGTGGTCAGGTCGACCCGTTCCAGTTCTCCGCCGGAAAGCGTCCGTGACTGGCGGTCGAGGGTCAGATACTCGAGGCCCACGCCGGCTAGATAACCGAGCCGCCGGCGAATTTCATCCAGGATCAGGCGCGCCACCTGGTCGAGGGCGCCCTTGGGCTTGAGCTCGACGAAAAAGCCGTGGGCTTCGCCGACGCTCATGGCGTTGATCCGGGCGATGTCTTGGCCCTCGATTTTGTAATGCAGGGCGTGGGCTTTCAGGCGGCTCCCCTGGCATTCGGGACAGATCAGATAGGCGCGGTAGCGCGCCAGCATCACGCGCACGTGCATGCGGTAGCTGCGCCGCTCCAGGCGGCGAAACCAGCCGCGGATGCCGCGGTACTCGCCGTCGCCGTCGGTGATGAGCCGCCGCTGTTTCTCGGACAACTCGCCCCATGGTTTCGTCGTGGAGATTTTTTTGCGCTCGCAGAAATCGAGCAAGCGGCGGGTCCGGCGCTTGCGGTTGATCCAGGGCTTGATGGCCCCCTCGCTCAGCGATTTGCCATGGTCGGGGATAACCAGATCGAGATCGATGTCGATGACGCGGCCAAAACCGCGGCAGGTTTCGCAGGCTCCCAGCGGACTGTTGAAGGAAAACAGGTTGGGCGTCGGATCGCGGTACGAAATATCGCAGTGGGGGCAGTGGAGATGGTTGCTGAAGGGCTCGCGGCGCCAGTTTTCCTGCGGTAGATAGAGGTTCAAGCGGCCCTTGCCGTAGTGAAATGCCTGTTCCAGGGAATCCAAGATTCGTTTTTTGTTTTCCGCCCGGAAGGCAAAGCGGTCGGCAATGATTTCCAACCCTTGTTGGCGCCGCGGCGCTTCCGCAAGGTCGTCGATCTCGCGAATGGTCTGACCCTCCAGCAGCCGATGAAAACCCGCCTGGCTGAGCCCGTTGCGCATCTCATCCCAGGTGACCGCCGCGGGCGCCGCTAGTGGAAAAGTCAAAACCACCGGCGCGCCTTCAGGAAGAGCGCCGAGCTTGGCAAACACCGAATGCGCCGAATCCCGCTCGACGACGCGGCCGCAGCCGCGGCAATGGAGCACGGCGATTTTTGCAAAAAGCAGTTTGAGGTGATCGTGCAGCTCGGTCATGGTGCCGACGGTGGAGCGCGAGGTGCGCACCGCGCGGCTTTGATCGATGGCGATGGTGGGCGGAATGCTCTCGATGCTTTCCACGTCCGGCTTGTCCATGCGGTCGAGAAACTGGCGCGCGTAGGCGGAAAAACTCTCGACGTAACGCCGTTGCCCTTCGGCATAGAGTATGTCGAAGGCAAGGGTGGATTTCCCCGAACCGCTGACGCCGGTGATCACCGTAAGGGCGTTGAGGGGAATGCTCAGGTCAAGGTTCTTGAGATTGTTTTGCTTGGCGCCGCGTATCTGTATCGAGCCCTGGCTCATGGCGATGCGCTTTATTGCAGGCGATACTTTTCCACCAGAATCCGGCGGAAACGCGAGCCGTAGATCAGATCGAAAGTCGCTTCCTTGTCGGGAAAGAGTTTTAACGCGGTTTGTTTGGCGTGTTCTACGACCTCCTGGGCTTCATCGAAGGTCAGATCCACTTGCCGGAGCAACACAGCCGCCACGTCCATCGCCCGGCCAAGCCGGCGCAGCCTGCGTTCTTCTTCCAATAGCGCTTGTCTGTCCACCGTCATGGTTTCACGACCTCAGTGCCGGTACTACTAACCCCAAATGTCGAACTCCGCAACCTTTCACATCTACCACGTTCTAATAACGCTGTTCAAGGTTCAAATCGGCGCCGAAGGCGCCTTCGGCGCGATTCAATGTTCAAGGCGGGGATGGGTCGTTGAACGTTGAACTTTTGAACCTTGAACCGGCGTTCCGTCGTGCCGCTTCCGCGCGCGTCGCGTCTTTGCTACTCTTCGATTATGCGAGTCGCCGAAATCTTCTATTCGGTTCAAGGCGAAGGGCGGTTGATCGGCGTCCCGTCGGTTTTTATCCGGACCTCGGGGTGCAACTTGCGTTGCGTGTGGTGCGATACGCCTTACACCTCGTGGCAACCGGTGGGGCGAAATTTGAGCATCGACAAGATCCTCGGCGAAGTCGCCAAGCATCCCAGCCGCTTCGTCGTCATCACCGGCGGGGAGCCGTTGCTGGCGCCGCAGATCGAAGCACTGAGCCGGGATCTAAAAAAAACCGGCGCCCACATTACCATCGAAACGGCGGGAACGATTTTCAAACCGGTTGCCTGCGACCTGATATCGATGAGCCCGAAGCTCGCCAATTCCACGCCCTGGAAAAAAGCCGGGGGACAGTTCGCCAGGATGCATGAAGCGCGGCGGCTCGACTTCGCCGTGATGCGCAAATTTCTCGATGCCTACGATTGCCAGCTCAAGTTTGTCGTCGATCGACGCGAAGATTTCGATGAAGTGCGCGACCTCTTAGCCAGGCTCAATCAAGCCGAGCCAGGGCGCGTGCTGATCATGGCGCAGGGAAAAACCGCGCGGCAGATTCAATCGAAGGCAAAATGGATCGTGGAAGCCTGCAAGCGGTATGGCTACCGCTACGCGCCGCGGCTGCACATCGATCTGTACGGCAACCGGAGGGGAACATAAATGGTCGCTATCGCGACCCGTTCCAATCGTTCAAGACGTTCAACCAGTTCAAGCCGCCCTTTCCCAAGAAGAGACTGTGTCGTCATGTCATTCTTCGGCGGTAGCCGAAGAATCTCGACTGCTTAATCACTTTAAAATACGAGATGCTTCGCTTTGCTCAGCATGACATCGTGGTCGTTCTGAGCATTGCGACTCAGTCTCGAAGACATGATGGAGCGGGGAAATCTCCTACCGGCTGTCGATCCGGGAGTGCGGGAAAGCGTTGCCTTCGGGCCGAGGTTGCTCAGTGTGACAGCCGCAGTTCGGTGCCGGGCGGGATGAAGTTAATGTCTTTTACCTTGACCTTGTTTGGATTTTCTCTAGCGGGAAGAGGCGGCGCGGCGATTGTTTTTTCGTTCGCGTGCTCCATCACCGCCGGCGCGAGCAGCTTTAGAATCGTCACGGGAAGGGCGCTGGTAAATTTGTAATTCTCCGCCTCGCGTCCCTGGACGTAGGCCGTGACCACGCCGTAGTAGCGGTTGTCGATGTAAAAGACGAAAGTCGCGGTGCGGTTAGTGGCCCGGGAAGAAGTCACGCCGCCTTGCCGGTTGAAGGTTTGTATGCGGTTGTCGCCGGAGCCGGTTTTTCCGCCCACCGTGATGAGTTTGCCGTCGCGATCTTTGAAAGTCCCATGCAAGCGCCGGGCGGTGCCCTGGGCGACGACTCCGGCCATCGCTTTGCGCGCCGCGCGCGCCACTTCGGGGGGCAAAACGACTTCGCCGCTGGGCGCATTGCGCTCGAAAACCGTCTCGTAGGGCGTGCCGGGAGCAAAGTGGATCTTGGTCAGAGCCATACCGGGGCTGCGCGCGCCGTCATTTACCAGAACGCCGACCAGCTCAGCGAGCGCCACCGGCCGGTCCCCGGAGCTGCCAATGGAGCTGGCGTAGGACGGCACCATGGTCTTAAAAGGAAACCCAAGTTTTTGCCAGTGAGGCATCAGGCGGGCGAAAGCGTCCTTCTCTATTCTAATGCGCAAACGCAGGTCTTGAGCTCTGCGATTGCGCGGGTTAAGCAGCCACGACGATCCTTCGATCCGCGCCTTGCGACTGCCAGCGAGGAGATCGTTCCATGACAGGCTCGGATTCTTGCGGTATTCACCGGCGCACCAGAGGTCCATAGGATGGATGGAGAGCAGATAGGCGAAATCCACCGCGGTGAGTCTCGGATTTCGGTACGCGCGATACAATTTCGCAACTTCCTCGGCGGAGACCTGCGCGTTGTGTTTCTTGAGCCATGCCGCCAGCGCCGGTTCATCGGCGCCAATGCGCCAGGCGAAAAAGAGCACCGCGAGCCGCCGTTCGGCATTACCTCGGCTTCCCACCAGCCGCGCGATGATTTTATCTTCGCTCTGCTCCTTGAAGCTTTGGTAGGAGCGTCGCAGGGCGCGGCGCGATTCCTCTTCGGCGATCTCTTCCAACATACGGCGGCGCTCGGGATGATCCAGATTAGCGAGCACGTCGTCGGCGTTATAAGCCAGACGCGCGCGGTGATAGGCAACGATATCGCGCATGAGACGAATGAACACGAGATTTACGGAGTTCTGAAACGCCTCGCGCAGCGGCAGGATTTTGCCGTTATCTTCGGGATCAAAATTAGCGAAGTCGTGCAGCCCGCCGCCAGTGAAAAACATCTCTTCGGAGCTGGCTGAATAGCGCCGCTCCATGGAGCTTTGTAAAATTGCGTCGAGGGTGATTTTAGGGTCCTCCTGAATCGTCTCGACGACCCACCGGGCGAGGGGATCCGGCGCCTGCTTCGCCGCCTGGGCCAGGTCTTGGCCGGCCAAGGGGGAAAACTCTTTGTGCAATTCGGCGATGATTTCCAGATAGTGGACCAGCGTGCGCAGCTTGGCCGTGCTGCCAAGCTCGAGTTTGACGCTCTTGTTGAAATCGAAGGGCGTGGCGAGATTGTCCGCTTGCACCCGAATCATATTTCCCTGGAGCGTGGGTTCGACGAGCAGGAACGAATAAACGATCTTTTTCGGGTCGGCGTCGTTGAGCAGGTATTCGCCGATCAACCCTTTGGCTGCAACGACCTCGGGATCGCCCAGACTGTTTAGAAAATTCGTCACTTTCTGCTGGAGCGGCACGTCAATGCTGCTTTGCACGCTCAGATGTAGGCGGTTGAGGTCGTAAACGTTGTTAATGCCTAGATACTCCATCGTCGTCATGCGCACGGCGTTGGCCGCTTTGTTCTTATAAGATGAAGGTTGCGGCGTGACCGGCCCACTGCCCAGATATCCGATGGGGGTGTTTTCGATGGCGTCAGCCAGCTCCTTTTCAATGATGCCGCCCCGCGCCATCAGCCTGGCAAACTGGCGGACTTTCTCCTCCAGGCCCGGGCGGTCGTCAACCAGGAACGCCGACGGCGAACGCACCGAAACCAGCAAGGTCAGCACTTGCTTATAAGCGTTGACCTTCGCGGCATTCACCCCAGGCTCTTCGATGACCGCCAGGGCATCCTTCAACTCGATTCCAAACCAGGCGTGCAAACCCTCGCCGAGGCCATGGATCTCGCCGTAACCCGGAGCGGCGGCCAGCGGCACGGTGTTGAAGTAGTCCACGATGATGCGCTCGCGCCAAGCGCGCGTGTTCTTGCCGGCCCGGTAGGCTTTAAGGCTGGCGCTGACCACCTGGCGCAGCTTTTCCAACGGCGTGTCCGTGCGGCCATTGGGCGAATGACGAAACTTTTCCAGCTGCACCGCGAGGGTGCTGCCGCCCTGAACCGGCACCGGCAGATGAAGTTTGGCGCCAATATAATAGAGCGCGGCCTTCAGCATCCGGTCCCACTCGATCACCGGATTCTGCCAAGACGCTTTGGGCTGGTCGAGATCGCGGTTTTCCAGGAAGAGCAAAGTCTTGACCAAAAGCGGCGGGATATCACTGATGTTCTTGAACAGGAACTCAGATTGGGCGTATTGAAACAGCGGCGGACCATTCCCTTCTCTGACGCCGTGGACGATGATGCCGGTTTCCGGCGGCTCGGCGTAGGGCGGCGCAATGCCGTGACGGATGAGACTTGCAAGAGTCTCTGATTGTCGAGTCTGCTTCCTGACTTGGTAGCTCTGTTTCTCCAGGCGCGACTGAAAGTCGGATAGCTTCGAATAGCCCCGGCGGTCGTCAAAGGGAGCCGAGCGCGGGAACCCTATACGTGAACTCCGGCCGTCGCCCAATTCGAATGAAATGCGCTTGTTGATAGCGGTGAAGAGCCAGGATTGCAGCACCGAGGCGCGGGCCTCGATGACCCCGCAGATGATGATAAACAGGAACACGGCGCCCCACTTCAGCCAGCGCTTGATGGAGCCGGTGTTGGTGAAGAACCAGCGCGACAGCAGGGAGTGAGTTGGTTCAACCTCGGCGGGAATCGAATCGGCGTCCATGGAACCGGTCAATTATAACACACCGGTTGAAAATTCCTATGCCGTTTCGTGCGCCGGTAGTGATGCAGTCTGGTTGAGATCTCTCTCTTCGTTCGAGATGACAGTTCACTCCAAGTGTCATTTCGAGCAAAGCGAGAAATCTTTCTTGCCTTCCGGACAGTGGCGGGTTCAAACTGCACCACTACCCGTGCGCCCGAATGGACCGGGTTCAATCGGGTCAAAGCGTTTTAAACGATTCGAGCCCTCCAAGGACCGCCCTAGCCGAACTTGCGGCATGACAAAATCATGGGATAAGTGTGGAATTGGAATCGTTGCGGGAGGATTGAATCATGAAAATCGACGACTTGCGCGCTTTGGTCGAGCGCAGACGCAGTATTCGCGGTTACGATGAGAGCCGGGAGGTTTCCGACGAAGCGATAACGACGATTCTTGACTGCGCGCGCTGGGCGCCGTCCGGCGGCAACGGCCAGCCCTGGGAATTCATTATCGTCAAGGACGGACAGACGCGGCATAAGATCGGGGATATTTACCTGAAACAATTGATCGATAAGCGGGAGATGGACTTGGCCGTGCGCGGCACGGCGAAAATGACCGGCGACGGCTTTCGCCACGCGCCGGTGCATATTATTGTCGTTGGGGATCCACGGGTTAAAGAGGCCTACCCGATTCGAACCAAGCTGGAGAAAGCGGAATCTCATTTCATCACCGGCCTGGCCAACGCGACCCTATTGATTCATTTGGCGGCGGCATCGTTGGGTCTGGCGTCGCAGTATGTCAGCGACGCCAACTCGCCCTATATGGAAACGATGCTCAAGGCGATGCTCGGGATACCCGAGCCGCTGAGAATTTATCACCTCGTTCCGATCGGTTATGCGAAAAGTCCAGTGGCAGCCCCGCCACGGCGCGAACTCGAAGAGATCGTGCACTTTGAACAATATGACATGGCCAAATATCGCGACGATAACAGTGTGGCAGGCTTCGTTAAAACCCGAACCCTGCAAGGCGCCTATGGCAGACGCCGGTTAGATAATGAGGCGAAGGGAGAACAGAAAGGATGAAGGATGAAGGCGGAAGGATGAAATGGCAGTTTTCGAATTCGGTAAATGATTGGAAAGGATGAAGGATGAAGGCGGAAGGATGAAAAAGAACTTCCGAATCCGAACTATTTTCATAATTCATCTTTCATAATTTATCCTTCGTGCCGGCCTGCCACTTGTCCCTATGAATGCTTCGGGATAATACCTGGAGAGCGGACCGCGAGGAGGTAGTCATGAAAATCACCAGAATGATCGTTGTCATTATAGCCGCGGGCTGGTTCGGCGCCGCGCTTATTTCCGTGGCCGAGGGCGCCAGCGTGGATGGGCTGTTGGCCGGAATTAACAAATTACCCGCCAAGGAGCGCCAGCGGCGGCTCGAAGAGGGAGCTAAAAAGGATGGCAAGCTGGTAGTGTATTCCAATCAAGGCCTCGAGACCATTCAGGAATATTCCAACGCGTTTCAAAAGAAGTATCCGTTCGTCAAGGTCGAGGCGTCCCGGCTCCAGGGAGCGAAAGGGCTGGACCGGATTCTCCTGGAGCACCGCGTCGGTAAACTCCCCGCGGGCGTTGTCAGCGTCGACTTCGACAATATCGGCGAGTTGCTCAAAACCGGAGCGCATGCGCGCTACGATTCGCCGGAAAAAAAGCACTATCCCAGTCAGTTTTGGGATAAAGATGGCCGCTGGTACGCCGCCGAATATACGCTCGCGGTGATCGCCTACAATACCAACCTGGTAAAGCCGTCGGAGGCGCCTAAGGGTTATCAGGACTTGCTGAACCCAAAGTGGAAGAACGATATCTCCATCGACACCGAACCCGAGCAGGCAGTCTTCGTGTGGATGATGGAATGGGGCGAAGAAAAGACCGCCGAATACATGAAAGCGCTGATGCGCAACGGCGCCGTGCCGCGGCGCGGCCACACGTTGCAGGTGCAGTTGCTTTGCAGCGGCGAAACCAAAATCGCCGTCGAGGTATATCCTCCGCGGGTCTTGCAGATGAAGTACGAGAAAAAATGCCCCATCGCGATGATTTTTCCCAATCCGACGCCGGGCTCGATAGGGAGCCACGCAGGAATTATGAAAACAGCCAAAAGCCCCCACGCCGCGGCGCTTTATATCGACTTCATATTGAGCGAAGACGGCGTGGAGGCGTTGGCGCGCGCGGGCGGGACGATTTCCGCGCGCAAGGGCGCCAAGGCGGGCTGGCAGGACATCATCGACGCGATCGAGAAAAAGAAAATCCGCACGGTGCTGATCGGCCACGAAAAAATGGCTCAATTGAAAGACAAGGGTTACAAGATGATGGACGATATCATCGTGCGCAAGCAACTGCGCTAGCTTTACCAATGGGTTACTGCCTCTAAGCGGACAGCGCACGTCGGTGCTTCGCCTATCTATTCAAATTCCATAACAACGGCTTGCCAAAAACCAAAAAAGACTGTGACACTACAGAGTCGGATGTCTTCGCTATTCCAGGTTTGTCCCTCGCTCCCGCCGTCCCGCAGTGCCAAGTGCGGAATCCGGGTTGAATTGAACGGGTTGCGCGCAGCGTCTCACTAGCCCGCGGCGCCGAGACCGAAACGCTGGCTGAGCCGGCGAAAGGCCAAAGTCAGGACGGTTATCACGCTATCGTGACGCAGCCCAAGGCGGCCACTTCGGCGTAACGCCCGGATTCAAACAGGTCGTAAATCAACAACGGCACCAACTCCGATCCGGCATGGCCCAAAAGAACCGGCAATGAGAGCCTTGAACGTTGAACGGGCGCGTTCCTTTACCGCGCGCCCGGGACTGGAATATCCGATACCTGGATGCTAAACTTTGCCGTTGTCGGGCCTCCAGTTAGCTCTTCAGCGGCTTTCAGACTCCCACGCTCGTTCCCTTCGCTGGGGAATAAAGTATGCAATATCTCGCAATCTGCGAAGACGACCTGCTTTTTAGCTTCTTGCGCAACGTCGCCCCCGAACAGGCCGACCTGTTGTTCGTCGTCCAGGACGGCGCCGCCGCAAAGAAGATCAAGCGCGCCGGGAGAAAAGTTCGCGAAGGCGACCTCCTTAAAGAAGAAACGTTCAAAAAACTCAAATTGCGATATGTCGATCAGGCCGTGGTTTTCCTTAGAGACGCTGAACGGCAGGAACGGGTTTGCGAGCTGCTGCGAGGTTTGGACGGGAATATTCCGATACTTGCCCTGACTACGGATGCCAACGGGAAGTCCGATGACGCCCTGATTCGTAAAATTCCCCTGCACGATGTCTTCGAAGAGTTTTGCAGCAGCGCGCTCCTCGACACGATAAACCGAAAAAAAGTCGAAAGGATTCGCTCGCTCTTTCAGAATAAAGAAAAGATTCACATTTTACTGCAGCATGATCCGGACCCGGATGCCATCGGCAGCGCGCTGGCGCTGCGCGAACTGCTGGGCAGAAACCGGGCGACCACCCCCATCGTCACTTTCGGCGAGGTTACCCGGCCGGAGAACCTCGCGATGATTCACTATCTTGATGTTCAAATCGACCAGATCGAGCCCGATGATCTGCACAAGAACGGCGCAGGTCTGGCGATGGTGGACGTGCAACCCCCATATTTCAGCCAATCCCTGGGCGAAGTCGACCTGGTTGTGGACCATCATCCCAAGCGAACGCCGTTCAAGGCTGGCTTTACAGATCTTCGAACTCCTTACGGCGCGACCGCGACGATTTTCACTGAATACCTGCGCGCCATCGGCATGGAGCCGTCGCAAAGACTGGCCACCGCGCTTCTCTACGGGATCAAAGTCGACACGTTGTTCCTCGAGCGCGGCAGTATCCTCGCCGATCTCACCGCATTCGCTTATCTCTATCCGCTCGCCAATAAAACCTTGATCGCGCGCATCGAGCGGCCGGCTTTGCCGCGGGAGGATCTGGAAGCTTTGGGACGGGCGCTAAGCCGCTTGCAGCTGGATAACGGGGTCGCCGTGATCCACATGGGCGAGGTCAAGCGGGAAGATGTGATCCCGCAAATGGCGGAATTTTGCCTGCAGATCGAAGGGGTCGATTGGGGGATCGTGTCCGGGCTGGTCAAAGACCGCGTCGTCATTTGCGTGCGCAACGTCGGCCACGTGAAAAGCGCCGGCGAAATTATGAAACGGCTTTACGACGACATCGGCAGTGCCGGCGGCCACCGCATGATGGCCAAAGCGGTGGTGTCGCTGGAACGCTTCAAGGAAAGATTCGGCGAGGTCAGCGAGAAAGTGATCCGCGACGCCGTGGTACCGCTGATCGTCGAGCGCGATCAAGCGGTTCACGAAGACTGAACACGTTCCAAACATCCGTTCCGGCTCCAACTTTGAACCTTGAACGTTGAACTTTGAACCGCACACGCAGTGTGCTTCTATCTTGATTTGACAACCTGCCCCGCAGCGCGATAGGTTCCGGTGCGTAATATCCTCGCGGAGGGCGTTCGATGGAACTTATCAACTTGAACCGGAAAATCGACGAGGCGCGCGAGCAGAAGATTCGCAACAGCCATTTCTTCGGCACGGAAAATTTTCGCTCCTGGATGCTCTATTTTGAGCCCGGCGACGGCACGCCCATGCATTTCCATCAAAACCCGGAAACCTTTTTGGTCGTGCAAGGGCAATGCTCGGTCAAAGACATCAAAGGCGGCGAGCGCATACTCGCAAAAGACGACATCGTTTTCTTCGGCGCAAAAGAATATTATCAGCTCACCAGCGTGGGAACCGAGCCGCTGGTGATGTTCGGCAACCGCTCCGAGCCTTTTGGCATTGGCATCACGAGAGTGGAACAACAAAAGTCGTGATCAGTCGGCGAAGATTATTCACTGGGCGGCAAAACAAACTGAGGAGGGAATCATGCCTAAGCTAAAACATCTGGCCATTCGCACGGAGGATACGGGGAAACTCGCGTCGTTCTACATGGACGTTTTTGAGATGCAGGTGCTGCACAAGGCTAAAGACGAAGGCGGCGCCATCTTTCTAACCGACGGATATTTTAACCTCGCCATTCTGCCCAATAACGAGCAGAACGCGCCCAACGGGCTCTACCATTTCGGTTTCGAGGTGGAAAACGGCGAGAAGATCGTCGAACGGATGAAAAAAGTTAATCCCAACAAATTGCCCAAGGCGCGCCCCAACGGGCGGCCCTATGCCGAGACCCGGGGCTCCGATCCGGACGGAAATTATTTCGACATTTCGGAGCACGGCTTTTCGGTGGTGGTGCCTCTGGGCGAAAAGCCGAGCAATTAACGCTCGCGTCGCGAGCATGTTCCAGCCCGTTCCAAACGTTCCAATGGTTTCAGCCGTGGAGGGCGTCCTCCGCGATCGTGTGAGAAAATTGCCGCTCGCCCTTCGGCACGCTCAGAGCCTCCGGAGTTTATGAAGGCGCGAACGGCTAAGTACTTGAATTACGAATCACGCCGTACCGTTCGTGCTGAGGCACTCGAAGCATGAACGGATTTTTTCTCACGTCCAGCGCCTCGGCGGTGAATTCCCC
>Ga0268386_10000541_pt1 | contig 24212 bp, 17 predicted proteins | sample RVTome_15_FD_200260 | JGI IMG/M metagenome (GOLD analysis project Ga0268386, IMG submission 200260) | Soil microbial communities from uranium-contaminated site in the Upper Colorado River Basin, Wyoming, United States - RVT150D86... ... | reverse complement strand
TATCGTCTACGAAGGTACCCCGTCCAGTTGCCAGCTTGACGCTGTCCACGCGCCGCTCCGGGCGACCCACGGTCTTCAGTTCGGCCATGCGCCCGTAGGATTTCACGGCTTCCAGCCGGGCCGCAACTCATGGCGCGTGCGGGCATCGTCGCAGTGGCATGCGGGTTGCACCTTGGACGCGCGGTCATCCGGGGACCCTCGGTCCCGCACAGGCGGGCCGACGTACGAGTCACGGCCCACGACCCGGGCGTGAGCCCCTGCAGGTATTCGGAGTTCCTGGCGACCAGGTGCGTGTCGTCGGCAGAGCAGATCCCTTCCTCCCGCTCCGGAGCGAACGGCGGAAGCCGAGTGGTCCGGCTGTCGAGCCACCTCGCGACATTGCTCCCGCGCGCGCGGGGGGTTCACCGCCACGGCGTTGGCACCGGTCGCCGGAGGACCACGTGGAGGATCCCATGACGGGCAGTCCTGGCAGGCCGTCCGGGCCTTCCGGAGCGGCAGCGTCCACGCGCGAGCGGCTCGCCCGCGTCATCCTGGAGGGAGCGGACGAGCTCCTGGAGCGCGGCGACTTGTCCCAGGCCCTGGTCGAGTACGACAACGCGCGCCGGCTGGCCCCCGAGATGGCTCGGGAGCGCGCCGCCGAGCTGCGCGACTGGGCGCACGAGATCGAGGACGGTGGAGCCTTCGAGGAGGCTCGCCTCCTGCGGATGGCCGCCCAGCGGTTGCAGGGCCCGTCGTTGCGCCCGCGCGCGCAGGACAGGCAGCGGGAGCCTCGGGCGCGCCGCGAGTCGCGATCGGCGCCCTCGGCACCGGCGGTGACCGTGGAGGAGCCGGCGCTTCGTGCACCTGCGGAGGCTCGGGAAGCGGCGGCTCCCGAGGCCGAGCCGCACCCGGCCCGGACCGACGTGCGTCGAGCCGACGTGGCGGCCGTCGCCGCGGAGGCATCAGGGGCTTCGGAGGCGCCTCTCCCCGCGCTCGACGTCTTCCGGCCCGCGACCCCGGAACGGACCAGCCAGATCCCCGCGCCGGACGTCTCGCTCAGGAAGCCGTCCGGGGTCCGGGCCGGGACGACGACTGGCGCCGCCGATGGTCCGTCCGCGGGCCGGGCCGGGACGACGACTGGCGCCCGCCGTTCCCGCCAACGGCTGACCTTCCTCCCGAGAGCGGTTCCCCCGCCGCCCACCGCCAGGCTGCGGGTCTGGCTCGGTGGGGCGGTGCTTGGGGGCGCCGTCGTGGCCGGCCTGCTCGTGCTGCCCGGCGTGATCGCCCGTTCCTGGACGGGGGCGATCACCGAAGCGCCTCCAGCGGAGCCGGCCCGCGTGAGCGATCCCCTTCCACGGAGCCAGGGCGCGCCACCGGCGGCCGCCGTCGCCGAGTCCCAGGGGTCGTCCTCGCAGGATCTCACGGAGCGTCGGATCGAGCCGGAAGAGCCGTCCGGGGCGGATCGGGCGGTCCTCGGGAGTGCCGGAGCGGCCAGCCCTTCGACGGCAACACCTCGGGCGGGCGCGGCTGACCCCGCGGCCGAACGCAACTCGAGGTCCCACGCTCGGCGGCGGCCTGCCGCCCGGCCCGGCAGGTCCGACGCGGCACCGAAGGAGCCCGCGCGCCACTGGCGTGTGCACGCTCCCTCCCGGAGCGGCGCGGCCCCGGCAGCGCCGGGCGCTGCGCCGGCACCCGCCCCGAGCGCCCCCCCCACCGGGTCGCCTTCACTGTGGAAGCGGCACGCGCCCAACTCGCCCGAGCCGTCCTCCAAGCTGCCCGCGGTGGGTGGCCTCTGGACGCTCTCGGAATGGCTGGTCAACAAGACCAGCGGGCGCCGGTGCGCCGGCGAAGGGGTGCTGAGCCTCAGGCAGCTCGGTGTGTCGCTCGGCGGCCGCGCCAGGGGCGAGGATCCCTGCTCCGAGCGGCCGACCGAGGCTCGGATCAGCGAGGGCAGCGTGGAGGGCCGGACGATCGCGTTCAGCAGCGGAGAGTGCGAATACAGCGGCACCGTCGTGGGTCAGCCGGCGATGGAGATGCTCGGCAACGTGCGGTGCCGCGTACGAGGCGGCGCAGGGGAGCAGCTCCTGACCGGGACCTGGCGGGCCGCGAAGGAGTGGAGAGAGCCCCGGAGCAGGTAATCGCAGGCTGACCAGGTGGGGGGCCTAGCGCCTCGGGCGGATCGAGCAGCCTGGCGGCGGGCGCTTGACACCGGCTCGCGCCGGCGGGACCCTGGCTCCCGCATGTCCGCGGAGTGGGAGCCCGCCGCGCCCGGTCGGCCGATCGTTCCGGGCCGGACTCCAGGCGGCCGCTGATCGCAGTGGCCCGTCCCTCCGGCCGCGCCCTGGCGGGCGCTTTCGCCCTCTACATGGGGCTGGCCGCCCTGGCCACGTCGCCGCTCTCGGGGCACCTCGGCAGCCGCGTGTGCTACGAGGGGGACAGCCTCCTCAACACCTGGATCCTCGCCCACAGCGCGCCGGCCCTGGTGCGCGCGCCGGCGCGACTGTTCGACGCGCCCGCGTTTCTGCCGTACCGCGGCTCGCTGGCGTTCTCGGAGCACCTCCTGTTCCCGTCCTTCCTCGCCTGGCCGCTGCGCGCCGCCACCGGCAACGCCCTGTTCGCGCACAACGCCGTCGTCCTCCTGTTCCTCGCCCTCTCGGGCTTCTCCATGTTCCTCCTCGTCCGGGAGCTGACGAGCGAGGCCGGTGCGGGCCTCGTCGCCGGCGCGCTCTACGGGACCCACACCTACCTGGTCAACGAGGTCCAGCGGCTCCAGATCCAGGCTCAGTGCCTGTTCCCGCTGGCGCTGCTGCTGTTGGTGAAGCATTTCGAGGCCCCGCGGAGGGCGACGGCGGCCTGGTTCGCGGTGGTGGTGCTCGCCTGCGGGCTTTCGAACAACTACTACCTGCTCTACATGCCGCTCCTGTTCGCCCTGGCGCTGCCCTGGGTCCTCGGCCGCGGGCGACCCGAGACGCGGCGCCGCGCTCTGGGGGCGCTCGCCGCCGCGCTGGTACCCGTCGCCCTCGTCTTCGCGGTGATCGCGGCCCAGTACCTCCGGGTGGCGGGCCGGTACGGCTTCAGCCGCGACCTGCCGGTCGGAATCGGGCTCGAGAAGTACGCGGCCACGCGGCCGGAGAACTGGCTCTACGGCGAGACCGTTCCCGGCGTGCGCCTCCAGACCCAGGCCGCGCACTTCACCGGCGCGGTCCCCCTGGCGCTGGCGGCGCTGGCGGTGGTCGTCTGCCGGCGCGAAGGGGCCGACGCGCGGCGGCTGACGCTCACCGCGGTCGCGGGCATCGCGGGCTTCGGCCTTCTCTCGTTCGGCAGGGACGTCACGGCGTTCGGATGGTCCCTCGGACCCGGGCCGTACCGGCTGTTCCACGCCTTCGTTCCGGGGTTCCAGATGGTGCGCATCCCGGAGCGGTTCGCCCTGCTGGTGATGTTCTGGCTGGCGATACTGGCCGGGATGGGCTCCGCCGTGCTGCTTCGCCGTGCGGGGGCGCGGCGCACGGCGGCGGCGGCCGCGCTCGCCGGCCTCGTGTTCCTCGAGCACCTCTCCGTACCGCTGCCTACGATCCCCATACCGGTTGGCCGGGAGGTCCCCGAGGTCTACCGGTGGCTGCGCACGCAACCGGTCCGCAAGGTGGTGGAAGTGCCGCTGTACGGGCCGTGGCTGAACCGCCTCGACTCACTCCCCATGTACTTCGCCATCGGATCGGAGCGAGCGCTGGTGAACGGCTACACCGGCTTCTACCCTCCCGCGTACGCGTTCCTGCGTCACAAGCTCTCGTCGGAGCCGGGGCCGTTCTTCCTCGAGACGCTGGAGCGCCTCGGCATCGACCACGTGGTCGTCCACCCTCACCTCTGGAAGGAGCGGGAGCGCGAGGCCTGGCTCGAGTTCCTGAACGGATCCGTCGATCGGCTCCGGCCGGTGCGGTCGTTCCCGGAGGCTCCACGGCGCCCGGAGCCGGCCTGGGACCACGGGGGCGAGGTCGTCTACGCGGTCCGCCGCCCGGGCCAGGCGCCGGAGCCGGAGGCGGTGCAGCGCACCGTGGTCCGGCCCACGGCCGCGTGGACGGTGAGCGCATCGCGGGGGACCGGCCCTGCGGTCGTCCTGGACGGAGACCCCGCCACCGACTGGGGTACCGGCGACGTGTCGACGACCGGCGATTTCCTGGAGGTCCGCTTCCACGAGGACCTGGAGGTCGGCGGCGTCGGGCTGAGCATGTCGCACTCCTTCACGACGTATCCCGGCCTGGTCGAGGTCTCGATCCGGCGGCCGGACGGCCGCTGGCGCTTGATGCGGTTCGACCGGGTGCGTGCCGACCGCGCGCTGCTGGCGACACTGCTGCGTACCGGACGTGACGTCTGGTACTCGATCGACTTCGAGCCCGTGCAAGCGAACGGCCTCCGCGTCCTGGTGGTCCGGGGCGACCCCATGCTCGAGGAGTGGAGGGTGGGGGAGCTGCGCGTCCACGGCTCGGCGACCGGTCGCGCCCCGCGCTGAAGCCGCCCATCGCACGACGCGTGTGATCTGGGTCACTGGGGGCTGCGGCCCTGCCTCGGATCGGATCGCGCGCCCGATCCGGCGTGCTATCCTTCGCCGCTTCGTCCCTCCAGGGCATTTAGAGAGCCCGACGAGCATCGGTGAGCCCAGCCGGCCGGGACGGGTGCGCCACACCATGCGACTCGCGGGCAACCTGAACACGACGCCGATCGGCGACGTCCTGCATCCCGTCGCGGACGCGCGGAGGACGGGAGTCCTCCACATCGAGCGCAGCCCGGTCCTCACGAAGATCGTGTTCCGGGAGGGGCGCATCTTCTCGTCCTGGTCCAACGACCCCCGCGAGAGCCTGGCCAAGTTCCTGGTGCGGGACGGCCGCGTGACCGAGGACCAGCTCTTCCAGGCGCAGCTCCGCCAGGGCGAGGAGGGACGGCTCATCGGCTCGATCCTGGTCTCCGTCGGGCTCATGAGCGAGGAGCACCTGCAGGCGGTCCTGCGCACCAAGATCGAGGAGACGATCTACGACCTGTTCCTCTGGCCGGAGGCGCGTTTCGAGTTCCGCGACGGCGAGTTCCCCACCGACGTCCACATCCACGTGGAGATGGAGGTCGCGGAAGTGCTCCTGGAGGGCGCTCGGCGGATCCACGAATGGGTGCGGGTTCGGAAGTTCCTCCCCTCGCTCCTGCGCACCACGTTCCACGTCCTTGGGGAAGCTTCGCGCGATCCCTCGGAGCGGCGGGCCATGAGCCTGGCGGCGGCGGGCAAGAGCCTGGCCGAGATCAGCGTGGAGATGCACCTGACGGAGTTCGAGACGGCGACCCGGTTCGTGGACCTCATGTCCCGCGGCGTCGTGGGAGTGGGCCCGGCGGCGGGTGAGCGGCCCGGGGCGGTGTCTCTCCGGGAGGTTCCGGAGCTGCTGGCGCGTGGGTACCAGAAGCTCCAGGCCGGCCACCACGACGAGGCAGTCCAGATCTACGAGAGCATCCTCACCCTGGACCGTCTGAACTTCCACGCCAAGAAGGGCGTTCAGTCCGCGCTGGAGGCCCGGCGGCAGGAGCGCCTGCGCCAGGCCCAGGCCGACTCGGGGGCACCGATGCCGGAGCTGTCCCCGAACGAGGCGACGCTCGTCGTCACCGGCGGCCCCTGGCACGGGACGGTCCTTTCGATGCGTGAGCCGCCTTCGCAGACGCTCCTTGGTTCGGGGTTCGATTGCCAGCTTCGCCTCGAGGCGCCGGGAGTGGACCGGTACCACGCCCGTATCGCGGGGTACGCCCGCGGCTTCATCCTCTCGGACGCGGGAAGCGCGGCGGGGACGTTCGCGAACGGCCGGCGGGTGGACGCGTCCCATACCCTGGCCGACGGGGACGAGGTCACGCTGGGGCCACCCGACTCGCCGGCCAGCACCCGGATCGTCGTGCGGCTTCCGGCGCGGTACCGAATGGCCGGCCCGGCGTCGGCGCGCGTTCTGGACGCGAGCCCGCGCCTCGATCCGCCGTTGGCCGCGGCGTCGCCCGGGGCAGGGGCGGCTTTCGGGGTTGCCACCGACGCGCCGCGTACGCCGCCGATGGGGACGCCCAGGCCCGACCCCGTCGCCGCCAGCTCGATCGAGCCCGCACACGACGCGGCCGGTCACCACCCCCAGCGGGCCGCCGCGGCCGTTCCGGCGGCCGCACCGGTGGTGCAGCTTCCGCCGGCGGCGCGTGCCGTCGCGGGCCGCTCCAGCATCGGCCGGCAGATTGCCTTCGCCGCCGTCGTGCTGCTCGGCTCCGGCGGGGCGCTCGCCGCGTACCGCGGGCTGCTTCGGAGCGGGCCGGAGCTGACTTCGCTGGAGCCCACACGGGCGCGGCCGGGCGAACGCGTGACGCTGCGCGGCCGCGGTTTCGAGGCCGAGCCCGGCCGCAACCGGGTCCTGTTCGGGGACCAGGGTGCGCTCGTGGACTCCGCGAGCGAGCGGGAGCTGATCGTGATCGTGCCCGAGACCCTGTACGCCGCCGACGGTTCCGCCCTCGCGGTCACCGTCGGCTCTCCACGGGGTAGCTCGAAGTCCCTCAGCTTCACGCTCTCGCGCGTGCCGCGGGTGGAGTCGCTCGCTCCCGACGTCGGGCTGCCCGGGGACGTGGTCGAGGTGCGCGGCCGCGACCTGGACCGCGCGCCCGCGGTGGTGCATATCGCCGACGTGCCCGCCCGGATCCAGTCGGTCGGTCCGGCCGCCCTCCGGGTCGTTGTGCCGGAGCTGCCGGCGGAGCGCGAGCAGAGCGTCCCGGTCCGGGTCGCTTTCGGCGCCGACGCGCCCCAGACCCTGAGCCTCGTGCTCGGCCGGCTGCCGCTGATCACGGGGATCGCGCCGAAGCGGGGCCCGGCGGGCGAGCGGGTGATCGTCAGCGGCCGCGGCTTCGACCCGAACCCGCTCGGCAACCTCGTGACCTTCAACGGCCAGCCGGCGCTGGTTCTGACCGCGGAGCCGACGGCCCTGGCCGTGGCCGCGCCCGCGCTTCCCCAGGGCGGAAGCGCCGTCGACGCCCAGCTGGTGGTGCAGGTCCTGGGCCGCTCACCCTCCCTCCCGGCCGCCTTCACGGTGGTGCGGCCGGCGGGCGACGCCTTCTCACTGCGGTTCTTCCCCGCTCCCGAGCCGGAGCACCCCACACACGACCACGCGCTGGTCTCGACGGAGCTGGGGCCCTTGCTCCTGCTGACCGGACGTGGTGACGCCCCGACGACCGCGGAACGCGCCCACCGGATCGCCGCCTCGCTGAACGCCATGGTGGAGCCTGAGGCGGCGACGGACGGCGTCGCCGACGCCGCCTCGACCGCGGGAAACGCGAGCGCGACGCCGGATGCCGTGGCGCCGACGCCGGAAGACGCCGACGGATACGCGGAGTCGTGGGGGCCCTCCACCCGGGAGCGCCGCCCCACAGTCGACGACGTGGCCGCCTACTGGCAGGCCCTGATCGCGGACTATCGAGACGTCTTCGTCCGCGGCGTCCGCCCGAGCCGGGTGGTGGAGCTGTCGGGGCGTGGGGACGTGCTCGCGGAGATCCACGGCCGTATCCCGCGGAACCGAGAGCCGGACAGCGGCGTCCCGCGCCGCGCCGTCAGCCCCCTGTCCCCCGCGGTGGCCCGGCGGCTGCGGGACCTGGCCCTGCTCGTCCCCGCGGGAGCGGCGGTGCGGGGACCCGCCGGCGCGGTGGGCGCGTGGGAGGGGACCATCACCGAGCCCGGGACGGGGGTCCAGGCGCTGCGGCTGCACCTCAGCCTCGCGGGCGACGGGCTCTCGGGCTCGGCGACCCTGCGGGCATCCGGTGCGACGGCCGAGTTCCCGCTCGACGGCGTGCGCTACGAGCGAGGAACCCTGCGCTTCGCCCTGGGGGGTGGCGGCCCCGCGTACGAGTTCAGCGGGTCCGTCCGCGGCGAGTCGATGACGGGCACGATCCGGGTCCAGGCTCCGCGCCGCGTCGTCGGCCGCTTCGCCCTACGCCTGGTCGAGTCGGCGGCCGGCACCGCGGCTCGCTGAGGACAGTCACCGGCGCATGTCGAGCGCCGCCTGCAGCACCGCCTGCACCGGCTTGACGTACCCGGTGCAGCGGCAAAGGCACCCCGCCAGCGCGTCGCGCACCTCCCCCTCGGTCGGGTCCGGCACCGCGTCCAGAAGGGCCTTGGCGCAGACCTCCATGGACGGCGTGCAGAAGCCGCACTGGATGGCGCCGGTGTCGACGAACGCGGTCTGGATCGGGTGGAGGGCGTCGGGGCTTCCCAGGCCCTCGACCGTCACCACGTTCCGGCCCTCCGCGCGCAGGGCCAGGGTCAGGCAGGCGACTAGCGGCCGGCCGTCGAGGAGCACCGTACAGGCGCCGCACTCCCCGGTCTCGCACCCGTGCTTCACCCCCCAGAAGCCGGCGCCGCGCAGCAGATCGAGCAGCGTGGTGCGGGCTTCGGCGGCGCCGTGGACGGGCCTGCCGTTCACGTTCAGGCTGATGCGTCCCGAGGTGAAGTAGGGAAGGGCGGTCGCGGGGGAGCCGTGGGCCGGCGCGGGGCGCAGCCGGGGGAGCTCGGCGGGCGACCCGGCACGCGCCGCTTCCGCGGCGCGGCGCAGCGCCCGCAGGGCGAGGGGGCGAGCCACGCTCCGCCGGAAGGAAGCCGGCGCATGGGCGTCGTCCCGGAACTCCGACCGGGCGAGGACCTCCTCGACGCACGCCTGGAGCGCCCCCTCCTCGCACCCGGTGCCCTCGATGCGCGCCTCGGCTTCCATGATCCGCGCCGCCCGTCCGGCCAGGCCGCCGATCGCGATCCGCGCCCGGGCGCAGTTGGCGCCGGAGAACGTCACCGCCACCGCCACGCTCAGTAGCGACGGCGCCGACGGCAGGACGGCGGCGCGCTCGAGGGCGGCGCCGCCCGGCGCCCCCGGTATCAGGGTCGCGGTGAGCAGCCCCCCTCCCTGCAGGTCTTCCGCCGCGCCCTTCAGGAACCGAAGGGCCGGGACCTCGGTGGTGCCCGACGGACCGCTCACCACGAAGATCGCGTTCAGGGCCAGCAGCGCGGCCAGGATGTCGGAGTCGGCCGCGCCATGAACGCACTCGCCGCCGAGCGTGGCCATGCCCCGGATCATCCGCGAGGCCGAATGGGCCCGGCAAGCGGAGGGGAGCAGGCCCGCGGTCGCGCCATGGGTGTCGGCCGAGTCCGCCAGGTCCTGCAGCGTCGTCATGGCGCCGATCCTCAGGTCGCCGTCCTCGACCGCGATCCCGGAGAGACCGAGCGCGGAGAGGTCGAGCACGTTCGGGACCTCGCCGGGCGAGGCCAGCAGCCGGGTCCCGCCGGCCAGGGGGACGACACCCTGGGCGGCCAGGCTCAACGCCTCGTCGATCCGGGTGGGCCGGTGATAGCTCCGGATCCCGCGTGCGAGCACGTTCAAGGGCTCCTGAAGTAGTCGCGTCCGGTGGACCGGGAGGCGGTCCGCAGCAGAGCGTCCGCGACCCCGTCGGCCCGCGCCAGCAGCGCGGGCACGTCCACCGAGGCGAGGCGGCCGCCCTCGACGACGATGCGTCCGTTCACCATGGCCAGGGTCACCGGCTCGGGCCACGGGCTGAAGACCAGGGCGGCCAGCGGGTCGCTCCCCGCGCCCGCGTAGGACAGGCGCAGCGTGTCGACGACCACGAGGTCGGCGGCCTTCCCCGGTTCGAGGCTGCCGATGTCGTCCCGGCCGAGGCACCGTGCGCCCCCGCGCGTCGCCATCCAGAGCACCTCCTCGGCGGACAGCCACCGTGACGGCTCGGATCCCACGCGATGGGCGAGCAGCGCCTGGCGGGCCTCGGCCAGCATGTTCGAGGAGTCGTTGCTGGCCGAGCCGTCCACGCCGAGGCCCACCGGCACTCCCGCGTCCAGCATGGCCCGGACCGGCGCGATGCCGGAGCCCAGCCGGAAATTGGAGCTGGGGCAGTGGGCGACGCCGGTCAGGGTGTCGCCGAGCAGGCCTACCTCGTCGCCGTTGAGGTGGACGCAGTGGGCGAGCCAGGTGTCGGGTCCCAGCCAGCCCACGCGGCGGAGGAACTCCACCGGCCGCACCCCGTACACCTCGCGACAGTAGGCCTCCTCGTCCAGCGTCTCGGCCAGATGGGTGTGCAGCCGAACGCCGTGCTCGCGCGCCAGCTCGGCGGTGCGGCGCATCAGCTCCTCCGTCACGGAGAAGGGCGAGCAGGGTGCGAGGGCCACACGCGTCATGGACCGCGGGCGCGGGTCGTGGTGCTCGCGGACCAACCTCCGGGAGTCGTCCAGGATCGTCTCCTCGTCCTGGACGACGTCGTCGGGCGGCAGGCCGCCCTGGCTCTTGCCCCGGCTCATCGACCCGCGGGTGGCGTGGAAGCGGATCCCCAGCTCGCGGGCGGCGGCGATCTCCACGTCCACCAGGCGCTCCCGGCCGCGCGGATGGAGGTAGAGATGGTCCGAGGTGGTCGTGCAGCCGGTGAGGAGCAGCTCGCCCAGGCCCACCCGCACCGCCGTGTCGACCGCCGCCTCGTCCATCTCCCGCCAGACGTCGTACAGCTCCACCAGCCAATCGAACAGCGGGACCTGCTGCACCCGGGGGACGGCGCGGGTGAGGGTCTGGGGCAGGTGGTGATGCGTGTTCACGAGCCCGGGGAGCACGACCTTGCCCCGCGCGTCGATCAGCCGGTCGATCTTGACTGCCGCCGGCAGCGTCTCGGAGCCGACGCTCTCGATCCGGTCGTCGTCCACCAGGACCCACCCGTCCGGCAGCCGCGTGCGGTGGTCGTCCATGGTGACGACCAGGCGCGCGTTGTAGAGCAGGGTCCGCACGATCCGGGTAACCCTACCATCGATCAGGTCCGCCGAGCCTGCGCGGGTTCGACCCGCTACCGGTCGGTCCAGCGGGGCTTGCGCTTCTCCAGGAAAGCGCGGACCCCTTCCTCCGCGTCCTGGGTGGAGAGCAGCTCCTTCCGGTAGACCTCCTCCGCGCGGGCGAGGCCCTCGGCGAAGGTGCCGTGGACCCCCTGGCGCAGTGCCTTGCGGGCGAGCGCGAGGACGGAGCCGCTCTTGCCCGCCAGGCGGGCCACGAGCGCCTCGGTCTCCGCCGCGAGGTCGCCGACGACCCGTGTGACCAGGCCCATGCGGGCCGCCTCCGCCGCCGCGACCGGGACCCCGGACAGCACCAGCTCGTAGGCCGCGCGTCCCGCCACCCGCGGCAGCCATACCGCGGCCACCGGCGGGAAGCAGCCCAGGTCGATCTCCGGCTGGCCGAATGCGGACAGCGGCGTCGCCAGGACGAAGTCGCAGAACAGGGCCAGCTCGCAGGCGCCGCCGAGGCAGCGGCCGTCCACCGAGGCGACGGTTGCCTGCGGCAGCGACTCCAGGAACAGGAACACCCGGTGGAAGGCGTCGAGCATGGGGCCGGCGCGCTCGCGCTCATGGTCGCGGACGTCGACCCCAGCCGAGAAGGTGCCGTCCAGGGCCGACCGCAGCACCAGCACCTTCAGGTCCCGCCGGGAGGGGAGGAGCCGCAGCGCGTCGTGCAGCTCCCGGATGGCGGTGAGGTCCAGGACGTTGAGGGGCGGGCGCTGGAGGGTGAGCCAGAGCCCGCCGCCGCGCTCCTCGACCGCGATCGCGCCCGACTTCACCGGTTCAGCGGCCCTTGAACACGGGCGCGCGCCTCTCCAGGTGCGCCGCCGGCCACTCGCGCGCGTGCTCCGACACGAAGAGCTGCTGCTGGAGCTCCCGCTCGGACCCCAGGGCGATCGTACGGGTAGGTGTTGGCGAGCGGGGCCGAGAGGGCCGGCAAGGCGACGCCGTCTCCACCACGCTGCGCTTCGACCAGGGGTTCCCCCATTCCCTCCCTCCTCCGGGAACCTCTCGAGGATCCTCGGGGATTATAGCGGCGGGACGCGGATGCCCCGATCGCCGGAAGTGTAGGAACTTCAGGGCACCGGCGCTCTTCCTACAAGCAGGGACCCGCGTACGGGACGGCACCGTCGAGGGTTGTCCGTGGCATGGCGCTTGCTCGACCCCACGCAGGGAGCGTGAGGATGAACCTCGACAGATCCAGGCAGAGCCGCCGCCGTGCAGGGACGCGGCACACCCTCGAGATGGCCTACATCGACGTGGCGTCCGGCGACGGCCGGGGCAAGGTGCACGTTCTGGAGAACGGGGTGGCCGTGTACGATCCCGTCGTCGGCAGCGTGGTGGAGGGACAGGTCCTCGACCTCCTTGCCCGTGAAGACATGGGTCGGGTAGGGGTCCGTTTCCGCCTCTGCAAGGACGAACGGGACGACCTCAAGTTCATCTGCCAGGTCGACTACCCGGGAGACGTCGAACAGAAGGGCGGATGGCGTTGGTGGTCCCCGCTCCTGTCGACGGCTGTCGAGCTGCGCCTGGCCCTCGAAGAGGGTCTGGAGCTGCGACGCCAGCGGAACGGCCTCCCGCGTCTCGAGCCCCACGCGCCGTCATCCAGGCCCACCCAGGGCCGCTCCTGGAACGGAGACTCCTCACGCTCCCTCAGGCGGCCCGCCGCGGCGCGGCGATCCTCTTGATCTGAGCACTGCTCGAGCGGAGGACCGCGCTCAGGCCGGAACGAGCGCGGCCGCTAGCCGGCCTGCACGAGCAGCCCGTGGTGGTATCGGTTTCCCATCCGGCTGACCCACCGGACCTCTGCCGCGCGGACGGTGTTGCCGCCCGGCCCGTCGAACGAGACGGTGACCCTCTGCCCCGGTGCCAGCGCCGTGTCGAGGTCCACCTGGGCACCGCGGCCGGCCGCGTCGAGAAGCCTCCCGCTCGCGATCAGCCGCCCCTCGGCGTCGCGCACCTGCACCGGCGGCACGTCGCCGTCCTTCTCGGGGGTGCCCTGGAGCGGGCGGGCCCCGTCCAGGATCCGCCGGCACGTCTCGACCACTTCTCCCAGCCGGAACGGCTTCGAGATGAACGCGGCGACGCCCAGCTTGCGCGCGCGTTCGAAGCTCTCGTAGTCGGTAGCGGAGGTCTCGAGCACTACCGGGATGCCGGTCGATTGCGGCGAGGCGTTGAGCGCCTCGATCACCTGCCACCCATCCATGCCCGGCATCATGAGGTCCAGGAGGATCAGCTCGGGTGAGGCCGACTCGACGAACCGCAGCGCGGCGGGACCGTCGGCGGCGGTGCGCACGTGGGCGCCCGCGTCCGCCAGCGCCACTTCGAGGACGCCGCGGATCGAGGGCTGGTCGTCCACGACCAGCACCCGCCTCGCCGCCAGCGGCAGCCGATCCTCAGCAGTCACGCAGCTCCTCGCTCCTCAGACGCATCGTGCCTTTCCCCGGAGTAGCTGTCCCTGATCGTATACCGGAAGTGTGCAGATCCTCGACGGGGAACGACGGGCGGGTCCCGCTCGTGGGGCGACCCAGCCGAGCGGCCTAGGGGGACCCGGTCCCGTGGACACCGTCGGACGGACGCGCGGAGAACCCGAAGTACCGCCCCAGGTCCGGGTTCCCCTTGACCCGCCAGATCCAGGCGTCCAGCAGGTAGTGGGTCGCCTGGGGCAAGGCGAGGAGCGGCACGAGCAGCGCCAGCAGCTCGGGGCCGGGAGAGAGCTCCGGTCCGGGGAACAGCGCGGCTCTCTCGTGCCAGACGAGGCGGTCCCACCCCCATTCCTCGAGCCAGGCCACGACGAGGAGGGGTGCCAGGTACAACGGCAGCGCGCGCGGGCGGAACACGCGCGCGATGCGCTCATGGGATCCCGCCCAACGGCGCCGCCCGTAGGTCCACACGAGGGCGACGTAGGGGACCCCGTGGACGAGGACGTTCGTGACCGTGAACGCGTAGTCGGAGTCGAGGGCGACGATCCCGCCGTACCAGGCGAGCCAGGTGGTGGCCATCACCAGGAGCTTGCCCCCGCTCACCGGCATGCCGCGGACGAGCCGCTGGGCCTGCCGCAGCAGCCACGCCGCCGTGATGGCGAGGTGGAGGGGCCAGAGGGCGTCCGCGGCAGCCCGTGGAAGGCCGGGCACGAAATCGCCGGCCACGAACCACTCGAACTCGCGCGGGAGGTTGGCGTGCCAGTGGAGGAGCGGATAGAGCGTGGCCGCGTAGATGGCGGTGTCGTCGAGGAAACGGTCCAGCCGCGACGGCACTCCCTCGCGCCGGCGGTACAGCGCGACCCACCCGTACTGCTGCCGGACGAAGTGGAGTACGGCGGCATAGGCGAGGACGCGCCAGAAGAGGACGGAGGAGGCCGAGTAGAGCAAGACGCCCACGCAGTAGGCGGCGAGCGGGACGCCGACGTAGAGCCCCGGCCGGCGCCGCCGCTCGAAGGGGTCCAGGTACACGCGGAACGCCGTCGCCCAGACGTGGGCCACGTCCACCGCCAGCACGGTCGCGACCCACGTCCAGGCGGGGATCGTTCCGTCGAGCGCCCCCGAGGCCTTGCCCCAAGCGAGCAGGACGAATGACGCGACCGCCGGGCCGCCGAAGACGGCGAGGTCCCAGCGGACCGAGACCAGCCAGGGCCCGGGGCGCCGTCGGTCCGCCGCCGCGGAACGAACGGCGGGCAGGACGTGCTCGGCCGCGGTCACGGGTCGAGACTATACTTGCGCATGCCCGATTTCGAGCGGCCTTGCGTGTGCGCGCGGTGCGGCCGGGAGTACGTCGTGTCGGGGAAGGCGGCCAACCCCGGTAACGAGACCCAGGTGGACGTCGGCTTTCCCTGCGCGTGCGGCGGCACCGCCACCGCCATGATCCCGGGCAGCGTGAACCGGGACCTGGTGAGGTTCGAGCCCCGCTCGGAGTGAGGCGCGCGCTCCGGCTCGGCGCCCCCCTTCAAGCGAGCCAGGAGCGGAAGCCCACGCGCCTCTCCCGGAGGACGGCCTCCGCGGCGCGGATCCCCCAGTACTGGGCCTCCTCGAACAACGCCATCCCCGACAGGTCGGTGTGGGCGAAGTGGACCCGGCCGAGCGGCCGCGCCGAACGGGCCAGCGCCTCGCTCCAGAGGAACCCCGGCCGTGGCCGTACCATGGCGTGGCCCCAGAGGTAGACGTCCACGCGTTCCACGAGCCGGCTGAGACCGGGATGTGCGGGCCCGAGGTCGTCGAGGATCCGCTCGACCCATTCCTGCCAGCCGGTGGCGAGCAGCCGGGTCCGGCCCGCGCGGGGGTCGTCGTCGAGCAGGGGCAGGTAGTAGGTCAGGACGGTGGGGCCGTGGTCGTGGCCGGCCTGGTGGGTCGCCACGACGTACCCCAGCGAGGGACTGTCGAAGAGGACGTTGTCCCAGGCCAGCGGGAAGCCACGTCCGGCCGGGCGGTCGCTCAGCGTGAGGTTCGCGACCATCCAGGATCCGTAGACGGTGTCGCCGAGGTGAGGAGGCGGCGCGTCCCGCAAGCTCGGGACGAGGGGCGCGACGAGGAAGCGGGGGAGCGCGAAGACGGCGTGCGCCGCCCGCAGGCCACGCGGGCGCTCGGCCGCGGCATCGTAGTAGGAGACCTCGACGTGGTCCGCCGCGGGCGCCACCTCGGTCACCAGGCACCCGAGGCGGAGCCGGGACCCGGCGATGCGGGCGAGGTGGGCCACCAGGCGGCCGTTGCCTTCCGGCCAGGTGAGGAGCTCCGCCGGCTCGTCCTTGCCCTCGATCCGGGACGCGAAGTAGTGGACGCCGGCCCAGGCGGAGGTCTGGGCGACGGTGGAGCCGAAGTCGTCGCGACACCCGTACTCGACCAGCCAGCGCAGGCGCGGGGACGTCCACCCGTGCCGCTCCAGGTAGGCGCCCATGGAGAGCCCGTCGAGGTCCCTGACCTCCGCCGCGGTCGAGCCCCGCGCCCGCGGGAGCGCGAAGGCCCGGCGTCCCTTCGCGTCGCGCCAGGCTGCCCAGCCCCGCATCGCCTTCTCGAAGGAGGCGAGCTGGGCGAGGTCCTGGGGAGTGGCCGCGATCCGCGGGTAGAGTCCCTCGTACCATTCGCCGCGGTAGTAGACGCGCTCCTGAGGGTCGCGGCAGAGCACCTCCTCTGCGTAACGCGGCATGCCGGAGGCGTCGCGGCCCGCGACCGCGCCCACCTCCTCGAGCAACGCCACCAGGGGACGGTTCTCCGGCGACGGGATCGGGACGTAGTGGGCGCCCCAGGGGTACGGCGTGATCGGCCCCGTCCCCGAGCGCGCGGTGCCGCCGGGCTCGTCCTCCAGCTCGAGCACGACGAAGTCGCGGAACCCCGCGTGTTCCAGCGCCCACGCGGCCGACAGCCCGGCGACTCCGGCTCCCAGAATCGCGACGCCCACGTCCTCCCACCGGTCCGGCGCCGGCCGGAAGCCCTCGCGCAGGAGGTGGGCGCGACGGTGGGCCCCGCCGACGATCGAGCCGGCGATCGTGCGCCCCGCAGGACGGCCGGCGCAGGAGAGCGTCCCCAGCGCGGCCAGGCCTTTGAGCGCCTCGCGGCGACTCACGGTCACACGGCGACTCCGGCCGCAGGTGCCGTGAGCGGCGCCTCGTTCACTCCTGCCAGTAGAAGCGGCCCCGCTTCTCGGGGTGGTGGCCCACCTGGTCGAGCGTTGCCGCCTCGTAGATCCGGCCGTTCACCATGGCGTAGACGACCTTCTCGCTGGTACGGACGTCGTCGAGGGGGTTGCCGTCGACGACGATGAGGTCCGCCAGCTTGCCGGGCTCCAACGACCCGATGTCGCCGTCGAGGCCGAGGTAGCGGGCGCCGTCGAGGGTCGCGGCCCGAAGGGCCCGCATCGGCGTCATGCCGCCCTGGACGAGCATCCACATCTCCCAGTGGGCGCCGAGCCCCTCGCGCTGGCCGTGGGCGCCGACCTGGATCGAGACGCCGAGGTCGGACAGGGCCTTCACCCCGCGGGAGATGGCGATGTGGTTGAAGTCGTCCTCGCCCGCCGCCATCACCCGGCGCCGTGCCCGAGCGTCCACCACCGGGCGGGGGACGAACGCGAGCAAGCGCGGGTTGTCCCAGACGGGCGTGTGCTGGTACCAGTAGTTCTCGCCGAACAGCCCGCCATAGCCGACGATCAGCGTCGGCGTGTAGCCGGTGCGGGACTTCGCCCAGAGCTGGTGTACGTCGCCGTACATCCGGGCCACCGGGATCGAGTGCTCGATCCCGCTGTGGCCGTCAACGATCATGGTCATGTCGTGGTGGTAGAGCGAGCCCCCCTCCGGGTGAACCATCATCCGCAGCTCGCGCGCGGCCGCGATCACCTGCTGGCGCTGCTCGCGGCGCGGCTGGTTGTAGCTCTTGACCGTGAACGCGCCTATGGCCTTCATCCGGCGCAGGTGGGTGAAGGCGTCCTCGAGGCTGTCGATCTCGGCCTTGGCCGTCCCGGCCGCCCCGTAGAGGATCGTCCCGGTCGAGAAGATCCGGGGCGCCGTGACGAGCCCCGCCCTCGCCATCTCGGCGGCCGCGAAGATCGTGCTGGTGTCGTTCGACGGGTCGTGCAGGGTGGTGACGCCGAACGCCAGCGCGGCGTGCGTCACCCAGTTGCGCTGCGGGACGACCTCGTCGGAGCCCATGGAGCCGTGCCAGTGGGCGTCCACCAGGCCGGGCAGGACCGTCTTGCCGGCCACGTCGATGACGTGGGCGCCCTTCGGCACCTGCACGTCGTCGCGGCTGCCGACGGACACGATGCGGTTGCGGTCCACGACGACCGTGCCGTCCTCGATGACCTCCTGGCCGCGCATGGGCACGACCCGTCCGCCGACCAGGGCGACGACGCCGGAGGGGACGTCGGCCTCAGCCTCGAAGCCGACGTCGCGGCCCTCGGCCGCCGGCTCGGGCAGGGTCTCGGGCGCTCCGGCCACGAACGCGAACGCGTCCTTCAGGTCCCGCGTGAACAGCTGCGGGCCGAGCGACCAGTGCAGCCGCGAGCCGTCCCCGGACCAGTGCAGGTACTCCCCGGCGTCGCGGGAGACGCGGCGGACCGGGATCGCCTTGTTCTTGGGGCCGATGTCGATCCGCTTGCCGGTGGGCACGAACGGCGCGACGAAGGCGTTGAACCGCTCCACGAACGCGACCCAGCGCCCGTCCGGCGACACCCGGAACTCGGTGGCCGCCTCGCTCAGCAGGTGGGCGCGCTCGTCGCTGCCGTCCAGCTCGACGCTGATCAGCCCGCGCTTGTCCTCGTCCTCGAGCGTGAGCAGGTAGACGCGGTCGCTGGCGGCGCCGAAGTGCGGGCGGAGGCCCTTCTTCGTCACGAGGGACGACGGTCCGCCCGCAGCAGGGACCCGATAGATCCCGGGATCGTTCGACCAGTCGGGGCTGCGCGTGTTCCCCCCGCGGACCTTGCGGTAGACGACCGCGGAGCCGTCCGGCGTGAACGCGGGCTCCACGTAGTGGCCCGGCCGGTCGGTGATAGTGCGCCCGGCCCCGCCGCGGGAGGACACTACCCGGACGGTGCCCAGGGTGTCGTCGTTCCACGTCGTGTAGACCACGGACTTGCCGTCCCGCGAGTACGACGGGAAGAGCTCGAAGTGGTCTCTCTGCGTGGTGAGCGGCCTCGGCGCGCCGTCGGGCAGGTCGCGGACGTAGAGGCGCCCGAGCGCCTGGTAGACGACCTGGTCGCCCTGGGGCGAGACCTCCACCCACCTGAGCATCCGCACCGGGAAACGCTCGGAGGGCGCCACCTCTACGGGGAACCGCAGCGCCTCGGTGACGCGGCGCGTGCCCTTCACCCGGAACGGCACTTCGGAGACCTCCCCGCTTCGGGCGTCGGCGCGACGGATCCGACCCCCGGCCCAGAACACGACCGAGCGGCTGTCGGGCGTCCAGGCCATGGCGGGATAGACCCCGTGGATCGCCCAGGTCTCCTGCATGTCGCGGTCGAGGCCGTCGTAGAGCGGGCGCTCCCGGCCGGACTCGAGGTCCTTGACGAACACGACGGTACGGCTGCGGACCCGCCGGACGAAGGCCAGGCTGTTGCCGTCCGGCGAGGGTGTCGGACGGACCGAGCCGCCGTTGCCGGTCACGAAGCGCTCCACCTCCCCGGTGTGGCGGTCCAGCCGCTGGATCACGTAGATCTCGCCGTAGGGGTTCTTGTCGTACTGGAACACGTCTCCCGGTGTGACGTCCTGGCTGTAGTAGACGTAGCGTCCGTCCGGGGAGAAGGCCGGCTCGCCCAGGTCCTTCTGATCGTTCGGCCGCTTGGTCATCTGCAGCCCCTCGCCGCCCGAGCGGTGATAGAGCCAGATCTCGCCGGCCCCCAGGGAGCGCCGGGACGTGAAGTGCTTGCGCGCGGCGATGTACTCGCCGTCCGGGCTCCAGGCGGGGCTGCTCGGGAGCCGGAACGTCTCCTTCGTGACCTGGACGGGGTTCGAGCCGTCCCGCTCCATCACCCAGACGTTGTCCCCGCCGGCGCGGTCGCTCGTGAAGGCGATGCGCTTGCCGTCCGGGCCGTATCGGGGCTGCATGTCCCAGGCGACGCCGCTGGTGAGCGCCCTCGCATCGCCGCCGCCCACGGGGATCGAGTAGACGTCGCCCAGGAGGTCGAACACGATCTCCTTCCCGTCGGGGCTGACGTCGAGGCTCATCCAGGTCCCCTCGTCGGTGTCGATCTCGACCTGGTACGAGGGGCCGGGGGGGTTCTGGACGTCCCATTTGGGTTTGTCGTCTTGCTCGTCGGTTGGCCGGGCGGGGGATGGCTTCGATGCCGGCGGGTCCTGGGTGGCGCCGGGTGCGCCGTTGAGGACCGCGGTGAGACATGGAATGGCAAGAAGGTACCGACGTGATCGTGTCATGCCCTTGCGCGCCCCTCTAGATATGTAGATGGCGAGGCCCCGCGTGGCGGCATGCGGTGCCTCGCTGCCTAGTTCCATCTCTCCCACTCGTCCTCGTAGTACCGGACCAGGGCCTGGTTGTTCAGCCGGTTGATCTCCGTGTCCACAGGGGCCATGTCCGGACCAAGGACGAAGAGCGAGGCCAGCGTCGCCGCGTCGAGGTAGCGTAGCCCCTCCCTCACGCTCCGGGGCGGCTCGAAGGGCTCGAGGGCGCCGAGGGCGAAGCCCCACTCGCCGAACGACGGCACCAGCGCGTGGTAGGGACGGACGTGGAACCCGGCGGCCTCCAGGGTCCGGTTGATACACCAGAACGAGCGGCGGGCCATCAGGGGCGAGGTGCTCTGCACGGCGACGACGCCGTCCGGGTCCAGCCGCCGGCGCAGCAGGGCGTAGAAACGGGTCGTGTAGAGCTTCCCGAGCGAGAAGTTGTGCGGATCGGGGAAGTCCAGGAAGGCCGCGTCGAAGAGGTCGGCCTCCCGCCCCAGCCAGATGAAGGCGTCCTCGTTCACGATCCTCACCCGGGAGTTCCGGAGCGAGCCGGCGTTCAGCTCGACCAGCAGCGGGTTCTCGGAGGCGAGGCGGGTCATCTCCGGGTCCAGATCGACGAGCACCACGTCGGCCACCCTCGGGTCCTTGAGGACTTCCCGGACCGCGAGGCCGTCGCCCCCGCCCAGGACGAGCACGCGCCGTGCCCGCGGGGCCAGTGCGAGGGCCGGGTGCACCAGCGCTTCATGGTAGCGATACTCGTCGATGGACGAGAACTGCAGGTTCCCGTTGAGGAAGAGCTGGAACTGCCCCTTCGAGCGGGTCAGCACGATCCGCTGGTACGGCGTCGAGCGCGCGAAGACGACCTCGTCGGCGTAGAGGCCCTCCTCGGCCAGGTCGGTGAGGCGGTCGGCGAAGGCGAAGGCCACGGTGAGGCCGAGGACCAGCAGCGTCGCCTTCACTCGCAGCCCCCGCACGGCGCCGAGCAGCGGCGCGAAGAGCCACGTCGACCACAGGCCCACCGCCGCGTTGGCCAGGCCGAACACGATCGACGTCCGCACCAGGCCCAGCCTGGGCACGAGGAAGATGGGGAACAGCAGCGACGCCGCCAGGGCTCCCAGGTAGTCGAAAGTGAGCACCTTGGCCACCAGCTCCTTGAACTCCACCGCCTCCCGCAGGATCCGCAGGACCAGCGGGATCTCGAGGCCCACCAGCGTCCCCACTCCCAGCACGACCGCGTACAGCACGGGACGGAAGAAGCCGGGGAGATGCGCGAAGGCGAGGAACAGAAGCGGCGCGGAGGCTCCGCCCAGGAGCGCGACCGCCAGCTCCACCTCCACGAACCGGCGTGCCAGCCCCCGTTGCACGTACCGGGACAGGTACGCTCCCAGGCCGAGGGCGGAAAGGTACACCCCGATGACGGTGGAGAACTGGGTGACGGAGTCGCCCAGGACGTAGCTGGCCAGCGTCCCCGCTACCAGCTCGTAGACGAGCCCGCAGGTGGCGATGACCAGGACGGTGAGGTAGACGAGCGGTGATCGCAATGCGGTCGCCGTTCCCCCTACGCCCGTCCCGTGGGTCGGCTCGCGTATCGGAACGGCGCCACGGAGTCACGGAGGTCACAGAGGATGCATAGAGACACGACACTGCAATCTCTGTGCGCTCTGTGCCCCTGTGGCTTCCGTTCGTTGGCGCATTCGTGGGGTGTGCCGATTCCAGGCCCCCGGCACACTACCGCGCCTCTCATCCCCGTATCGCCGCCGAGATGATGATCGAGATCCCCAGGACGAACGCGCCCAGGATGATCCCGAGGCCCACGTTCTGGTCCTCCGCGATCTCCTTCCTCAGCGAGAACGGGAGCACCTTCTCGATCAGCCAGAAGCTGCCGACCAGCACCAGGGTCCCCAGCGCGGAGTAGAGGATCGAATCGACGACCGGGCGGCCGTGCTGAGAGATCCAGTCCATCACTTGCCTCCTCTCCAGTAGCCGTACGAGCGGTAGCCTCCCGGCGCCTGGCGGACGGAGGCGGGGATGAAGCCCCGCCGAGCCGGGAACATCTCCCAGCCCATCCACGAGGCCACACCGTAGAGACCCAGGATCGCCAGGGCGTACGCCGCATGAACCTGTCTCATTCGCTCGACTCCACCCAGGGGTGGTCGCTCTCGCTCCACCTCTCGATCTCGAACCGCATGTGCTTCCAGAGCAGGACCAGCGGCCACGCGCACAGCGCCAGTCCCGCCAGGACGAAATGGTGGAAGCGGGGGACGCGGCTCCGGAGCCGCAGGTCGTACGAGCCCGGGGCGCGGCCGGTCTCCCACTGGGGCGCCAGCCTCAGGACGTACCGGCCCGACGGGACGGAAGCGAGGTAGCTCCGGGCCGACGTGCCGCCCTCGCTCCACGAGCCGTCGCTGTCGCGGCCGTGGTAGTAGGACACCTCGAGGTCGAACGCGTCCACCGCCCCCGTCTCCTCGTTGATCAGGGCGCCGTCCAGATGGAGCCAGGAGTTGTCGACGGGGGCCTGGACCCGGACCTCGAGGTTCCCGGGGCGGTTGATGTCGAACGGGTCCGTGAAGACCGCAGCCTCGGGCGAGCCCGAGACGAGCCCGGGACGGAGCGGCACGCTGGCCTGATGGACGGTGCGTCCGCCGAGGATGTTCAGGACGACGAAGGCCAGGAGCAGGATGGCCAGGAACATCAGGGACCGCGAGTACACGCTCCGCGCCTGGGCCGCCCAGGGCCACGGCTGGTGGGGCGCAACTCCGGTCGGGCGCGTCGGCGCGGCGTCGAGGCGGAACGCCTCCTGGACCTCCTCGGGGGTCGTGTAGGTTCCCAGGCTCCAGTTGACCTCCGAGGCGTCGCGCTCGGTGGAGAGCATCAGGGGGGGGCTGACGTAGTCGTCCGTCTGGACGAGGTCGCCGCGGGCGACCTCCCAGTAGAACTCGCCCAGGACGTGGTCCACCCGCGCCTGCCCGCTCTGGAAGTGCTTGAACGTCTTCCCCTGCCACGTGGCCGGCCGGGCGCCGCCGGGAGGTCCCTTCACGTCTCCGGCGTGGACCGGCTCCACGAACGACCAGTGGCCGTTCGCCTCCACGAGCCATCGGAACCCCCGGCGCGGCTCGTAAAGCAGGTACTCCCGCCAGGGGTAGCGGACGCCCTCGACGGTGACGCTGCGTTCCATGAAGCCGATCAGCGTCCATTCCGCGCCGGCGAAGCGCCCCTTCGAGCCCAGCGGGACCAGCGGCTGGACCGCGACGCGGGCGACCGCGTCCAGCACGGCGAGGCCCTTGGTGACGTCGAGCAACGAGCCGCAGTAGGAGCAGGCCACGCGCTGGCTCTGGTCGGGGACCCTGATCTCCACGGGTCCGCCGCACTGGGTGCAGGAGAGCGTCTGTCCGCCGGTCCGATGGCGGCGCGCCTCCTCGTCGGGCAGGTCGCGGAAGCCGAGGTCGCCGAGCGCCACCTCGCGACCGACGAAGAGCGCCTCGGCCGTCTCGCCGGCGCCGTAGTCCAGCGTGGCGAACTGCCCCCCGGGTCCCGAGAGGTCCACGTAGTGGAGCAGCCCACCCGGCTCGGCCACGAAGGGAAGCTCTCCCTGGGCGCTCATGAAGCGGGCGGTGCGGACCTCGGTGACCACGAACGTCCCCGGCGGCCCCAGGTCCACGGTGTCGCCGGCGCGCACCTCGCCGTGACGCGCCACCGGCGGGAGCGCCGCCTGCCCCATGTAGTGGAAGCGCCCCTGGGCCTCCGACAGCCAGGCCCAGTTCCCGTCCGCGAAGGCCATGAGCCACTCGTCCCAGGTGCCGGCGCCATGGTCCACTTGCAGGCGGCCGGCGAGCCTGAAGGGCGGTGCCCCCTGGTAACGCCCTTCCAGGCCCAGAGCCAGCACCGACGGAGTGGGGATCAGCTCGGCCACGCGGCCGTGCTTGGAGAGGTCGGTCCCCCTCCGCGCCACCGCGACGCCGCAATGGTCGCACACGCGGAGGAGGGACGACCCAAGGCTGAAGACGAGGCTAGCGCCGCAGGCGGGGCAGGCAGCCTCCCAGCCGCTCACTCGCCTCCCCTCGCCATCGCCCGTACGGTCACGTCGCGCGCGCCGAGCGTCTCGGAGAGCCGCTGTGCCCACGGCCATTCCGGGCGCGGGCGGCAGCAATAGAGGTTGAACGCGGCGAAGCCGCGCTCGGGGAAGGTATGGCAGGCGAGATGGGACTCGGTCAGCAGCAGGAGGCCGGTGACGCCACCCTCGCCCGGGAAGACCCGCCACTGCGGCGCACCCAGCGGGCTCAGGCTCAGCTCGTCGACGACCCGCGCAAAGACGGTGGCGAGGGCGTCCTTGGACCTGAGGAAGGAGGGGTCGCAGCCATGGGCGTCGACGAGCCACTCGATGCCGAGGGGGACGGGCGCCAAAGCGGGTGAAAGTAGAACCCACGGAAGTGGCCGCGGTCAAGCGGCGCGGCCGCCCGTCTTGGCGGGGGTCTCCTGCCGCGAGGTTCTCGGAGCCTAGGCAGTCGGTGG
>Ga0268386_10000540_pt1 | contig 24213 bp, 26 predicted proteins | sample RVTome_15_FD_200260 | JGI IMG/M metagenome (GOLD analysis project Ga0268386, IMG submission 200260) | Soil microbial communities from uranium-contaminated site in the Upper Colorado River Basin, Wyoming, United States - RVT150D86... ... | reverse complement strand
TTCGCGGCTGAGGAAGCGGCTGAATTCCTCGTAGGGAACGAGGCCGCGGCGTTCGATGTTTCCTTGCGGGTCCGCACGGGTTTCCCGGTCCGCTTCCGGTTCCGTGCTACCGGGCTCCGATGGATGCCAGCGATAGCGGCCTCCAAAAACCACCATCTTGATGGTTGCGGATTGGGCGGCTTCCGCGAGTGCCTGTTGCCATGCGCCGCCTTGGCGCCAGGGCCAATCGACGCCGCCGCCGACCAGCGTCCAGGGGCCATCGCCGGGCTCGGTCGGCGGCGATGCGGCGGGTTCGGCACCGAGGGGAACGATGGCAACGGGCATGCGCTCGCGAAGGTCGAACCCGGCCTCGAGAAGGTTGTTGATCAGCAGGTGGCGCTGGAGCTCATTGCCCACCAGCACCAGGTCGCAGCGCCGCAAGGCGTTGCGAAGGCGCCGTACGTTTGCCTGAACGGTCCGAGGGGATTCGAACAATTCCTCCAGCGGTCGCGGCGCCACGAAATCCACGATGACGCGCTGCGGCAGCTCATACGGGAGCAGTTCGAGGAGTTCCCAATACCCGACGAGCACCACGGCCGCCTTCGACCGCGCAACGATGGCCTGCAATTCATCGCCGTTGCGGAACTCATGGAGGGGATTGTCGCGCTCGTCCTCCCGGCACAGCCAGGCCTTGGCGAGTTCGTGACCCGCCACGATCAGCGCCTCGCTGAGCTGCCGGGTGCGAACCGCGTTGCCGCTGACCACCTCGTCTCGGCGCAAGGGCGGCTCCTGGTTGAGCAGCAGGATCTTCATGGCGGAACAGGGCGCTAGCCGGCCAGCAGTACGTAGGAGGCCAGTCCGATGAAGGCAAGAATCCCGATCACGTCCGTGACGGTGGTCAGCACCACCCCGCCTGCCAATGCCGGGTCGATCTTGAGACGCTTGAGGATCACCGGGATGACGGCGCCGGCCGAGGCGCCCGCGATCAGGTTGATCAGGATCGCCGAGGCCATGACGAGTCCGAGGCCGATGTCGGCGTACCAGTAATAGGCGATCACCGCCATGACCACGCTGAACAACAGGCCGTTGAGCAGGCCGACGGCGAACTCCTTGCGGAACATCCAGGCCGCGTTGCCCATGCTCACCTGCCCGGTGGCCATGCCGCGAATCATCAGCGTAAGCGTCTGGGTGCCCGCGATGCCGCCCATGCTCATCACCACCGGGAACAGCACGGCGGTCGCCACGATCTGGTCGAGGGTGGGCTCGAAGGCGTACAGCACGAAAGCCGCCAGCAACGCGGTGACGAGGTTGATGCCGAGCCAGAGCCAGCGCCGCCGCGCGGCCTGGAACACCGGAGCGAACATGTCTTCGTCCTCGTCGAGGCCGGCGACGGTGAGGATGGAATGCTCGGCTTCCTCGCGGATGACGTCGACCACGTCGTCGACCGTGATGCGGCCGACCAGCAAGCCGTCGTCGGCCACCACCGGCGCCGACACCAGGTCGTGGTGCTCGAATTCAATCGCCACCTGGCGCGACGAAGTGCTGGCATCGATCGGCGTTCGTGTGGTGTCCATCACGTCGGCGACTTTCGTGTCGGGGTCGTGGGTGAGCAGGTCCCTGATTTTCAACACCCCCCGATAACGCCCTGCCCGGTCAACGACGTAGATCTGGTCCAGGATGTCGTCACGAAGATCACCGCGTGCGCGCACGTAGCGGAGCACCACGTCGAGGGTGACGTCGCGGCGGATGGTCATGACGTTGGGGTCCATGAGCCCGCCGGCCGAGTCCTCGGGGTAGGAAAGCACGCGCTCCAGGCGCTCCCGGTCGAGCCTGTCCATGGAGCGCAGCACTTCCCGGATGACGGTATCGGGCAGGTCGTCGAGGATGTCGGCGAGGTCGTCGAGATCGAGATCGCCTACCGCCTTGACGAGCTGCTCCTGGCTCATGCCGCGGATCAGACCCGCGCGCACCTCGTCGCCCACCTCGACCAGGATCTCGCCGTCGAGGGCGGGGTCGGTCAACTCCCAGACCGCCAGGCGCTCGGGCGAGGGCAGCGATTCCAGCAGGTCGCCGATCTCCGGGCCCGACAGGTTCTCGATCAGGTTCTTGACCTGCTGCTGCACGCCCGAGTCGAGCGCCTCGGAAAGTCGCTCCAGATGAAGGGCCGTCTTGTCTTCGCGGTTCTGCTCGGCCATGACCTTTCCCCGGAAAGATGCGGTGAATGAGGCGGCACCGCACCCGGCGGCGTCGTTTCGGAACGGCGTATTATAAACGGCTCTCGGCGCCGCGCCCGGCGGCCTCCGAGCGTTGGCTCACTGTTCCTGTTGAGAGGCGTCGATCATTTCGAGCAGGTCGAGGTCGTAGGCCTCCGCATGGCCCTCCCGCCATTGCTCCAAAACCCGCCGCGCCCGGTCGACATTCGTCTGGATTACGATCTGCTTGGCCTCGAGCAGCCGGTTGGCGTGCATGCTGAACTCGCGCAGGCCGAGGGCGAGCAGCAGACGGATGTAGCGGCGGTCACCCGCCAGCTCCCCACAGACGGCGACCGGGACCTCGCGTTTCGCCGCCGCCTCGACCACGTACTGCAAGAGCTGCAGCACGCCCGGGTGCTGCGGGTCGTAGAGGTGCGCCACCTGCTCGTCGACCCGGTCGGCGGCCAGAGCATACTGCAGGAGGTCGTTGGTGCCCACCGAAAGGAAATCCAGGTGGCGCGCGAGATCGCCCGCGGACAGCGCGGCGGCCGGCACCTCGATCATGCCGCCCAGCGGCATGCTCTTGTCATAAGGAATGAAACGCTGATCGAGCTCGTGGCGGGCCTCGTCGAGCAGCGCGCGCACCATGCGCACCTCGTGCACGTTGGTCAGCATGGGGATCAAGCAACGCACCGGGCCGTGCGCGCTGGTGCGCAGGATGGCCCGCAGCTGCGTTTTGAACATCTCGGTGTCGCGCAGGCACAGGCGCACCGCGCGCAGGCCGAGGGCCGGGTTGGCCGCCGCCGGCGTGCTGATCGCCGTCTGCGCCTCGAAGGATTTGTCGGCCCCGAGGTCGAGGGTGCGGATGGTGAGCACGCGACCGCCCAGAACTTCGAGGGCTTCGCAATAGGCCTTGTACTGCGCCTCCTCGTCGGGCACCTCGGCGCCCAGGAACAGAAACTCGGTGCGGTACAGACCGACGCTCTCGGCGCCGTTTCTGACGGCGGCTTCCAACTCGTTGATGCGTTCGGCGTTGGCCTGCAGCGACACGCGCTGGCCGTCGAGCGTGGTGGAAGGCAGGTCGCGGACCGACTCCAGCGCCTTGCGGTGGCGCGCCGACCTGCGCTGTGCGTCGTTGTAATGAGCCAGCAGCGCCTGGTTGGGGTTGGCGTAAACCAGCCCGAGTCGGCCGTCCATGACCAGCGTCTCGCCCTCCTGGAGCAGCTCGCGGGCCAGCCGCACGCCGAGGACGGCGGGGATGTTGAGGCTGCTGGCCATGATGGCGGTGTGGCTGTAGGTACTGCCGTGTTCGGTGATGATGCCGGCGACGCCACGCTGGTGCAGCGCCGCCAGTTCGCCCGGGGTGAGATCGGAAGCCACGACCAGGGTGTCGGCCAGCCGGTCGGGGATGCCCTTGAGCGGCACGGCCGAGGTACGCTCGCTGAGCTTGTGCTGCACCAGGCGCACCACCTGGGCGACGTCCTCCCCGCGCGAGCGGATGTACGGGTCGTCGATGTGGCGGAATTCCGTCAGGATGTGCTCCAACTGCACCTGCAAGGCCCATTCGGCGTTGCACAGCTCCTCGCCGATGCGTTCTTCGATCTCCAAATTGAAGGACTCGTCGCGCAACATCATGATGTGGGTACCAATGATTTCACTGGCAGTGGCCCCCGATTCCGAGCCCAGCTTGTCGGCCAGCGATTCCAGCTGCGTGCTGGCGGCGACGCTGGCCTGGCGGTAGCGCTCGATCTCGTGGGCTACCTCACCTTGGTCGATGCGATATTCGCCGATCTCGACTTCGCTGCGCTCGGCCACGTGGGCGCGGCCGATGGCGATACCGTCGGCTATGCCATGTCCGGTCAAGGCAAGGGTCAATTCCTATTCCTCCTCGCCAAACCGGTTGCGGATGAGTTGCCCGACCGCCTCCGCGGCCTCCGCCTCGTCGTCGCCCTCGGCCTGGATCAACACTTCCGAGCCGCTTGTCGCCGCCAGGGTGAGCACCCCCATGATGGATTTGCCGTTGACGCGACGGTCACCGAGGCTGATCCAGATGTCCGATTCGAACCGCGAGGCGCAATTGACGAGTTGGGTCGCGGCCCGGGCGTGCAGGCCCAGGCGGTTGACGATCTTTGTTCGCGTCTCCTTCATTGCCCGCGCAGCCCGATACCCCTGAGGCCGCCCTCGATGGCCCGGTCGGCGAGCTGGTCCAGCGGCTCGCGGCGGTAGTTCCAGGTGCGCAGCAGCATCGGCAAATTGAGCCCGCTGACCACGCGCGCATTCACGTGCGATAACTGCCGTTCCACGATGTTGGAAGGGCTCGCGTTGGCGAGGTCGGTCAGCACGAGGACGCCATCCCCTTCGTCGGCGGCCTGCATTACCTCGCGCATCGCGTGCTCGTCGGGCACCTCGGAGCCTGATTGGGCGACGCCGACGCAGCGAATGCTTTCGAGCGAGCGGTCGAGTATGAATTCGGCCGCCTCGACCAGAAATCGGCCGATCTGGCCGTGGGTGACAATCACGAGTCCGACGCTCACGATGGCAGATCCCGGTGGTGGACAAGGACTTGGGGAAACGATTCGGCGAGGGACTGCTGGAGGCGTTCAACCAGGTAGACAGAGCGGTGACGCCCGCCCGTACAACCGATGCCGACCGTCACGTAGCTGCGCTGCGCGTTCTCGAAGCGCGGCAGCCATGCGGCGAGAAACCGCCTGATGTCGTCGAACATGGCCTCGGCGGACGGGTCCTGTTCCAGCCACTTGCTCACCTCGTCGTCGAGGCCGGTCTTGGGCCGCAGCTCGTCCACCCAGTGGGGATTGGGCAGGCAGCGGGCGTCGAACAGGAAATCAACGTCCTGCGGCACTCCGCGCTTGAAGGCGAACGACTCCAGAACCAGCGTCATGGCGTCGCCCCGTTCGCCGGCCCACTTCCAAACCTGGCGGCGAAGCTGGTGGATGTTCGTGTGGCTGGTGTCCATTACCCAGTCGGCGCGCTGCCTGAGCCCTTGCAGCAGTATCTGCTCCTTGTCGATCGCGGCCGGAAGGGCGTTCTCGTCCGAGGTCAGCGGGTGCCGGCGGCGGGTCTCGCTGAACCGTTGCAGCAGGATGCTGGGTTCGGCTGCCAGGAACAGCAGTTCGCAGTCGATGCCCTCGGCGATGAGCTCGTCCATCCACTCGGGGATGGCCGTCAGCGCTGGACCGCGGGATCGGGCGTCGACTCCAAGGGCGACGCGGCGGTACAGCGCCGGATCGGATCGGATATGCTCCGCGAACTCCTTCAGCAGGGCCGCGGGGAGGTTGTCGGCGCAGTAATAGCCGAGATCTTCGAGCGCGCCCAGGGCCGTCGACTTGCCGCTGCCCGACAGGCCGCTGACCAGGATGAGGTGTTGTCCATTGCTCACGACTCCCATCGGCTGCCGGTCCTGTTCAGGATCCGCGAGTGGCGCTCGACGAAGGCGTGCGCGGCGTCATAGCCTTTCATCTTCAGCATGAAATCACGCACCGCCGCCTCGACCATCACCGCGAGGTTTCGCCCCGCAAGCACCGGCAGCGTGATGCTGGGGATCTTGAGGTCGAGCACCGGCACCTCGCTGGTGTCGCCGTGCAGCCGGTCGCTCATCTCGACACGGCCCTGGCGCGGCACTTCGAGGTTGATGATGAGGCGCAGGAACTTGTTCAGCTTGATGGCGGCGTCACCGAACATGCGGCGGACGTTCAGCACACCCAGCCCTCGGACCTCCAGGCAGTCCTGGAGCGCCTCGGGACACGTGCCGTCGATGATTTCGGGCGAGATCTGGGTGAATTCCGGCGCGTCGTCGGCGATCAGCCGGTGGCCGCGATTCAGGAGTTCAAGGGCGAGCTCGCTCTTGCCGCAACCGGAGTCGCCAGTGAGCAGCACGCCGATGGTGAAGACCTCCATGAACACGCCGTGCAGCGAAGTACGGCGTGCCAGGCTCTTGGAAATGTAGTACTGCAGCAGGTTGACGAGCTCCCAGGATGGAAGGTCGGAGACCAGTAGGGGCACTTCGCAGCGCCCGGAGCGCTCGACCAGATCGTCCGGCGCCTCCAGCCCGTCGCCGAGCACCACGGCCAGCAGGTCGTCCTGCAGGACGGCGTCCAGGGTCTCAGTGCGCTGCTGTTCGGGCAGGCTGTCCAGGTAGCTGAGCTCGGCGTCGCCGAGCACCTGCACCTTGTTCGGATGGATCAGGTTGAGGTATCCGGCGAGCGAGGGACGGGCCGTCAGGTCGAGGTCGGAAACCGAGCGGTTCTGCCCTTTGCCTGAACCCACGACCCACTGCAAACCGAGTCGTTCCTGCAATTCGTCGTAAAGGGTACTGGCTGTAAGTGAGCGCGCCACGCTCACAGTATTTCAGTGTTCCGTGCTGGAAAGCAACTGCAGCAGCGCCCCTGAATTTTCGGCCTGGCGGAGCTTTTCCAGGAGGTCAGGATCAGCGAAAAGTTCGGCCACCTGGGCGAGCAATTTGAGGTGGTCCTCGTTGCACTCCTCGGGGACGGTCATGGCGAACAGCAAATCCACGGGCTTACCATCGACGGCATCGAAGGGCAGCGGTTTCTTGAGCCGGATGAAGGACGCCTGCACGGTTTTGCTGCCCTTGACGCGCCCGTGCGGGATGGCGACCCCGTTGCCGAGCCCGGTGCTGCCCAGGCGCTCACGGGCGCACAGGCTTTCGAATACTTCGCGTTCGCTGAGGCTCTCGCTGTTGCGCGCCAGTTCCTTGCTGATCAGCTCCAGCAGCCTTTTCTTGCTGCTGCTTTGAACATCGAAACGAATTCTTTCCTGAGTCAGCAGGTCGCCGATAAGCATAAGGGCACGGGGTTGAGTAGGAGCGATTGTCCGGCTGCGGATTGTACTCCGAATCGACGGCCTGTTCAGCCCCTATCGGAGCGAAGAAACCCGTTCGGCGTGTGTCGCGCCCTTGTGCTCGGTGAGCTTTTCCTTGTAGCGCCGGACGCGCCGGTCGATCTTGTCCACCAGGCCGTCGATCGCCGCGTACATGTCGTCAGCCGAATGGTTGGCGAACAGTGAGCGGCCGGGGGCGTGCACCGTGGCCTCTGCTTCGTGCATCCTGCGCTCGACCGTCAGCACGACGTTGGCCGAGATGACGTGATCGAAGTGGCGGGAGATTTTCTGCATCTTGTCGGTCACGTACTTGCGAAGGGGTGGGGTGACGTCGACGTGGTGTCCGGTGACAGTGATTTGCATCTGGTGCTCCTTCCTCTGCAAATGCGGAAACGGGCGTGTGGGATTACGAAAGCTCAGTCATGAGCTCTTGAAACCAATCTTATACTTCTGATCGATACTGTCAAAGTACGTTCAATTCAATGCGGCGGCGGCTTGCATGGCTTCCTGGCGGCGGTGCTGGCGGCGGCGCTCGGTGGACGAACCAATGCCCAGCGATTCCCGGTACTTGGCCACGGTGCGGCGCGCGACGCGTATCCCGGTTTGCCGCAGCAAGTCCGAAATATCCTGGTCGCTCAGGGGTTTCTGATGGGGTTCGTTCTGCAACAGGATTTGCAGGCGCGCCTTGACTGCTGTGGCGCTCATGGTGCCGCCCTCTTCGGTGTGCACATAGCTGGAGAAGAAATACTTCATCTCGTATATCCCGCGCGGGGTGAGCATGTACTTGCGCGTGGTTGCTCGTGAGACGGTCGACTCGTGTACGCTCACCGCTTCGGCCACGTCCTTCAGGATCAGTGGGCGCATCGCCAGGTCGCCCTGTTCGAGGAAGTCTTCCTGCATCTCGACAATGCACTGGGCGACCGACAGCAAGGTGCGATTGCGCAGTTCGAGGCTGGCGAGCAGCCAGCGGGCCTCCTGCAGCCGTCCGCGCAGGTAGTCAGCGTCCTTGCCGCCGGACTGGCGCAGCAGGGCGATGTAATAGCGGTTGAGTTTAAGACCCGGGTCGTTGTCCGGACTCAGGCTGACGCGCCATTCGTCTTCGACGTGGGTGACGTATACATCGGGCACCAGGTATTCGTCGCGGCGATTGTCGAAGCGCGCGCCGGGCCTCGGCTCGAGAGAGCGAATCAGGTCGAGGGCGGCCTGTAATGACTCTCGGCTGGCCCCCGTTTGCTTCCTGAGCTCGGCCTGATCGTGATCTGCGACCAGGTCGAGGTAATCGCGCGCGATGCGCAGTGCAAATTCGCGGCCGGGCGTGTCCGAGGGCAGGGCGGAAAGCTGTACGCGGATGCATTCGCCCGCATCGCGGCTGGCCACGCCCACCGGCTCCATGCGCTGCACGCGGTGCAGCACCGCGGTAACCTCCTCGGGGCTGACCAGCAGCTCGGGCGCGAGGCTGGCGCGGATGTCGTCGATCGAATCGGGCAGAAAGCCGTCGTCGTCGAGGGCGTAGACGATGGCGGTGGCAATCGCGCTGTCAGTCTCGCTGAAGCGACCGAGGTTGATCTGCCACAAAAGGTGTTCGCGCAGGGAATCCTCGTCCGGGTCCGGGATCTGCATCTCCATGGCCGGTTCCTGGTAGGCGGGCGTTTCCTGCCAGGAATCAACGTCCGACAGCTCCTGTTCCCATTGCTCGAAGTCGTCCACGCGCTCACTGTCTCGTTCCTCGGCGCCATCGACCTCGGGCGGCTCGCTGTCGGCGGCACCCTCGCGCTCCAGGATGGGGTTTTGGTCGAGAACCTCCTGGATGTATTCGCGCAGCTCGATTCGGTTGAGTTGGAGCAAACGGATGGCCTGTTGCAGCTGCGGCGACAGCGCCAGCTTCTGCGTGAGCCTGAGTTGGAGTGACTGATCGGCCATATTCCTGATGCTTTTTCGGCTTCCTGCCTTAACCGCTACGAAATCAGTTGAATTTCATTGTACCGAATTGGCCGCCTAGAGGCTGAACTCGCGTCCCAGGTAGACGTTTCTGACCTCTTCGTTGTGCAGAACCGTCTCCGGTTTTCCCTCGGCCAGCACGCTGCCATTGTTCAGGATGTAAGCGTAATCGCAGATTCCCAGGGTCTCGCGCACGTTGTGGTCGGTGATCAGCACGCCGATGTTGCGGTCGTTGAGGTGCTCGACGATGCGCTGGATCTCGACCACGGAGATCGGGTCGATGCCGGCGAACGGCTCGTCGAGCAGCATGAAGCGGGGCTCGGTCGCCAGCGCGCGGGCGATCTCGGCGCGCCGCCGCTCGCCGCCCGACAGGCTGATTCCCTTCTGCTCGGCGATGTGGCTGATCCCGAGATCCTCCATCAGTTGCTGCAGGCGCTGCTCCCGGCCCTCCTCATCGAGGTCACTGCGCAGCTCCAGGATCGCGAGGATGTTCTCGGCAACCGTGAGCTTGCGGAAGATCGAGGCGTCCTGCGGGAGGTAGCCGACGCCGAGGCGCGAGCGGATGTTGACTGGCTGACGGGTGATGTCGGTGTCGTCGACCAAGATCCGGCCCTTGTCCGCCGGTATCAGGCCCACGATCATGTAAAAGCAAGTGGTCTTGCCCGCTCCGTTGGGGCCCAGCAGACCGACCACCTTGCCCGGCTCGACCTGCATGCTGACGTCGTGCACGACCTCGCGCCGGCCGTACGTCTTGTGCAGGCTTTCGGCGCGCAGCATTTCAGCCGTCTTCGTCCTCGTCGCTGGCTCCGGGGACTGCCGGCTCCTCGCCGCGGTCGGGGTCGGCATCAGGGTCGGCCGGCGCCTCGCTGTTTTCGCGGTTCTCGAGTAGCTCCGGATCGAGCTCGATCCGGATGCGCCCGTTGTCCTGCTCGCCGCTGCCCTGGAAATGTTGCGCGTTAAGGTCGTATTTGAGCACCTCGCCGCTCACCCGGTACTGCGGATGATGGACGTCGGCGGATCCCGTCAGCGTGACGAGGCCGGTGGCGACCCGGTATTCGATGCGGTTCGCGGTGGCTTGGACCACGCCCTGTTGTTCGATTTCCTGTTCGAGGTGCACCGGGTTGCCGGTGAGGATCACCTCCCTGACCCGGCCTTCCACCTTTTCCACCTCGGCGACATCCGCCTTGATCAACAGGGAACCCTGGCGGATCAGCACGTTGCCGCGCAACTGGGCGCGGCCGTCGCCGAGGCTGCCTTCGGTCGAATCGGCATCGATTTCGAGCGGTTTCTGGCGGTCGTTCTGGAGGGCCGGCGCAGACGAGACGAAGAGGGCCATCGATAGTCCCAGGAACTGTGCCAGGCGGCGCGGCGGCAGGTCAGGGCGTGTCATAGACGGCGCTCACGTCATCCAAGAGTTCGAATCGGTCGCTGATCAGGTCGAGTTTCATCCCGGTGGCGGCCAGCCGGTCGCCGGCGTGGCGCATGTCGACCCGCGCATCCGTGCTCGCCAAGCGTGGCGTCACGCTGACCATGAGGTCGCGGGTGTCGATCTCCAGCAGGTCGTTTTCCAGGACATTGTATCGGACCACATTCACTTCTCCAGCCAGGGAAACATATTCGCGATCGGCCGACACCACGGCCGAATTGGCCCTGATTCGCCAATCGATGCCACCTTCGCGAAGGAAAATCTCGGGCCGGGTGACGGTGCCGACGCCGCTGCGGGCGTTGTTGCGGAGCACGGGCGCCTCGATGGTCAAAGCGAGGAGGCCCTCATCGTCGAGCAGCGTCGCCTTGAAATCGAACAGGGCGTAGTTAAGCCGGGTATCGACGTCGGCGAGTTGGGGCAGCAGGGTATCCCGCACGTCGCGAGTGGCGAGGAAGCTTACCCCCGCAGCCAGCGCCAGCAGGACGATGCCGCGTTGCAGTGCGGGGCGGCTGGGGAATCGGTGGATCATTCAAGCAGTTCTTGCTTGAGGCGCTCGTCCAGGCCCTGGGCCGCCAGGATCAGGTCGCAGATTTCGCGCACCGCACCCCGCCCGCCGCCGGCGCTGGTGACCCAGTGCACGCGCTCGCGCACCAGGGGCGCGGCATCGGCCGGCGCGACCGAGAGCCCGACGCGGTCGAGAATCGGGATGTCGATCCAATCGTCGCCTGCATAACAGATGGCCCGCTCTTCCACATCGGTTTCCGACATCAGTTCGCGCAGCGCGTTCAGCTTGTCGTCGCGGCCCTGGTAGACGAGGTCGATCCCGAGCTGAGCTGCTCGTTCGGCGACGATGCGGGACTCCCGCCCGGTGATCAGAGCCACCTTGATATCGAAGCGTTGCAGGGCCTTGAGACCGAGCCCGTCGCGGGTCGAGAACGCCTTCATTTCGTTGCCGTTTTGGTCGAAATAGAGCCGCCCGTCGGTGAGCACGCCGTCGACATCGAGCGCCAGGATGCGGATTCTGGCGGCGCGCTCGATAAGCTCCCGGTCTTCGGGCGGCTTCACTCAGACGACTCCGGCCTTGAGCAGGTCCTGGAAATTCAGCGCGCCGACCAATTGCCCGTGGTCGTCGACCACCAGCAGGCCCTGGATGCGGAACTGCTGCATCATCTGCGCGGCCTCCGCGGCCAGCGCCCCCGGCTCAATGGTCTTGCCGCCGCGGGTCATGATCTCGGTGATCGACGTGGTGTGGAGGTCAACGCCGGCGTCCATGGTGCGGCGCAGGTCGCCGTCGGTGTAGACCCCAATCACCTGGCAAGCGCTGTCGACCACGGCGGTCATGCCCAGGCGCTTGCGAGTCATCTCGACGATGGCCTCGCTGATGGTCGCGCTTTCGGGCACTGACGGGATGTCCTCGCCCTTGTGCATGACGTCGCGGATGTGCAGCAGCAGACGCTTGCCGAGTCGGCCTGCGGGATGCGAGCGGGCGAAGTCGTCGCTTGTGAATCCTCTCGACTGCAGCAGGGAGATGGCCAGCGCATCGCCCATCACCAGTTGGGCGGTGGTGCTGGAGGTCGGGGCCAGGCCAAGTGGGCAGGCCTCTTGCGCCACGCCGACGTCGATGTGGATGTCGGCATGCCGGGCCAGCGTGGAGCCGGCATTGCCGGTCAATGCGATGAGGGGCACCCCCAGGCGCTTGAGCGGCGGCAGAATGGCGTTGACCTCGTCGGTTTCGCCGGAATTCGACAGCGCCAGGACGACGTCGCCGGGCTGGATCATGCCGAGATCGCCATGGCTGGCCTCCGCAGGGTGCACGAAGAAGGCCGGGGTGCCGGTGCTGGCCAGGGTCGCGGCGATCTTGCTGCCGATGTGGCCGGATTTGCCCATGCCGATCACCACCACTCGACCCTTGCACTCCAGCATGTACTCACAGGCGCCGAGAAAGGCGTCGTCGATGCGTTCCGCCAGCGCGCGGACCGCGCCCACCTCTGTTTCGATGACGGCCAGCGCCATGTCGCGGATGGCGCCCAGGTCGGGCTTCGGTCTCGCCTGGTCGTTCATGCCACTATTTTACTCGACTAACTCGGACGGAACCGGGGTCGCCGTCACCCACACCAGGATCTGGTAGGCGATGTACATGGTCAGAAGCAAGACGCCGGAGTGCCTGCGAATCCGGCCCGGGCCGCGAAAGCCGTAAGCCATGAAGAAAAGCAGCACGGTGAAAACGAACATCACCGGAAAATCCTGTCGCAACATGATCGGTTCGACGGCCACCGGCTTGATCGTGGCGGCGATCCCGAGTACTCCCAGGATGTTGAACATGTTCGAGCCGATGATGTTGCCGATGGCGAGGTCGTCCTCGCGCCTGAGCGCGCTGGTGACCGCCGCGGCGAGCTCCGGCAGGCTGGTGCCCAGGGCGACGATGGTCAGCCCGATCACGGCTTCGGAGACCTCGAGGCCGCGCGCCACCGTTATGGCCCCTTCGACCAGGAAGGTCGAGCTCAGCGGCAGCACGACGAGGCCGACCGTCAGCCACAACAGGGCCGTTTTGGTCGGCATGCCGGTCGGGATTTCGGCGGCGAATTCGAGGGCCAGCGGGTCGGAATCGCCGCGCCTCAGGCCGAGATGCACCATCCAGGCCAGCAGCGCGACAAGGCCGGCCACCATGAGCCAGCCTTCCGCGCGCGTATACATCAGATCGGCGGCCAGGATGAAGCTGGCCACCATGATGAACATCAGTAGCGGGTACTCGCGCTTGAGCGTTTCAGATTCCACACGCAGCGGATAGACGAGCGCGGTGACACCGAGGATCAGCCCGATGTTGGCGATGTTCGAGCCGATGGCGTTGCCCACGGCAAGTTCGGGATTGCCGCGGTAGGCGGCCATGGCGGATACCACCAGCTCGGGTGCGGACGTCCCAATCGCCACGATGGTGAGGCCGATGATGAGCGGCGAAATGCCCACGTTGCGGGCCAGCGCCGAGGCCCCGGCGATCAAACGGTCGGCGCCCCAAACGAGCAGCACGAAGCCGCCGACCAGTTGAACGATGGCGATCAGCATATGGCTGGCGTGGGCAACGGAGATTCCTTTAAGATGTCCGCCTCCTGGTGGAACCCCGCCTTGCGGCAAGGCCCATGCGTGTCTCCCAAAGAGCCGACAGTCTATGGATAGCCTAACTATAGAGCAAATGATTCGTGCCGGACTTCCTGGTGCGGAGGTCGAAGTGCGCGGCGAGGACGGCGTGCATTTCGAGGCGTCCATCGTGTCTGACGCCTTCGAGGGCAAGTCGACCCTGCACCGCCATCGCATGGTGTACGCCACGCTCGGAAAAGCCATGGGACATGAAATTCACGCGCTGAGCCTGGACACGCGCACCCCGGGCGAGAGCGCCTGAAGGTCGGAGCAAGCCAGTTGACCAGAATTCTAATCCAAGGCGGCGTTCCGCTGGACGGCGAGGTGTGGATTTCGGGTGCCAAGAACGCCGTGCTGCCCATCCTGGTCGCCAGCCTGCTGGGCGAGGGCCCTTCGAAAGTCAGCAACGTCCCGCACCTGCAGGACGTGACCACGACCATGGAGCTGCTGGGGCGGCTGGGCGTTGAGCTCTCGCTCGGCGATCGCATGCAGGTGAATATCGACCCGTCCGGGATCAATTCTTTCGAGGCGCCTTACGATCTGGTCAAAACCATGCGCGCCTCCATCCTGGTACTTGGCCCGCTACTGGCGCGCTATGGCAGGGCGCGGGTTTCCCTGCCGGGTGGTTGCGCCATTGGTTCACGGCCTGTCAATCTTCACCTGCATGGCCTGCGGTTGCTCGGCGCCGAGGTCGCGGTCCGCAACGGCAACATCGAGGCACGGGCAGACCGTCTGAAAGGCAACCGGATCGTACTGGACACGGTCACCGTCACTGGCACCGAGAACTTGCTGATGGCCGCCACCCTTGCAGAAGGCACGACCGTTATCGAGAATGCCGCGCAGGAGCCGGAGGTGGAAGACCTGGCAGATTTCCTGGTGGCGATGGGGGCGAGGGTGCGGGGCGCCGGGACGACCACCATAACGGTGGAAGGCGTCGAGCGGCTGCAGGGCGCCGATTACTCGGTGCTGCCCGATCGCATCGAAACCGGCACGTACCTGGTGGCCGCGGCAATGACCGGCGGCCGGGTTCGTTGCACGCGCGCGCGGCCGGCGCACCTGACCGCGGTGCTCGACAAGCTTCACGAGGCCGGGGCCGATATCAACATTGGCGAGGACTGGGTCGATCTCGACATGCACGGTCGGAGGCCGCGGTCAGTCGACGTCACCACCTCACCCTATCCTGCCTTCCCCACCGACATGCAGGCCCAGTTCACGGCGCTGAACTGCATTGCCGAGGGCACGGCCGTCATCACCGAAACAGTGTTCGAGAATCGATTCATGCACGTCCAGGAATTGCAGCGACTGGGAGCCGAAATCAAGCTCAAGGCCAACACCGCGATCGTGCGCGGCGTCGACAAGCTGATGGGGGCACCGATCATGGCAACCGATCTGCGCGCCTCGGCCAGTCTGGTGTTGGCCGGGTTGGTGGCTGAAGGGGAAACGGCGGTCGACCGTGTCTACCACATCGACCGGGGTTATGAGTTGATCGAGGAAAAGCTCGGCGCCCTGGGGGCGCGCATAAGCCGAGTCAAAGGCACCTGATCCCGGTCGCGGCGGGGGCGCCGCTCCTACAAGCTCTTGGCAACGCTGAGAAGAACGATTGGCACATGGATGTGCCAACGCCCGAAGGGCGCGAGCCATCGAAAACCGCGCTTTTCAATGGTGAGATGCGAGTCGGGCAGGAGCCCGATCTCGCCCATTCATGCATCAATTTCGCACAGCGGCGCCCACGACTTCAGCCTGGGCACGGCGGCTGACGGCCGCCGGGTCGCCGATCCGGGCGTTGAGCGGCTGTTGCGCCCACTTTCCGCCTTCCAGCGTGCCGTCGAAGCGCCCGTTGCCCTGGCGCGTCTGCCCGCTGTCGTCGATCCAGGCATAGCGGTACTCGATGTCGTGCAGCGGCGTGCGGGTTTGATTGCCGACCTGGATGAACAACTCGCCGCGAGCGTTGCTCACCACCTGGGCGGCGACGTAACTTCCGCCACGCTCGGGAAGGTTGGCCTTGAGGATCTCACGTTCTGCGTTCAGCCCGGTCTGGCTGTTGGATTGCGCCGCGGCCCTGAAGTGCTCCAGCGCCGCCACCCGGCGGTTCGCTTCAAGATCAAGCTGCCCCAGTATGTAATGGGCTTGAGCAGTGGGCAGCAGCTCAAGGCTCTTCTCGAGGTCCCGGCGGGCCTGCGTGTCGTTGCCCAGTTCGTGGTGGGCCTGCCCGCGGCGCAGCCAGCCGTAAAACAGGTTGGGGTTGGCGGCGACCGCGTCCTCGTAAGCGCCAAGGGCTCTGCGGCCGGCGTCCCGGCCGGCGTGGATGTCACCCTGGAGGGCGTGGAACAAGGATTCCCTGGGTTCGATCCTCAGCGCCTGGTCAAGATGCTTCTGCGCCTCGCCCCATTCCTCCTTGGCAGCCGCTTCACCGGCCTTGTCATAGTACTCGTAGGCCGGCTGCACGCGGCGTAGGTAGGCGGTTTTCTCGCGCCAGCGCTCGGCGCTCGTCTCGCCGCCGGTGTAGCCCTCCGCAGCGAGTATCTGCGCTGTCTCCTGGTTGTTATCCACCCGCTCCTGCGACGGCGGATGCGAGGCGAACAGACCCGAAAGCCAGTCCTGGCGCCGCTCTTCGGAAAGCTCGACGAAGGTTTTCTGCAGATCCACCGCCCCCTCGGTGTGGTAGCCGGCTTCGGCCATGTAGCGCATGCCGTATTCATCCGCCTCGCGCTCGGCGTCGCGGCCGTACTTCTGCGTCAGCAGCTGCGCGCCCAGCTGGGGCACCAGCATGCCGAGCTCGCGCGCGGTCGGCGATTCCAGAGAGGTGCCGACCACGATCATCCCGGCCACCGTGCCGATTTGCGTCAGCACGCCCTTCGACTGCGCTCTGGCGCCGTGCGCCGCGTCGGCGTGAACGATCTCGTGACCGAGCACGGCGGCGAGCTCTGCCTCCGAGTCGAGCTCGGTGAGCAGGCCGCGGTTGATGGAAATCTTCCCGCCCGGCAGGGCCCAGGCATTGGGAACGGAACTGTTGAGGATGCTGAACTCGTAGTCGAGTTCGTCCTTGCGGCGGGCATGAGCGGCGAGGCGCTGGCCGACCCCCCGCACGTAGGCCGTAAGCTCCGCGTCGAGAATGAACTCGCCACCCTCTGACTGCTTGATCGGTGCGTACATCTGCGCGCCGACGTTCTGTTCCCAGTCGCTGCCGTAAAACTGCAGGGTGCGTTCGCCGGTCACCGGGTTCACCACGCAGGCGGCAAGCAGCATTGTCGCAAGGAAGACTTGTATGCGCTTCATGGCCAAGTTTCGTGTTCGTTTCAGAAGGTGGTTCACTGCTGCGTGCCTCGTTCGCGCTTGTTTCCGCCCTGGGCGGCGGCGCAGCCGGGCTTCGGCTCGACCGGCTCGCCGTTGATGACGAGTTCGGTGATGCGCAACTCCATCTGGTCGCCGTCGGTCTTGCCATGCTCCATCCTGACGGGGATGTAATCGAGCTCGCTGGCGGGCCAAAAACGCGTGAACCGCGTGGTGCCCTCGCGAATCTTCTCGACCGGCTGGGTATGAAGACAGCCGAGACTGGTTTCCAGGCGCTCGGGCCGCAGCGCGCGGAAGCGTTGCAGTTCGAGCTTGTCTTCCTCCACCAGCATGAACTCCAGCCGCGGTTCGGGGCGGGCGAGTTCGCGGCGCATCTGCACCTGCAGGGACATCGGATCGACGGCGCCTTCGACGAGCTCAAGTGTCCTGGTTTCGCCGTTGTGGGTAACGGTCACGAGGCCGTTCTCCCAGTCGAACTCTGCTGTCGAATCCTGGTCGGGCCCCAGCCATTTCAGCTCATGCACGTAGCGCAGGGGGCGGAATTGGCCACCCACGAACTGGCCTTCGGTGAACTCGTAGTCCCTGAACTTCACCAGCCGCGCCATGCCGTGGGTTCCGATGCTTTCGCTCTTCATGATCCAGGTTTCCCCCTGCCGTTGCAGCAGGAACTCGGCGCGTGCCTGGAGCTTGCCGTTACGATACAAGGCGTAGCGGGCCGAATAGGGTTCGGTGAATGTCTCGGAAGCGGGCGAGGGCGGCAGCCAAGCCGTCAGCACCGCGAAAGCCAAGGCCAATATCGGCAACTGCATCGGCCTGCGACTTGGCGGGCGCCGAATTTCGCGGGGGGGAGTCATTTCAAACCTGAGTTCCTCGTTGCACGTGGAGTGTACCGTCTTTGCCGAGCAGCAGGGGGGCCTCGATCGCTGAGCCGTCGACCACAACCCGGTCCTCCCCACGTTCGACCCGGTGGCCCTGGAACAATTCAACCGTGGCGACGATCAGGCGGTGCTCCTCGGGCGCCAGCCGACGGCGCAGGCTTTCGCTGTCATCGTCCGGGCGTATCGGAACCCGGACCCGGGAGATGACCGGGCCCCCGTCCAGCCTGTCGGTAAGAAAATGCACGCTGGCGCCGTGTTGCCGGTCGCCCGCATCAATGGCGCGCCGGTAGGTTTCGAGCCCGGGGTAGAGCGGCAGCAAGGAGGGGTGCAAATTGATCATGCGGCCCAGGTAGCGGTCCAGCACGGGGTTGCCGACGATGCGCATGAAGCCGGCGAACACGAAGAGATCGGGATCGCCGGCGGCCATCAGCACCGCGAGCGCCCGGTCGAATCGATCGCGAAGGCCGAAGCGGGTGTATTCCAGCACGCTGCTGGCCAGACCCGCGCGACGCGCGCGTTCGAGGCCGGCGGCGCCGGCGACGTTGCTGATGACGTGCACGATGTCGATATCCAGGCGGCCCTCCTCGCGGGCGTCGATCAGGGCCTGGAGGTTGGTCCCGGAGCCGGAGATGAGGACACAGAGCCTGAGTGGCATCAATCTGTTACACGAATTCGACGCGCCCGCCCTGGCCGCCGACGACCTCGCCGATGTCGAAGCACTCGATGCCGGCGGCCACGATTCGGTCCAGCGCGATGCCAGCCCGGTCTTCGTGGATGGCGGCGACCATCCCAATGCCGCAATTGAAGGTGCGTTGCATCTGCTGCTCGGATATCCCGCCCTCGCGCTGCAGCCACGCGAATACCGCGGGGGGCGTCCAGGCGCCCATTCGAATCCGCACGCCAAGGTCGGTGCCCAGCATGCGGATCACGTTCTCGCTAAGCCCGCCGCCGGTGATGTGGGCGAGGCCGTCGATAAGGCCTTCCCGCAGCAGCGGCAGGAGCGCGCCGACATAAATGCGGGTCGGTGCGAGCAGAATTTCGCCGAGCGTTTGGTGGCCGAGGGTTTTAAGGTTTTGAGCGTCGTCGCCAAAGCACTGGTCCAGGCTGGCGCCGCTGCGCTCCACGACTTTGCGAATCAGCGAATAGCCGTTGGAATGCGGACCGCTGGAAGCCAGGCCCAGCAAGCGATGACCCGCGCGAATGCGGCTGCCATCCAGCAAGTCCGACCGTTCGACCGCCCCGACGGCGAAACCGGCCAGGTCATACTCACCGGCACCGTACATTCCGGGCATCTCGGCGGTCTCGCCGCCGATCAGGGCGCAGCCGGCCTGGCGGCAGCCCTCCGCGATGCCCTCTATTACCGCCTGCGCCTGGTCGAGTTCGAGCCTGCTGGAGGCGAAATAGTCGAGGAAGAACAGCGGTTCGGCCCCGCTGGTGAGGATGTCATTCACGCACATCGCGACGAGGTCGATGCCGATGGTGTCGTGCCGGCCCAGGACGCGGGCGAGCATCAGCTTGGTGCCAACCCCGTCTGTGCCGGACACCAGCAGCGGGTCTTTCCAGCCCTCGCGCTTAAGATCGAACACCGCGCCGAAGCCGCCCAGGCCAGTGGCTACGCCCGGTCTGGTGGTGCTCTCGGCGGCGTTCCTGATCCGCGCGACCAACTCGTTGCCGGCGTCGATGTCGACCCCGGCATCACGATACGAAAGCCCGCCCGTATTTTCCTGGTGATTGTTCAAGGGCGGCATATGGTATCGTATTTGCCGCCTTCAGACCGCACCGCGGACGGGTTCCGCAGCGCCCGGCCCGAGACCGTTTCTGATAAATGAAAACAATCCTCCTCCTGCTGCTGCCGCTAATGTCTGCGCTCGCCCCCGGGGTCGCGCTGGCTCAGGCAGACGACCTGTACCGCGGTGCGGTGTCTGTCGAGGATCAGAGCCAAGCGGCGCGCGAGGCTGCGTTCCCGCGCGCCCTGGAGCAGGTCCTGGGAAAGCTCAGCGGCCTGCGAAATTTCGACGATCACCCGGCAGTCGCCCCGGCGGTTAAAGCTGCCCGTTCGCTGGTCGTGAGTTTTCACTACGACCAGGTTGACAAGGGTGTTGAAAGCGAAGGCGGGCTCGAACCGGAAACGCACAGCGACGCCACGCAAACATACCTCGTGGCCCGTTTCTCGCAGCCCGAAGTGGACGAACTGATGCGCAGGCTCGGTCTGCCTCGTTGGCCACCCGGCCGCGAGCCCCTCACGGTCTGGTTGCTGGTCGACGACGGCCAGAGCCGCCGCGTCATGCCTGTCGAATACGAGTACCTGCGCGCGTCGCTCGAGCGGGTCGCGGAAGTGCGCGGATTGGCGCTGCGCTGGCCGCGGCCCGCGGAGGACGGCGAGTACGCGGTAGACGTTCAGTTGCTGTGGGGCGGCTACACGGAAACCCTGTCTTCCGGGGACAGCCCTGACGAGGCGCTGGTCATCGCCGCCCGCCGCGAGGGGCGGGAATGGAACGCGCGCATGATCCTCGATTACGGCGGCGAGCACCGCAGCTGGCGAGGCCGTCACATCGACCTCACCCAGGCGCTCACCGAGGCGATGCACCAGGTGGTCGAGGCGATCGCCGCGGGGCAGGCCATCGCGGCCTCGGACCAGGGCAAGTGGGTGCACGAAATTACCGTCAGCGGCCTGGCTTCAGAGGAGGATTACGCGCGTTGCCTTTCCTACCTGGAGTCGCTTAACGTGGTGGACGAAGTGGCCATTCGGGGGGCTGATCCGGCGGTGGTTCGGATGTCGCTCACCCTCAATGCGGCGCCGCAGTATTTCGAGCAGGCGGTGGCCGAGGGCCAACTGCTTGAATATGCGGAAACCTCCGGCCAGTATGTCCTGCAGCGATGACCCTCAGCCTCCTGCCCAACGTCCTGACCATCTTCCGCATGATCGTGGTGGGGCCGATCGTCTACACGCTACTCACCGGGCAGTTTGTCGCGGCGTTTTACCTGGCGATGGCGGCCGCCGCGAGCGATCTGTTGGACGGCTACCTGGCGCGTCGATTCGGCTGGATGACGCATTGGGGCGGCGTGCTCGACCCGTTGGCGGACAAGCTCCTGCTGGTTTCCACCACGCTGACGCTGGCCTGGCTGGGCCACCTGCCCTGGTGGCTGGTCGTGCTCATCGTGGTGCGCGACGTGACGATCGTGGTCGGTGGATATTATTATCACTTCCGCATCGCCCGGCTGGTGACGGCGACCCCAACCCAGTTCAGCAAGTGGAACACACTGTGCCAGATCCTGCTGGTGGTCAGCGTGATGCTGGCGCTCGCGTTCCCGCAGTGGGCGGGGCCGTGGACGACCTGGCTGGTGTACCTCACCGCAGTCACCACCCTGGCTTCGGGGCTGCACTATGTGGTGATCTGGTCGCAGAAGGCGAAACATGAAAGAGGGCGGAAGCGAGTTGGCGAACGGGCATGAAGTGAAAGCAGGCGGCTGGGAGTCCCGCCAATGGTTCTGGCTGGCGATCGGCCTGCTGCTGATTTGGCTGGTGTGGAAACTGGCGCCCGTTCTCACGCCCTTCGTCGTTTCCGCCGCGCTCGCCTATCTATTCGATCCGCTGACCGACCGCCTGGAACGCGTCCGCATCGGCAGCTGGCAATGGGGCCGCACGCTGGCCGTCGTGGTCGTATTCGCGCTGATGATCGGTGCCCTCGTGCTCCTGCTGGTGGTCTTCATTCCGTTGCTGCAGACACAGATTCAGCAGCTGGTGGCGCGCACGCCGCAATTCCTCGAGTGGCTCGGCACCACGGCCTGGCCCTGGCTGCAACAGACGCTGGGACTGCAGTCGATCACACTCGACGCCAACACCATCACCGAGACCCTCAAGGAATACTGGCGCGAGGCGAGTCAGGCCATGCTCACCGTTCTCGGCAGTGTCTCCCAGGGTGGGCAGGCGGTATTTTCCTTCCTGATCAACCTGGTGCTGGTGCCGGTGGTGACCTTCTACCTGCTGCGTGACTGGGACAGGCTCATTGACAGCATACGCATGATGCTGCCCCGCCGTCACGAGCCTCTGGTGTGCCGGCTGGCCGGCGAGATCGACGACGTGCTCGGGGCCTTCATCCGCGGCCAGCTCATTGTCATGCTGGCCCTGGGGCTGATCTATTCCTTCGGCCTGTGGCTCATTGGCCTGGACCTTGCCATCATCATCGGGCTCGCCGCCGGCCTGCTCAGCATCGTGCCCTATCTCGGCACCGTCGTCGGCGTGTTGGCCGCGCTGCTGGCCGCGATCTTCCAGTTCCAGGACGTGATTCACCTGCTGATGGTGGCCGCCGTGTTCGTGGCGGGGCAGATGCTGGAGGGCATGGTGCTCACACCGAAGCTGGTGGGCGACCGCATCGGCCTGCATCCCGTGGCCGTGATCTTCGCGGTATTGGCAGGCGGGCAGTTGGCGGGTTTCCTCGGCATCCTGCTGGCGCTGCCCGTCGCAGCGGCCCTTAATGTGCTGGTCATGCACGTACGCGCTGAATACCGCAACAGCACCTACTACGGGCAGGCACCCGCCAGTTCGACAGAGAATGAGTCAGGGCCAACGGTGGCCGGTGCCGAAACAGAGGGGAATTGACTGTTGGTTTCGCCGCAGATCCCGCTGAAGCTGGAGCCGGCGAGACCGGACCGATTCGAGGACTTCGTCGCCGGGCCGAACCAGGCGGCGGTGGAGGCCTTGAGGGTGCTCGGCGGCCAGGCCGGCGCCAGCCTGTTTCTTCAAGGCCCGCCTTCCAGCGGCAAGACCCACCTGCTCAGCGCGCTGTGCATGGAGCGTCGCGAGCAGGGGGCGGCGGCCTGGTACATCGGTCTCGAGTACCTAAAACCGGAGGCCCGCGCCGGTTTTCGGGGGCTCGATGGCCTCGTTTGCTTCGATGGCCTGCACGCGGTCGTTGGAGATCCGGGCTGGGAAGAGGCCTTGTTCCACTGTTTCAACGAGGTTTTGGAACGGGGAGGCCAGCTGGCCGCGAGCAGCCGCGTACCCCTGTCTGGCTTGAAATTCGCCCTGCCGGACCTCGCTTCGCGCATGGCCTGGGGGCCGAGACTCAAGCTGCTGCCGCTGGAAGAGCGCGATCGCCTGGGCGTGCTGCGGGCCCGGGCCCGCCGCCTGGAGTTGGACGTTCCGCCCGAGGTCGAGCGTTTCCTGATGCGCCGCATCACCCGCGACCTCGGTACCATGCTGGAGGCGCTGGAGAAGCTGCACCGCGCCGCCCGGGCCGACAAGCGCCGCGTGACGGTGCCTCTCGCCCGGCAGGTTCTGGCCGCGCAGCCGGTCAGGCCGCTGAAACCCCGGTAACACGCCGTAGGGAGGACTGCTGGATGCTAACCAAGCTCGACATCACCAAGAACTGGCTGCCACGTTATACGGGCATGCCGCTGGACCGTTTTGGCGAGTACATCCTGCTCACCAATTTCGGCAATTACGTTCAGAAATTCGCCGCCCAGTTCGACTGCGAACTGCACGGCGCAGACCGACCCATGCAGGCGGCCACCAATAACGAGGGCCTCACCATCATCAATTTCGGCATCGGCTCGAGCAATGCGGCCACCATCATGGATCTGCTGAGTTCGATCGCGCCGAAGGGCGTGCTGTTCCTGGGCAAGTGCGGCGGGCTGAAGAAATCAACCGAGATCGGGCATTTCATCTTGCCCATCGCGGCCATCCGTGGCGAGGGCACCAGCAACGATTACTTCCCCCCGGCGGTTCCGGCGTTGCCCTCGTTCAAACTGCACAAGTTCGTTTCCGACAAGATCGCCGCCCACGGCGTGGATTACCGGACGGGAGTGGTCTACACGACCAACCGCCGGGTGTGGGAGCACGACGGCCAGTTCCACCAGAGACTCCACGACATGACCTGCATCGGCATCGACATGGAGACCGCGACGCTGTTCATCGTCGGTCATGCCAACGAGATCTCGCGCGGGGCGCTGCTGCTCGTCTCGGACGTGCCGGTGACGCCCGACGGTGTCAAGACCGAGGCCTCGGACCGCATGGTCACCGAGAAGTGGGTGGACCTGCATTTGCAGATCGGGATCGAGGCGATGACGGAGATCGGCCAAAAGGGCGAGAAAATAAAGCATTTCAGGTATTAGTGTTCGCTGGGGCGGGTTTTTATTTTTTTGCTTCCCTGCTCCGCGCCCTGCGGGCGCGAAGGCGGCTGCGCAAAAAAACAACTCCCACAAACGTTTTTGGAATTTCAGCGCGAGGGGTTTTCCCGTCGAACTGGTTCTGTACCGACGCTACCGCATTTTTGCTTATTTGAATTTCGCCGCGAGGCGCCGCTCCTACACCTACAATGTGGCGCTTTGATTTCCCCGGTCGCGGCGAGGGCGCCGCTCCTACACCCACAATGTGGCGCTTTGATTTCCCCGGTCGCGGCGAGGGCGCTGCTCCTACACCCACAATGTGGCGCTTTGATTTCCCCGGTCGCGGCGAGGGCGCCGCTCCTACACCCACAATGTGGCGCTTTGATTTCCCCGGTCGCGGCGAGGGCGCCGC
>Ga0268386_10000539_pt1 | contig 24231 bp, 20 predicted proteins | sample RVTome_15_FD_200260 | JGI IMG/M metagenome (GOLD analysis project Ga0268386, IMG submission 200260) | Soil microbial communities from uranium-contaminated site in the Upper Colorado River Basin, Wyoming, United States - RVT150D86... ... | reverse complement strand
TGCGTCTGCTCGGACTCGTCGCGGCCGCCTACGTCACCTGGGGCGCCGTCGCGGGGCCCGACCTCGCGACCAACCCGACCGCCGGTGTCGTCTACGTGCTGCTGTGGATCGGCATCGTGCCGCTCTCCTTGCTGTTCGGCCCGTTCTGGCGGTTGGTCAACCCGCTGCGGACGCTGCATCTGCTGCTCTGCCGGGCGATCCGACTCGACCCGGCGGTCGGGATGCGCACGCTGCCGGCCGGAGTCGGGCTGTGGCCGGCGGCGGCGGGGTTGGCTGCATTCACCTGGCTCGAGCTCGTGGCTCCGGACCGGGCCACCCTGCCGGTCATCCGGGCCTGGTTCGCGATGTTCGTCGCGGTCATGCTGCTCGGGGCCGTCGTGTTCGGCTCACGCTGGTTCGACCACGCCGATCCGTTCGAGGCGTACTCGTCGCTCGTGGCCCGGCTGTCCTGGCTCGGGCGCCGAAGCGACGGGCGCCTGGTCGCGCGGAACCCGCTGGAGAACCTCGACGGGGCGCCGGTGCGCCCGGGGCTGACCGCGACGGTGGCCGTCCTCCTCGGCTCGACGATGTTCGACAGCGCCTCCGCCTCCCCGTGGTGGGACCGTTGGGTACAGGAGTCGGGTGCGCCGGCCACGCTGGCCGGCACCGTGGGACTCCTCGCGGCGGTCTCGGTCGTGTATCTCACCTTCACGTTCGCGGTCCGGTGGGTAGCGGCGCTGGCCGGCTCCGACCGCCGCGGGCTGTCCGAGCTGTTCGCCCATTCGGTCGTCCCGATCGTGGTCGGCTACGTCATCGCCCACTACCTCACGCTGTTCGTGCTCGAGGGCCAGCGCACGCTGGTCCTGCTCTCCGATCCGCTGGGGACCGGTGCGAACTGGCTGGGCACGGCCGGACTGACGGAGAACCGGTGGATCGCCGGGCAGCCGACCCTGGTGGCCAGCATCCAGGTCGGCGCGATCGTCGTCGGGCACGTGCTGGGCATCGTGGCAGCTCACGACCGGGCGGTGCGGCTGTTCCCACTGGCCCGCCCGGACTGTCAGCTGCCGCTCCTGGTGGTCATGGTCTTCTACACCGTCGGCGGGCTGCTTCTGCTCTTCGCCGCCTGACGCCGCATCGGTCCGGGCTCTTACCTCAGCAGGCGGACCCTCCCCCGGCGTCGCGGCCGGGACGACGCGGCGACTCCGGCCAGATCAGCGGCCAGCCGGGCGATCGCCTGCCGTACCGCCGAGGTCGGCGCAGCCTCTGCCAGCGTCTGACCCTTCAGCAGAGCGGCATCGACCGCAGGCCGGTCGTCGGGAACGACCACGATCCGCTGCACTCCCGCGTACCGCTCCAGCGCAGCCCGGACCTGTCTGTCCGGGTTCGATCCGACGACGGACGAGCGCATCCGGTTGACGACGACGCGGACGTCGGCCCGCGGCACCGCCTCATGGAGGTCGGACAGTGCGCGGACGAACCGCTGTAGGCCGACCGGATCGGCAGCAGCGACGGCGAGAACGACGTCGGCGTTCTGCAGGGTGCTCAGCGTCGCGCCGTTGCGAAGTGGTGCGGCTGTGTCGAAGCTGAGCTCCTCGTCCTGCTCGAGGCAGAAGCCGCAGTCGACCACGGTCGTCTCCGCGAGGCCGCGGGCCAGCGCCCAGACCACCTCCAGCGAGGTGGCTCGGACCTCCGGCCATCGCTCGGTCCGGGTGATGCCGGTGAGAACCCTCAGCCGCGCTGTGACCTGCCGCGCATGGCGTGCGAGTGAGGGCAGGTCGAGCTTGCCGTGGTTGGCGGCCCGCGCTGCCCCTGCCAGCCCTGGCGCCTCGTCGAGCAGACCGAGCACCTGTGCGATCGACCCGCCATAGGTGTCGGCGTCGACGAGCAGGGTGGTCCGGCCGAGAAGGGCGGTCTCTGCCGCCAGGTTGACCGAGAGCGTCGTCCGTCCGGGAGCACCGGTCGGGCCCCACACGGCTACCAGTCGGCCGACCGGATGCTCCGCTGCGCTGTCGGCGGGCCCTGCCACGTCGAGCTCACCGACCCCGTCGGCGCCGCCAGGTCGGCTCGGCGCCGCTGCCATGCCGCCCAGGGCCGCGTGAACGGCGTCGGCCACGGCCGAGACGTCGGCGTCGGCGGTGACCACCGTGTCGACACCGAGCTGGCGCAGTCGGCGTTCGCCCTGCTCGTCGTCGGCCGATGCCACGCCGACGACGGCGACGCCGGCCGAGGCGACCCGGCTCAGCACCTCGCGGTCCAGGCGGCGCAGGTCGGCGGACAGGAGTACGGCCCGGCCGTGCCCGGCTGCGACCGAGGCCAGCATGTCGGCCACGTCGACACAGCGCCGCGCGACGGACACACCGCCGCGACCGGTCTCGAGGGCGGCGACGAGCCGCGACTCCCACTCCGCTCCCGAGACAGCCGTGAGAACGGGGACGGTCACCGCGATGCCTCCGGCACCCGGACGAGATAGACCAGGCCGTCGCGAGCCGCCGCCACCAACCCGGCGACAGCCTCGTCGAGATCGGCCCTCGTGCCCTCTGCCACGGCGAGGGTGACCCGGGCGACACCGCCGGAGCCGGCCAGGCCACCGCTCCCCGAGTCGACCGCGGTGACGCTGACATCGGCCAGAAGCCGGCCGGCTGTGCGATCGTCGCCCTGCTCCGGGGGTGCGCGCCACACGTCGACCACCGCCGCCGGACCGAGGCCCACCGGCACCTCGGCCGCTGGAACCGCCACGGTGACGTAGCGGACGGCGTCGGTGTCGGTGGCGACGGCCACGGCCGATCGCGGCAGGAGTTCGCCCGCACTCACCGGCCGGACCACGACGTATCCACCCCCGACCTCGCCGGTGTGATAGAGGCCGTCCAGGCTCTCCGCCAGCCCGACCTGCCGGGTCTCGACCATGGTGGCGGTCAAGGGCTGGCCCGGCGCCAGGTCGGTCGCCGCGACCAGGACCGGGACCGTGTCGTCGGCGGCTGCGACCACCCTCGTGCCGACGACGACGGAGCCGAGCACGAGCAGCAGCCCCGTGACCAGGCGCGGATCGAGCCAGCGGGACCGGACCAGTCGTGCCGCCTGGGGTGAGGACTCATCCTGACCCAAGACCACCGGCCGCGTGCTGACGGAGTCGGTGTCCGACCGGACCATCGTGTGCTCCTCGTCGTCGCAGCAGCCGGCGCGGGACGTCCGCGGGCCCGCCGCGGTGCGACCGGTACCGCGGCAGACTAGTCCTTTGCGGCCTGTGGACAAGTGGAACCGTCCACAGGTAACCCGTGGCAGACTGGCGTATCAGGACGTATCCGGACGCGGCGGGGAGATGCCATGGCGACGAGCAGCCCTCGGTTCCTCCATCTCGCCGACGTCGCCGAGGTCCTGAACATCTCCTCCGCTCAGACCTACGCCCTGGTCCGCAGCGGTGACCTGCCCGCCATCAAGGTAGGGGGCCGCGGACAATGGAGAGTCGAGGCCAGCGTCCTGGAGGACTACATCCAGCGGCTCTACGCAGAGACCCGCGAGTTCGTGACCGCCCATCCGTTGGTGCCATCGGCGGACTCCTCGCCGCCGGCCGACGAGCCTCATCCGGACTAGCGATCCTCCGGCGTCCTAGATGGCGCGGCGCAGGGCTGCGACGGCCGACAACGGCACAGTTCGCGTCCCGATCGGTTCGTCCCTGCTCTGCTCCGTTCCCGCGCGCAGGGCGACATCGACGAAGTCGGCACCCACCCGGTCGACCCGGCCAGTCAATGCCGACTCGTCGGTGAGGCTCATCACGACCTCCGACCGGTCCCGCGCGATCCCGCGCAGGACGTAGGCCAGGCCCAGCCTCGCACCGACCTCTCCTTCAGCACCCGCGACCGCGGCATGGGTCCCCAGACCCCCGATGCTGACCACGGCCGCGGTCCGGACCACCGTCTCGCTACCCGGGCGCTCGGACACAAGCAGCCAGTCCGGCCCGGCGGCCTGCACCGTCCCCGTCACCCGGCCGGCACCCGCGACCACGATCGTCACCCGGCGGCCGACGGCCGCTCGGAACCGGTCGGCCAGCCGAACCCGCGCCAGTTCCCGACGAGTCCGATCGGCCACCTCGGGACCGAGCGAGGCGTGCTCCGCCTCCGCGGCCTGCGCTTCGAGATCGTCGAAGAGCCGTTCCCAGCGCATCGTGCCTCCCTGCCGTGCTCGACGGCGTGACGCTACTCCCTGCCGAGGGTGACCCGTTGTGGACACGACTTGACAGATACCTGGCTCATCGATAGTAAACACATGCAAATGAAAGGTACTGCGATCGAATGGACTCGACCGTGATCATGGCACTGCTCGGCTCGACAGCCGCCAGCGTCGCCCTGTTCGCCGCCGCTCAGGTCCTGGCCGACACGGGCTGGGTCACCGTACGAGCGGGCTCCGCCGGCATCGACGACCTCGTCGGGCTGGTGGCCGCGGTCGTCGCCGTCGCCGTCCTCGGCTGGGTGGGTCTGCTGTCGGCGTTGACGGCGGCAGCCCGGATCCCGGGCCTGGCCGGGCGGGCCGCCGCGCGCATCGTGCTCCGGCTCGCGCCCTCGATGATGACGGGGCTGTTCCGCGTCGGCGTGGGTCTGACGGTCGTGTCCACGCCGGCGATGGCGACACTGCCCGCCGCCGCCGAGGGCGTCCCCGTGGAACCGCACGACACCGAGGGTGGTGGCCTGGCGACAGCGTCACTTCCAGGCGTCGGCCGACCCGGCGACGCACCCGTTCGGGCCGAGCTCATGGAAACCACGAACGCGAGAGAACAGCATGCGCCACCCGACGGACACGCGAACCGGCGTCGCGCCACCACGCCCGACGCGGTCGTCGTGGTGGCCGGCGACTGCCTGTGGACGATCGCCGCCCGTGCGATCGGCCCGCACGCCACCGATGCCGAGATCGCCGCCGCCTGGCCCCGCTGGTACGCCCGCAATCGGGGCGTCGTCGGCGCGGATCCGGACTTTCTGATTCCCGGCACGGTGCTCCGCCCACCGGCGTAGCACCGACGTCGACGACCGGAACGGGGAACGATGCCGACCACCACACCGACCGGAACCGAGCGTTGCACCACAGCGGTACGGCGGGTACCGGTGCCGATCGCGGAGCCACCGTTCGACGACGAGGCTTCGTCCGGCCGACACGACCAGGCCGGGCCACCGCGCGAGCGCTCACCGCGGCGCGCGACGCAAGGCGCGCTCGCCCTCGCGTACGTGCTGCCGGGAGGTGTACCCGCGATACCCGAGCCGGTGGCACCCCTCCGCCTCGTCGACGTGACGGGGCAGGGCGCACCCGGCGGCGACGACGGACCGGGGGCCGAACTGGCGGAACGCGAGATCACCGCGTTGGTGGCGCGGCAACCCACGCGGTCGGCCGAGTTGCCCGACCCGAGGCGATGGGCGGTCCGGCTCGCCCAGGGCATCGTCGAAGCTCTGCACGGACACCGGCCGCTGCAGCAACTGATCCGATGGACCGACGAGCCGGTCTACCGCCTGCTCGAACGTCGACGATCCGTCCAGCGCGCCGGCGCCGGGCCTCGTCCGCTGGTCCGGTCGATCCGGATCTGCCAGCCCGGCGACGGCGTGGTCGAGGCCAGTGCGGTGGTCGAGACGCGAGGCCGGTGCCGTGCCCTCGCGATGCGACTCGAGGGCCTCGACGGTCGCTGGCGGTGCACGGCCCTCGAGATCCTCTAACCCGGCCGCCCCTGGGGCACGATCGGAGCGGCAGCGTTCGCGTCAGGACACGCGGTGGCGCGGGTCGCCGTGGCAGCGCTTGAACTTCTTGCCCGAGCCGCACGGGCAGGGCGCGTTGCGGGCGACGTCGCCGAAGTCGATCTCCGACGTCGTGGTCGCCGCGGCGGTGCGGGACCCGTTGGCCGCTCCCGCGCGCTCGACCCGCTGCTGTACGGCCGTCTCACCGTCGACGCTCGGCGCCGTGTACTGGAGCTGCTGCGGTCGGCGGGTCTCGACCAGCCCCTTCGCCACGACGACGGGCGCCTTGGCAGCGGCGCCGTCGGTGACGCCGGCGGGCGCAGCCTCGGCGCCGTCCGGGGCGGTCGGGCGAACCTGCACCTCCAGGTTGAACAGCAGGCCGACCGACTCCTCCTTGATGCCGTCCATCATCGTGGCGAACAGGTCGAATCCCTCGCGCTGATATTCCACCAGGGGCTGCTTCTGGGCGAACGCCCGCAGGCCGATCCCCTCGCGCAGGTAGTCCATCTCGTAGAGGTGCTCGCGCCACTTGCGGTCGAGAACGGTCAGCAGCACCCTGCGCTCGAGCTCACGCATGACCTCGGAGCCGAGGTCGGACTCGCGGCGCTCGTAGGCCGCCCGCGCATCGTCGGTGAGCCGGTCGACCATGAGGTCGGAGGTCAGGCCGTCCCGGCCACCCACCTCGTCCTCGATCTCCTCGACGGTGACCGAGACGGGGTACAGCGTGCGCAGCGCCGACCACAGCCGGTCCAGGTCCCACATCTCGGGATAGCCCTCCGACGTAGCCCCCTGAACGTAGGCCGCGATGGAGTCGTCGAGCATGTGCCGGATCTGCTCGGAGAGGTCCTCGCCCTCGAGCACCATCCGCCGCTCGTCGTAGATGACCTGGCGCTGGCGGTTGAGCACGTCGTCGTACTTGAGGACGTCCTTGCGGATCTCGAAGTTCTGTGCCTCGCGCTGGGTCTGTGCGCTCTTGATCGCGTTGCTGACCCGCTTGTGCTCGATCGGCTGGTCGTCCGGGATGTTCAGGCTGCGCAGGATCATGTCGACCCACTCGCTCTTGAACAGCCGCATCAGGTCGTCCTGCAGCGACAGGTAGAACCGCGACTCCCCCGGGTCGCCCTGCCGGCCCGACCGGCCGCGGAGCTGGTTGTCGATCCGCCGCGACTCGTGGCGCTCGGTTCCCAGCACGTAGAGGCCACCGAGCTCGATGACGTCCTCGTGCTCGGCCTTCACCTGGTTCTGCAGTTGCTCCAGGGTCGGGCCCCAGGCGGCCTCGTACTCCTCCGGGCTGTCCACCGGATCGACGCCGCGCTGCTTGAGATCGGCCATCGCCATCGGCTCGGGGTTCCCCCCCAGCATGATGTCGGTACCGCGACCGGCCATGTTCGTCGCCACCGTGACCGCGCCCCGGCGGCCGGCCTGGGCGATGATCGCGGCCTCCCGCTCGTGGTGCTTCGCGTTGAGCACCTCGTGCGGCACGCCTCGCTTGCTGAGCAGCTGGGACAGGTGCTCGGACTTGGCCACGCTGGTGGTGCCGACGAGGACCGGCTGGCCCTTCGCGTGCCTCTCGACGAGGTCTTCGACGACCGCGGTGAACTTGGCCTCCTCGGTGCGGTACACGAGGTCGGCCTCGTCGGCGCGGATCATGTCCTTGTTCGTGGGGATGGGCACGACACCGAGGTTGTAGATCTTGTTGAACTCCGACGCCTCGGTCATCGCCGTGCCGGTCATCCCGGCGAGCTTCTCGTAGAGCCGGAAGAAGTTCTGCAGGGTGATGGTGGCCAGTGTCTGGTTCTCCTGCTTGATCTCCACCCCCTCCTTGGCCTCGATGGCCTGGTGCATCCCCTCGTTGTAGCGGCGGCCGGCCAGGATGCGCCCCGTGTGCTCGTCGACGATGAGCACCTCGCCGTCCTTGACGACGTACTCCTTGTCCCGGTGGAAAAGCTCCTTGGCCTTGATCGAGTTGTTGAGGAACTGGATCAGCGGAGTGTTGGCGCTCTCGTAGAGGTTGTCGATGCCCAGCCAGTCCTCGACCCGTTCGATACCCGACTCGAGGATGCCGACGGTTCGCTTCTTCTCGTCCACCTCGTAGTCGGCCTCGCGGCGCAGCCGTCCAGCGATCTTGGAGAATTCCGTGTACCACCGGGTGGGCTGGTCGGCGGGGCCGGAGATGATCAGCGGGGTCCGGGCCTCGTCGATGAGGATCGAGTCGACCTCGTCGACGATCGCATACGGGTGGCCCCGCTGCACCATGTCCTCCGCACGCTGCGCCATGTTGTCGCGCAGGTAGTCGAATCCGAACTCGTTGTTCGTGCCATAGGTGATGTCGGCGGCGTACGCGACCCGGCGCTGCGCCGGAGTGAGGCCGGCGAGGATCACACCGACGTCGAGCCCGAGGAACCGGTGGACCCGCCCCATCCACTCGGAGTCGCGCTGGGCGAGGTAGTCGTTGACGGTGACGATGTGGACACCTTTGCCGCCGAGAGCGTTGAGGTAGGCGGGCAGCGTCGACACCAGGGTCTTGCCCTCCCCGGTCTTCATCTCGGCGATGTTGCCCTGGTGAAGGGCGGCCCCGCCCATGACCTGGACGTCGTAGTGGCGCTGGCCGAGCGTTCGTCGAGCTGCTTCGCGCACGGTCGCGAACGCCTCGGGCAGGAGGTCGTCGAGCGTCTCGCCGTCGGCCAGCCGCGACCGGAACTCCTCTGTCTGCCCGCGCAACTCGGCGTCGGAGAGGCCGGCGAAGTCGTCCTCGATCGCGTTGACCTGGACGACGATGCCTTCGAGGCGCTTGATGATCTTGCCTTCCCCGGCTCGGAGGATCTTGTCGATCAGGACGGGCACGCGGGTCAACTCCTCGACAGCCGGATGTGGTCGGCGCGACGCGCCGGCGGGTCACGGTGCGTGGTTCCCCTAGACCCAACGCATCATCGTACGTCGGCGTGCCCGGAGGGTCCCGGTACGGACCGCACGAACTGATCCGGAATGGGCGACAAGCGCTCGGCCTGGGCCGGCGGTACACGGCAGGATGCCCGAATGCGCCCGCTCCAACTGCAGGACGACCGGGTCCTGCTCGCCCTGCCCACCCGTGACGACGTCGACCGCATCACCGAGCTGTGCCAGGACGAGCAGGTCCAGCGCTGGACGACGGTGCCGGTTCCCTATCGCCGCCGCGACGCCGACTGGTTCGTCCGCGAGGTCGTCGGACCCGGCTGGGACAGCGGCCAGGAGTTGAGCTGGGCGGTGCGTGATCCGGCCGATCGCCAGGTCCTGGGCATGATCGGTCTGCGCATGGAGGGCGACGGGTCCGGTGAGGTGGGATTCTGGCTCGCCGCCGAGGCACGAGGGCGAGGCCTCATGAGCAGCGCCGTCCGGCTGGTCGTGTCGCACGGGTTCGAGCCGGGAGGGCTCGCGCTGGAGCGAATGCTCTGGTACGCCCACGTCGGCAACTGGGCCTCCAGGCGGGTCGCCTGGCGGGCCGGCTTCCGGTTCGAGGGGACCGTCCGGTCCCATCTGGTCCAGCGGGGCGAGAGACGCGACGCGTGGGTCGCGACCCTGATGCGCGCCGACCCCCGCGAGCCGTCACGCCCGTGGTTCGACGTCCCGATCCTCCGCGGGGACGGCGTGGTGCTCCGCCGCTGGCTCGACTCCGACGCCGATGCCGCTGCCGAGGGCTGCAACGACCCGGTGACCCGGCACTGGCTCGGCGGCCTGCCCGACCCGTACACCCGGGAGACCGCGCTGGGCTACATCGCCGGTCGCGAGGAGGATCACGCGACGGGCCGAGGGGTCCACTGGGCCGTGGCGCTCTCCGACGACGGCCCGGCCGCGGGTTCGTTCTCGCTGATGGCCGTCGACGACGGACACGGACCGGGCAGCGCCGAGGTCGGCTACTGGGTGCACCAGTCCGCCCGGCGAACCGGCGTGGCGACCGAGGCCGTGCGCCTCATGGTCGGCCACGCGTTCGCCAGCGGGCAGGCCGGTGGGCTCGGTCTGCGCCGGCTGGTCCTTGCGCACGCGCCGGGCAACGACGCGTCGGCGAAGGTCGCCCTGCGCAACGGATTCCGCCACTACGGCACCGAACGGGCCGCGGAACGCCTCGGGGACGGGTCCTGGGCAGACCTGCTCTGGTACGACCTGCTGTCGACCGATCCGCGCTGATCCGTGATCACGCGACCGATGGGAGCGCCGCGACGAGGGCGCCCGCGAGGTCACCACGACCGCCGACCACGACGTCGCCGAGGTCGAGCCAGACCGCCAACGTGACGAGCTCGGCCGCGAGCTCCTCCGCGGTCTCGGCCGGAGCGCCGGGCTCGATCCACGCGGCTTGGACACGGAGCACGCGAGCCTGCCGGTCGGCCTTCAGGTCGACGCGGGCGACCAGCCGGTCGCCGAGAAGGAACGGCAGCACGTAGTAGCCGTACACCCGCTCGGCCGCCGGGACGTAGATCTCCAGTCGGTAGCGGAACTCGAACAGGGCCTCGGTACGGGCCCGCTCCCAGACCAGCGAGTCGAACGGGCTGAGCAACGCCCGGGTGGACACCCGCCGCGGGAGCCGGGCGTCGCGGTGCAGGTAGGCCGGACGCTTCCAGCCTTCGACCGACACGGGCAGGAGCTCCCCGGCCTCGACGAGCTCGCCGACGGCCCGGCGGGCTTCCGCCACGCCCAGCCGGAAGTAGTCGCGCAGGCACTGCTCGGTGCCCACACCGTGGGCTCTGGCTGCGATCCGGACCAGCTCGCGGTACGCCTCGTCCGGCGCGGGAGTGGGCGCCTTCACGACCTCGGGTGGCAGCACCCGCTCGGGTAGGTCGTACCGGCGCTCGAACCGCCGCCGGCCGGCCGCCGTGATCTCACCGGCCCAGAACAGGTACTCCAGCGCTCGTTTCACCAGTGACCAGTTCCAGCCCCAGTCGCCGGTGGGTCGCGGGGCGTCGTGCTCGATCTGCCCGGCCGTGACCGGACCGAGGCGACGGACCTCGTCCCGTACCCACGCCACGAACTCCGGCTGCTCGACCGCGATCCGCCGCATACCGCCCCACGCGGTGTCGGCCGCGCTGTCCATGCGCCAGCGCAGGAACGGCTGGAACTGCACCGGGACCAGCGACGCCTCGTGCGCCCAGTACTCGAACAGCAGGCGCGGGGCCTGGTTGGCCGCGCGGTCCAGCATCGCCTGCGGGTAAGGCCCGACCCTGCTGTACAGCGGCAGGTACTGAGACCGGCACAGCACGTTGACCGAGTCGATCTGGATGATGCCGACCCGGCCGAGCACCCGGCGCAGGGCACGGCGGTCGGGCCGAAGCGGCCGCGGATCGGCGAAGCCCTGGGCGGCGAGGGCGACGCGGCGGGCCTGCGACCGGGACAGACTGGTGCGTACGGGCGACACGGACACCGATCGTGCCAGCTGGGACCGACAGCCCGGCCTGTCACCGCGCCGCGAGGACTTGACGGCATGGCGCACGTCACAGTTCCACAAACTGGTGCAACTCGGGCGCACAACAACCGCTGAGTGTGCCATGGACGACCGCTGGGCGTGCCAAGTACGCCAGTGCCGAGACTCCGGACGACGACCAGCGCGGAGGAACGGGAATCAGACGTCGAGGTGGATGACGCCGTAGTCGTAGCCGCGGCGCCGGTAGACGACGCTCGGCATCATCGAGTCGGCGTCGACGAACAGGTAGAAGTCGTGGCCGACGAGTTCCATCTCGTACAGCGCCTGGTCGAGGCTCATCGGCTTCGCGAGGTGGGTCTTCTCGCGCACCACCATCGGGCCATCATCGGCAGCGGCCGGCTCGGCCGACTCGGCCGGCGCCGACGCCGGGCCGGCGGTCGCCGGTGCCGCGCCGTCGACGGCGGCAGTCGCCCGGGCGACCGAGAGCGGGGTGCGCGTGCCGTGGTGGACCCGGCGGCGGTCGGCGGCCTTGCGCAGCCTGGTCTGCAAGCGGTCGACGGCCAGGTCGAGGGCGGCATAGCGGTCGTCGGCAGCCGCCTCGGCCCGGACCACCGGACCCTTCGAGTGGACCGTCAGCTCGATCCGGTGGGACTCGTCGGAGCGGCGCGGGTTGGCCTCCTTCGACACCTCGACGTCGATCCGGATCACCTTGCGAGCGAAGCGCTCCAGCTTGGCGAGCTTGTCGGACACATGCCGCCGGAACCGCTCGGGCACCTCCGTGCGGCGCCCCTTGAGCACGATCTCCACGGGACCTCCCCGGTCTGGTCAGCCAGTCGGGTGGGCACCCCGGCCACGGCCGGACGCCACACCCCGCGTCGGTCGGCGGAGGTTGGCGACGGGTGCCATACGGGCACGGTATCTGCTCCCGGGCGACTCGGACAGCGGGATGGGACGGAGTTCCGTGGTCTCACACTGCCACCGCCACCACGGCCGCCCCGCAGGGCTCGACCCCGTCCGCACGCATCGCCCGTACGGCCTCGCCGAGCGTCGCGCCGGTGGTCACCACGTCGTCGACGAGCACGACACACCGGTCCCGCAGCAGCGGACCCGCCGCTCCACGAACGGCGAGTGCGTGGCGGAGGTTCTCGCGGCGGGCGACCTGGCCGAGTCCCGCCTGGTCGGCTATCCGGCGACGTTGCCGCAACGCGGGTACGACACCGCAGTCGTGTCCCGCCCTACGCAGGACGACACCGGCGCGGCGGGCCACGCGCACCAGCGGGTCGTGCCCACGGGCGCGTGTGGCGGCGCGGCCGGACGGCGCGGGCACCAGCGCGACGGCACGCAGCGAGCAGTTGGGGCAGCCGCCCGGCGCCTCGAGCAGACCGGCCACGGCCACCGCCAGGGCGTCGCCGAGGCACGCTGACAGGGCCAACCGGCCACGTTCCTTGTGAGCGAGAAGCACGGCCCTGGCGACGCCGCCGTAGTGCGCGACGGCGGCGACCCGCAGGTCGGCCGGCCGCTGATCGACCAACCACGCCGGACCGGAAAGCTCAGCCGTGCAGGCGTCGCACAGGAGGCCGGAGCGAGCCTCGCATCCGGCGCAGACACCGCCGAAGGCGAGGTCGCCGGCATCGTCGAGCAGGCGCCGTAGGCGGGCCAACCGTGGCGTCCCCATGTCCTCAGCGTGCCGCGCACGTCACGGACCGGCGCCAGCACCCGGCGACGCTGTGGACGAACCGTACGGCGCTCAGCCCGGATAGGTCGGTGTCCCAGCAACCCCGAGCTCGACCCACCCCAGGGTGGCGTTCTGCTGAAGCACCTGCCCGTCGTCGGTGCCGATGGCCAGTCCTTCACCGGTCGCCGCTGCCAGCGACTCCGCGCCCGGCACGATCCCTGCCGGGCTGACTATCACGGTGGACAGACCGACCCGGAACGGTGCCGCCGCGCCACCCGCGTCGCCGGCGAGCACCGCCAGCTCGGACGGACCTGCCCACGCAATCGTGTTCACGATCCTGCCGTCGAGCTCGATAGCCCTGAGTCCCTCGACCCGCACCGCCCCACCCTGCTCGGGATCGCGCAGGACGACACCGATGAGCAGCCGGCCCTCGCTGAGGACTGCCACCCGCGTGCCGTCGAAGGACACCGCGAGGTCGTCGATCCGCCGGCCGCCGAAGGCGTCCGCCGGAAGCGTCATGGCCTCGGCGTCGGGCCGGGCCACCAGCACCTGCGACCCGGCGGAGGTCTGGTCGACCGCCCATACCAGGCCGGACTCGTCCCAGGACACCGCGACGAGTTCGGTGCCGGTCGCCAGCGTCGCCGCCGTGGCGTCGTCGTCGAACGGAGCCCAGATCAGCTGGGTCCCGGCCGCATCGACGACGGCGGCCCGCCCACCTCGCGGGTCCGCTGCGATCTCCCGGATGCCCGGCATCGTCCCGAGGGGACCGGGCAGGGGCGCGAGTTCCTCTCCCACGACGACGCCTGCCTCTGTCACGGCGTAGAGATCGCGGTGTCGGGGAAGCGCCGCGGGGTCGTAGCGGCCGAACGACTCCACTGCCCTCGCCGTCGGGTCGGCGTCGGTCAACGGCACCCGGCCCGAGGTCACCGACATCTGCTGGACGCCATCGACCTGTTCGAGGGTCCAGGCCAGCTGGGCGGCCATCTGCTCACGCTGCTCGTCCGTCGTGTCCGTCGTCGCCTCGGACGTGAGCTCGACCGACGCCCGTCCGGCCTCCAGAGTGACGGGAACCCCGAGTGCGGTGTTGTCCGGGAAAGCGCTCCGCACAGCCGGCGCGAGCCATCCTGTGGGCCCCCGCAGCAACGCCTCCGCGAGCAGCGTCGTCTCGCTGCCCTGCACCGGGAGATAGACAGGATCGGGGACGAGGATCTCGAACTCCGGGTCGAAGTAGTAGCGGTTGTACGCCCGGAACTCGCTCTCGAAGTCCTGGTCGGAGACCAGCAGGCCGGCCGGCGGGTTCGCGATGCGCCACTCGCCCTCCACCTGCTCGAGGGTCAGGTCGAAGTCCTCCGTGGTGCGGGCGGGCTTCCCGACATACCCGAGTTCGGGCGTGATCGTCGCCTGCACGGTCATGGTGAGCCGGACCTGACCACGAGCTGTCGTCACGGCCTCGGCGCCGGCCGTGTAGATCGTCATCCCGTCGCCCGGTTGCCAGGCGGCCGCGGGGTCGGGCGCCAGGAACTCCCGGGCCGTCGGGTAGTCGCGCTGGTACGACGCCATCGCGTCGAGGTAGCCCTGGACGATGCCTTCCTCGTCCGCGCCGGGATCAGGTGGGTTCGCCTCGAAGCGGACCGGCACCGGCCGTTGCGGTTCCCCGACGGCCTCGCCCTCGACGACGCGGCCGGAGGTGGGAATGCCCGCGCACGCGGTCAGCAGGCCCGCCAGCACGGTCAGCGCGACACCCGTACCCGCCCTACGCACGTCGACCCGCCTGGGTCGGCTCGACGGGGACCGGATCGGTCCGGCGGTAGGGTCCGCCCACACCCTCGAACCCACCGTCGGTGGCGTCGTCGGGGATCAGCGGGATCGGCGACGCACGCAGCTCATCGGAGTCGCGACACGGCAGCGTGAGGCGGAACTGGGATCCGCCCCCCGGCTCACCCCACGCCTGCAGCCAGCCTCCGTGCAGCCGGGCGTCCTCGAGGGCGATGGCGAGCCCGAGTCCGGTGCCGCCGGTGCTGCGAGCCCGGGCCGGGTCGGCGCGCCAGAACCGATGGAAGACCAGTGAGGACTCCCCGGGCTTGAGGCCGACACCATGGTCACGGACGGCGACCGCGACGGCACCGTCGTCGGCCGCCACGCGAACCTGGACCCCCCGCCCCTCACCGTGTTCGATCGCGTTGACGACGAGGTTGCGCAGGACCCGCTCGATCCGGCGCGCGTCGACGTCCGCGACGCACGGCGTCGACGGCATCTCGACGTTCACCTCCGTCCCCTTACGGGCCGCAAGGGGAGCAGCGGCGTCTGTGACGGCCTGGACGATGTCGCGGACGTCGACCGGCTCGGCGCTGAGGACCGCGGCGCCGGCGTCGAACCTGCTGATCTCGAGCAGGTCGGCGAGGAGGGACTCGAACCGGTCGAGCTGGGCCTGCAACAGCTCGGCCGACCGGCGGACGACGGGATCGTCGAACCCCTCGCGCGACTCGTGCAGCACGTCGGCGGCCATCCGGACGGTCGTCAGCGGGGTCCGTAGCTCGTGAGAGACGTCCGACACGAACTGCTGCTGAACCCGGGAGAGCTCCTCGAGCTGTCCGATCTGGCGTTGGAGGTTGCCCGCCATCTGGTTGAAGCTGGTGGCCAACCGGCCGATGTCGTCGCGGTTCTTCACGACCATCCGCTCGGAGAGCCGGCCGGCCGAGAACCGCTCGGCGATCTGCGCCGCCAGCCGGACCGGCGTCACCACCTGGCGTGTCACCAGTCCGGCGATGGCGCCCAGGAGGAGGACGAGGACCAGGCCCGCTGTCGCGAGCGCGGTGCGGACCAGGTCGAGGGTCTGCTCCTGTTCGGTCAACGGGAACAGGTAGTAGAGCCCGTACTGCTCCCCCGTCGGGGTCCGGACCTGTCCTCCGGCGGCCAGGCCCGGCTCGGCCGCCCGCTCGGGCTCCTGCTCCGAGTCATAGGTGATCAACGTGTAGGTCCAGAACACCGAGCTCTTGTCCAGGGTCGCGTCGCGAAGCTGCTGGGGAACACTGCTCGGTTCGACGTCCCGCGAGTAGGTCGGCGTGTCGTCGCGGAACAGCAGGACCGCGGGACGGTTCGCGTCGCCCTCGGCGCCACCGCGGAAGGTGAGGTCGCGCACGATCTGGCGGGTGAGCAGGTTGCTCGCGGTGGAACCCGCCTCGTCGGCGGCGTCGAGCAGATTCTGCGCGATTCGGATGCCTGCGGTCGTCTCGGCGAGCGCGGTGTCGCGCTGTTGGCTGAGCAGGCCGTCGGTCACCTGGCGCAGCAGCGTCATCCCCAACAACGAGACGACCACGACGGACAGGGCCAGCGTGGCGGTGATGACGCGCAGTTGGATCGAGCGCTGCCAGGCGGCGACGACGCGGCGCCAGGCGCGCAGGAGCCGTTCCCCGGTGCCGGTGAGCAGGCCGACGCCCCGCCGGCGGAGGTCGCCAGCACGCGCAGCCTGGTCGACGCCGCGGGTCACGTCAGGCCGGACCGGCCTTGTAGCCGACACCGCGAACGGTCACGACAACCTCGGGACGCTCCGGGTCGAGCTCGACCTTCGAGCGCAACCGCTGGACGTGCACGTTGACCAGCCGGGTGTCGGCCGCGTGGCGGTACCCCCACACCTTCTCCAGCAGCTCCTCCCTGGTGAACACCTGCCACGGGCGCCGCGCGAGGCAGGCGAGCAGGTCGAACTCCAGCGGGGTCAGGGGGATCGCGGTGCCGTCGCGCTTGACCGAGTGGCCGGCGACGTCGATCGCCAGGTCACCGACCGCAAGCGTCTCGGGCTTGGGGTCGTCGGTGCGCCGCAGCCGGGCCCGCACGCGGGCGACGAGCTCCTTGGGCTTGAACGGCTTGACGACATAGTCGTCGGCGCCGGACTCCAGGCCCACCACGATGTCGACCGTGTCGCTCTTGGCGGTGAGCATGACGATCGGCACACCGGACTCGGACCGGATCTCCTTGCAGACGTCGATGCCGTCCTTGCCCGGCAGCATGAGGTCGAGCAGCACCAGATCGGGCTTGAACTCCCGGAACACCGGGAGAACCTCGTCGCCGCGGATCACCACCGATGGCTCGTACCCCTCGTTGCGGAGCACGATCCCGAGCATCTCGGCCAACGCGGTGTCGTCGTCGACGATGAGCACGCGTCCCTTCATGACCCCATTGTGGGGTGGTCGGCGCCGAATCGTGAAAAATCGACTGCGCCGGCCGTCGCCGCCGGTCGGCGTAGGTCCAGGCGTCCGGCCGTGACACGATGTGCCCGACCTTTCCGCAGGGCGTCGTGCGCGCCCGCGACCGTCGGTCGGGGCCCATGGCTGCCCCCGACCTGCACCGGGGAGCGATCGTCGATGTCGCAGACGCCCGGCTGGGAGCGACCCAGCGACGACTCGTCGGGCTCCGACACCGGTCAGCCGCCCTATCCGGGCTGGTCGACCCGACAGCCGCCGGAACCCGGCTGGACCGCGCCCGGGCAGCCTGCCGAACGGGAACAGCCGGCGACAGATGCGGCTCCGCCGCCGTCCGGCTCCGGGTGGGGACAGCAGCCCCCGCCCGTCGCACCGGGAGCCACCGGCTGGGGATGGGCGCCGCCCCCGACGGTCAAGCCCGGTGTGATCCCGCTGCGGCCGCTGGGCGTCGGCGAGATCCTCGACGGCGCGGTCACGACGATCCGCCGCAATCCGGGGCCGATGCTCGGCCTGTCGGCGATCGTCGCTGTGCTGACCCAACTGCTCGGACTGGGCGTGGGCTACCTGTTGCTCAGGGGCGCGCCCGCCCTCGAGTCGCTGGAGCCGACCGCGAGTCCGGGCGAGGTCTTCGAGGCGGTGGCCGGCCTGCTCGGCGCGTCGGCGATCGTGGTCGTCGTCACCTGGGTGGCGACGGTGGTCCTCACCGGGATCCTGACCGTCGTCGTCAGTCGGGCCGTGCTCGGCGAGAAGATGACCGCCGGGCAGGCCTGGCAGGCTGCGCGGCGGCGCCTTCCGCGGCTGTTGTTGCTCACGCTGGTCTACAGCCTCATCTGGCTCTCGCCGTTCCTGGTCGTGACCGTCATCGCGATCGCCCTCGGTGCGGGTGGTGCCGACGGAGGGGCCGCCGCGGCGATAGCGGTCCTGCTCGCACTCGCTGCCGTTCCGATGACGATCTGGCTGTACGTTCGGTACGCGCTCTCGGGTCCGTCCCTCATGCTGGAGTCGACGTCACCCGCGTCCGGTGAGCCGTCCCGGCCCGTCGGGGTGGCAGGAGCCCTCCGCCGCTCGGGCGAGCTGGTGAAGGGGTCGTGGTGGCGGGTGTTCGGCATCCTGCTGCTGGTGCTGCTGATCGTCGTGATCATCTCCCAGGTCATCAGCGTCCCCTTCTCGCTGCCGTTCTTCCTGGTCGGTGACCAGCCCTCGGACAGCGAGTTCCTGCTCACTCTCGTGGTCTCCGCTCTCGGCGGCATCGTGGCCTCGACGATCACCGCACCGTTCACGGCCGCGGCCACCGTGCTTCTCTACGTCGACCGCCGGATCCGCCGCGAGGGCCTCGACATCGAGCTGGCCCGGGCCGCCGGCGTGACAATCCCCGGCCGCACGGACGCCGGTCCGCCGGCACCGCCTGATCCCCGCGCTCCGTGACGCCAGGGTTCGTCTCCACGGCCCTGACGGCGCCGACGCGGTGGTCGGCAGGCGTTCCTGTCGACCTCGGGCGCGACGAGGCACGCGAGCGTGCCCGTCTCGAGCTCGCCGACCCGGCCTATGACGCCGAGCCACCACTGCTCCAACGCGTGGTCGAGTGGGTGCTCGAGCACATCAGCGAACTCTTCGCCCGCACGGCAGGTGCGCTCTCCGGACCGGTCGGCCTGGCCGTCCTGCTCGGGCTGCTGGCACTGGTCGCCGTGGTCGTCGTGCGCCGGACCGGCCCGCCGGCCCGCCGAGCGCCCACGGCCGGGGCCCTGTTCGCCGCACGGCGGCGCAGCGCGGCCGAACACCGTGCCGAAGCCGACGCCGCAGCAGCCCGTCGCGACTGGCGTGCCGCGGTCGTCGAGCGGTACCGCGCCGTGGTCGCCGGGCTCGAGGAACGCGGCGTGATCGATCCCAGGCCCGGCCGGACGGCCGACGAGGCGGCCGCCGACGCAGGTGCCGTTCTGCCTGTGGTCGCCACCGACCTGGATGCGGGTGCGCGCCTGTTCGACGCGGTGCACTACGGGAACCGGTCGGCGAACGTCGACGACGATGCGGTCCTGCGCCGCCTCGACGACGCCGTCCGGACGACGCGGCCGACCCGCGCCGCGGCCCCGGTCGGGGCAGGACCGGCGGTGCCGTCGTGACCGCCGCGCCGGCTGCGCCCGTCGATGCCGTCCAGCCAGGGTCGACGCCCGCGACACCACGGGTCGTGGATCGCTGGGAGCGCTGGCGACGGGTGGTGCTCGTCGTCGGCATCGTGCTTCTGACGGCCATCCTGCTGGGAGTCGTCGCGAGCCAGAACCGCCGTGGCTTCCTCGATCCCGCCGGCGTCGACCCGTCCGGTGCGCGGGCGGTGGTCCGGCTGCTCGAAGCCGAGGGCATCTCGGTCGAGGATGTCCGCACGCTCGACGAGGCGACCGGGGCAGCAGGGCCGGGTACGACGGTGATCGTCACGATCCCCGACCTCGTCCTCCCCGAGCAAGCGCGCCGCCTCACCCGCACCGGCGCCGACATCGTGCTGGTCGCTCCGTCCGATGCGGTCTCGGCGTACGACGGCGACCTCGGGGTCGACTCCCGCGGCGCTGCCGAGGTCATCGGTCCGGAGTGCGACCTGGAGGAGGCGACGCGCGCGGGCGACGCACTGGTCGGGGGGATCTCCTACGACGCCCCGGGATCGGCGCAGTCGTGCTATCCGGACGGAGGTGCAGGCTCTCTCGTCGTCACGACCCCGTCCGGCGACGCGCGGCTGGTCGTGCTCGGCAACGCCGACCCGGTGACCAACCAGCACCTCGACGAGGACGGAAACGCGTCGCTGGTGCTCGGGCTGCTCGGCCGGCACCCGCGGCTGGTCTGGTACCGGCCGACCCTCGAGGCCGTTCCCGGCGGCGCGGGCGTCCCGATCACCGACCTGTTGCCCGACTGGGTGGTTCCCGCCGTCTGGCAGCTCGGGATAGCGGTCGCGCTGGCGGCGGTGTGGCGGGCCCGCCGACTCGGCCCGATCGTCACCGAGCCGCTACCCGTGGTCGTGCGCGGCGCAGAGACGACCGAGGGGCGCGCCCGCCTCTACCGCCGTGGACGGGCTCGCGACCACGCCGCCGCGACGCTGCGCGGTGCGACCCTGGCGCGACTACGCGGCCGTCTCGGCCTTCCGCCGGACGCCGGACCGGCCGTCGTCTCCGACGTGGCGGCGGCCCGCACCAGCCGGCAGCCGTCCGAGGTCGCAGCGATCCTGGCCGGTCCCGCTCCGGCGGACGACGCGGCCCTGGTCCGCCTCGCCGACATGCTGGACTCCTTGGAGCAGGAGGTACTCACGCCATGACGTCCCCGGTGACCGACCCACTGGCCGCCGACGATGCCCGGGCCGCCCTCGCCGACCTGCGCCGCGAGGTCGCCAAGGCCGTCGTCGGGCAGGACTCCGTGGTCACGGGTCTGGTGATCGCACTGCTCTGCCGGGGGCACGTGCTGCTCGAGGGCGTACCCGGCGTGGCGAAGACCCTGCTGGTCAGGACCCTGGCCATGGCACTGGACGTCCAGACCAAGCGGGTGCAGTTCACACCCGACCTGATGCCGGGCGACGTCACCGGCTCACTGATCTACGACGCGCGCACAGCCGAGTTCTCGTTCGCACCCGGGCCGGTCTTCACGAACCTGCTGCTGGCCGACGAGATCAACCGAACCCCGCCGAAGACGCAGGCCGCGCTGCTGGAGGCGATGGAGGAGCGGCAGGTCTCGGTCGAGGGCAGGCCCAGGCCGTTGCCGGACCCCTTCGTCGTCGCGGCCACGCAGAATCCGATCGAGTACGAAGGCACCTACCCGCTGCCGGAGGCCCAACTCGACCGCTTCTTGCTCAAGCTGACCGTCTCCGTACCCGAGCGCGACGACGAGATCGCGATGCTTCGGCGCCACGCGGACGGCTTCGACCCGCGTGACCTCGCGGCGGCCGGCGTCGGCCAGGTGGCCGGGCCGGCAGATCTTGCCGCCGGGCGGGCCGCCGTGGGGCGGGTACGGAGCGGACCCGACGTGCTGGGATACGTCGTCGACGTGGTCCGGGCGACCCGGTCCTCGCCGTCGCTTCAGCTGGGCGTGTCGCCACGGGGTGCGACCGCCCTGCTCGCCACCAGCCGGGCGTGGGCATGGCTGTCCGGGCGGGACTACGTCACGCCCGACGACGTCAAGGCACTTGCCCGGCCGAGCCTGCGCCACCGCGTGACGCTCCGGCCGGAGGCAGAACTCGAGGGCGTGACCGCGGACTCGGTGCTCGACACCGTGCTGGCCACCGTTCCGGTTCCGCGCTGATGACCGGCGAACGGGCACGGGCACCGTGGTACTGACCGGCCGCACGGCACTGCTCGCGCTGCTCGGCGCGGTCGTGGTCGCACTGGCTGCGCCCTCGGCCACCGGTGTGGTCGTGGTCACGGCCGTCGTGCTGGCTCTCGCCGGGCTGGACGCGGCACTCGCCGGACCGGTCCGGTCCCTGCGACTGTCCCGCACCGGCGACCGCGCCGTGCGGCTCGGCGAGACGGCGCGTGTCGTGCTGCAGGTGTCGAACGACCGACGGCGGGTCCGCGGCGTCGTGCGGGACGCCTGGCCGCCGTCGGCAGGCGCCACCGACGACCGCGCGGCGCTGGACGTCGGACCGGGCGAGCGGCAGCTGGTCGAGCTGTCCCTGCGGCCTACGCGACGCGGCGACCGGCCCGCCGACCTGGTCACGGTGCGGAGCATCGGACCGCTCGGGCTGGCCGGCCGGCAGGGCTCACACTCCGTGCCGTGGACGCTGCGCGTGCTGCCACCGTTCCGGTCGCGTCGTCACCTTCCCTCGCGGATGGCACGATTGCGCGAACTCGACGGCCGGTCGGCGGTGCGCGTCCGCAGCGCGGGAACCGAGTTCGACTCGCTGCGCGAGTACGTCGTCGGGGACGACACCCGCTCGATCGACTGGCGCGCGACCGCACGCGGGGGTGGCGTCGTCGTGCGGACATGGCGGCCCGAACGCGACCGGCACGTGCTGATCGTGCTCGACACCGGCCGGACGTCGGCCGGACGGGTCGGCGACGCCCCGCGGCTCGACGCGGCCATGGACGCGGCCCTGCTGCTGGCGGCCCTGGCGACCCGCGCCGGGGATCGAGTCGATCTGCTCGCCTTCGACCGCCGTCCACGGGCCACCGTCGAGCGCTCGTCGCCGACGGAGGTCCTGCCTCGGCTCGTCGACGCCATGGCCCGGCTCGAGCCCGAACTGCTCGAGACCGACTTCCGCGGCCTGGCCGTGGAGGTCCTGCGGCGGGCAGGTCGACACTCGCTGGTCGTGCTGCTCACCGGCCTGGACGCCGGCCCGGTGGAGGAGGGGTTGCTCCCCGTACTCGGCCGGCTCACCCATCGGCACACCGTGCTGGTCGCAGCCGTTGCGGACCCACGGGTCGCACAGATGGCCGCGGGCCGAGGCGACACCGAGGCCGTCTACGGCGCCGCGGCCGCCGAGCGCGACCGGGCCGGCCGGTACCGCGTCTCCCGCCTGCTCGAGCGACATGGCGCCCACGTCGTGGACGCGCCACCGGAGGAGATCGCGCCCGCCGTGGCCGATGCCTACCTGTCGCTCAAGGCCGCCGGCCAGCTCTGACCCCGTCCTCCCAATCGGCCATTGCCGTTGATCACGTTCACCACCCTGGTGGACGGTTCACCAGGCGCAGGAGCCTGGTGAACGGTCCGCCCGCATGGTGAAGCTGTGTCGGCGCCCGTCCACAAGCCAGGTCGGCGCGGTTCGGGTTTCCACCGGTCCGCCGCATGGTGTGGTGAACGTCCACCGGTCCGGGTGACGCTGCGGCCATGGACGAGATCTTCGCCGCGATCGCCGCCTCGCAAGGCGGCGTCGTGATGCGGTCCCAGGCCCTGGCGGCCGGCTACACCGAGGCCGAGATCGATCGCCGGCGACGACAGAAGCTGTGGGTGCCGATCCGTCGGGGCGCCTACGTCGAACGCGCCGTGTACGCCGCGATGACTCGCGAGCAGCTGCATGTGGCCGTGATCCACGCAGCCGTCCGGAGCCTCGAGAAGCCGGCCGTAGTCAGCCACGTCTCAGCGGCCGTCCTTCGAGGTCTGCCAACGTGGGGCCTGAACCTCTCGCTCGTCCACGTGACCCGTGGCGACCTGCACTCCCCGAGAATCGAAGCGGGCATCCATCACCATGCGGGAGAGCTGCGGAACGACGACGTCGAGCAGATCGACGGAATCTGGGTGACGTCGCCTGCCCGCACCGCGATCGACACGGCCCGCGTCACCGAGTTCGAGGCCGCGGTCGTGGTGACCGATGCCCTGCTCCACCGAGGTCTTGTCGATAAGTGCACCATCCTGGACCGGCTCGAATCGATGCGCGACTGGCCGGGCACGTGCAACGCCGGGCGTGTGGCGGAGTTCGCCGACGGCCGTTCCGAGAGCGTCGGAGAGTCGCGCACCCGCGTCGCGTTCGAGTTGGTCGGACTGCCCCGACCCGACCTCCAGCGACTGATCACGACACCGGACGGAAGGATCGTCGGACGATCCGACTTCGTATTCGACGAGTACTGGACGATCGGTGAGTTCGACGGCCGGGTGAAGTACGGCCGACTGCTGAAGCCGGGCGAGGCTCCCGGCGACGTCGTCTGGCGCGAGAAACAGCGCGAGGATCGGATCCGCGATCTCGGTTACGAGGTGGGACGGATCATCTGGTCCGACCTGTCCGACCGGCCTGCCGTTGCCGAGCGGTTCCGCGCCGCATTCGCGCGGGCGCGTCGGCGGCGGGCCGTTCTCGTCTAGCAGGTTCCGCCGGGAACGGTGCGCGCCGCCCAGCCCGCCGAACTTCACCAGGCTTGCGGACGGTTCACCAGGGTCCCGCGCCTGGTGAACCATCCGCCAGGGTGGTGAACGTGATCAACGGACGAGGCGAGGGGGTTCACGCGGAGGTGGGAAGCACGTCGCCGCGGTCGCCGGGGCTGATGTCGCCCGTCTCCCCCGCCATGGCCGCCCGCCGCCCGTAGGTCCAGACGTACGTCAGGAAGGCGACGAGGGCCAGAACGCCGATCCCGACCCGCGCCCATGTCGGCAGTCCGGACGGCGTCACGAACGCCTCGATCACTCCCGAGACGAGCAGCACGCCGGTCAGGCCGATGGCCACGCCGATGGCAGCCCGCCCCTGCTCGGCCAGCGCCTCTCCACGCGACCGCGGGCCGGGATCGATCACCGTCCAGCCCAGCCGGAGCCCGGTCCCGGCCGCCACGAAGACCGCCGTGAGCTCGAGCAGGCCGTGCGGTGTGATCAGTCCGAAGAAGATGTCCAGCCGGC
>Ga0268386_10000538_pt1 | contig 24250 bp, 20 predicted proteins | sample RVTome_15_FD_200260 | JGI IMG/M metagenome (GOLD analysis project Ga0268386, IMG submission 200260) | Soil microbial communities from uranium-contaminated site in the Upper Colorado River Basin, Wyoming, United States - RVT150D86... ... | reverse complement strand
ACCACCGCGGTGAGCGCCCGGGACGACCGGACGTTCCGGACCGGCATCTACGGCGACGGCACGGCGGTGGACGACCTGTCGGAGCACTCGTTCCGCCTGTACGCCCTCGACAAGGCCACCGGCCGGATCCTGTGGGAGCGGGAGGCCCACCGGGGGTCGCCCCTCGTGCGCCGGCACCTGAAGGCCAGCCAGGCGAGCGCGACCCCGGCGACGGACGGCCGGCGGGTGGTGGCCGTCTTCGGCTCGATCGGGCTCCTCGTGGCCTACGACGTGGACGGGACCCGGCTCTGGGAGCGCGACCTGGGGGCGATGGACTGCGGCGACCCGATCCACGGGAGCGTGCAGTGGGGCCACGGCAGCTCGCCGATCGTCTACCGGGACACGGTGATCGTGCAGGGCGACCGGCAGCGGGACTCGTTCCTCGCCGCCTACCGGCTGGAGGACGGCGCGGAGGCCTGGCGGGTCCCCCGGGACGAGGCCTCGACCTGGGCCACCCCGACGGTCCTGCGCGCTCCCTCCGGCGACGAGCTGGTGACGAACGGCCAGACGATCCGCGGCTACGACCCGGCGACCGGCCGGCTACTGTGGACCCTCGGCCCCAGCTCCGAGGTGGTGGTGGCGACCCCGGTCGTGGGGAGCGGCCTCGCCTTCGTGACCGCGGGCTACCCGCCGGTGCGCCCGGTCTACGCGGTCCGCCCCGGGCAGCGGGGCGACCTGACCCTGCCCGAGGGCCGGACGGGGAGCGCCGCCCTGGCCTGGAGCCACCGCCGGGGCGGCACCTACATCCCGACCCCGATCGTCTACGGCGGGCACCTCTACACGGTCAACAACAACGGCATCCTCACCTGCTACCGGGCGGAGACCGGCGAGCGGGTCTACCAGACCCGCCTCGGCGGGGCGGGGGCCTCGTTCGCCGCCTCCCCGGTGGCCGCGGACGGCCGGCTCTACTTCGCGAGCGAGACCGGCGAGGTCTACGTCCTCCGGGCGGGGGAGGCCTTCGAGCTGCTCGCCACGAACGACATGGACGAGGTGGTGATGGCGACGCCCGCGATCTCCGACGGCCTGCTGGTCGTGCGCACGCTCGGGCACGTCGTGGGGATCGGGGAAGTTACCGTCCCGTCGCCCGCCGCCGGGGGCGGCCCGGACCCGCCTACGCCGCGAGGACGCTTCCGACGGTGACGACGTCCACCGGCCCCCGGCACCCGTAGAGGGCGGGGAGGACGCGGGACGGCGGGTGGGCACGCCGCAAGCGGGCCACCGCCTCGGTCCCCGCCCGGTAGGCGGGCAGGTACATCCGGCCGAGCAGGGGGTGCCGCCCCCACGCTCCCGAGAGCTTGTCGGCCCTCTCCTCGGAGCAAAGGAACTCCCGGCGCAGCACGCGGGCGACGTCGGGCTGGGCCCAGCCCTCCGACCACGTCAGCCAGGACGACTGGTTCTTGGCGTCGTCCTGGAGGAGGGCGAGGAGCACCCCCAGCTGGAGGTCCTCGTCGGGGAGCTCGTCCACCTCGGTCACGCCGTGGGCCATCAGGATCGCGTTGTTGGCGATCCCCTCGGAAAGGGCGGCGGCCCGGCTGTTCATCGTCAGCACGGTCGCCTCGAAGCCCGCCTCTCCGAGGACGTGGAGGCGCTGGAGGAAGGCGAAGGTGGTCACGTGGCCGGGGACGACCTCGTGGCTCACGAGCTGCTGGAACTCGGGGACCGAGATCTCGAGGGACGCGTTGATCTCGTAGGTGGCCTCGTACTCGGGGCGGCCGTCCTCGCCCCGGGCCCGGCCCAGGTAGTTCATCGAGCCGGAGAACCAGGCGTCGGCGATGGGCAGGAAGCGGATGTTGGCCCGGGGCACGTCGCGGAGGGACGCCGGCAAGTGGGGGACGAGGTTGCGGAGGGCGAGGGCGTCCAGCTCGGCGATGACCGCCCCCGCGAGGGCGGGGATCGACTTGCGGGGGACGAGGCGCTCCCTTCGCCAGGCGTCCACCCCGGCGAGGAGCGCGTCGTCGGAGTCGGCGGGGAAGCCGGCCCGGCCGAGGAGCTCGGCGACCCGCCGGCACTTCGCGGCCGGCTCGGAGGGCTCGGGCGGTCGTCCCGTCGAGGCCACCACGCAGCGCTCGTGGGCGACGGGGTCGCCCTCGCCCACCATCTCCCGGGCCAGCTCCTCCATCGCCCCGAGGGAGACCGCGAGGCCGGCGAGGTAGGCTCCCCGCGGCCCCGGGATGCCCCGGGCCTCCTCGGCCAGGCCGGCGATCGCCCCCGGGACGTCGACCGCCGCGCGGTAGGCGGCGACCGCCTCGCGGTCGGGGGCCTTGGCTCCCACCCCGCCCGTCTCGCGGAGGCGAGCCGCCGCCGGCTGGGTGTAGGCCGGGGGCAGGGGCTCGTCGGAGAACCAGGAGTCGGCGATGAAGCGGCCGGTCCCCGACGGGCACATCACGTCGCCGCCCCAGAGGGTGTCGACGCCGAGCACGGCGTCGGCCACGAGGGCATCCAGGCGCTCCATGCTCACCTCCGTCGGGTGACCGGGCGCGGGCGCGGGCGGCCCCGAGCCCGGCTCAGGCCGGGATGACCTATCGGCTCACCGCTCGTCCCGTAGCCGGTTGACCGTCTCCAGGGTCGCGGGGGGCCTCCCCTTGGGGCGCCGCGGCATCAGGGGGACCCCGTTGCGCACGCGAGCCGAGCGAGCCGGGATGAGGGCCCTCCGCGCGAGGTCCGAAAGCACCTTCCCGGTGGAGGTTGCGCGGTTCGCCGCGATCTCCTTGGCCGCCTGGAGCACGTCGTCGTCGATGTCGAGGGTCGTCCGCATGGCTTGAGCATCACGCATCGAGACTGCCAACGTCAATTCGGGGACGGCGCCCCGGGGCTCCGTCTCGTCGACGCGAGCCACACGTACAGGCACAGGCCGGCGAACAGCAGGGCCGAGACCGTCTGGGACACCGGGACGTCGTCGTAGAACGGGCTCCTCACCCAGTCCTCGGTGTAGCCGGGGACGAGGCGGAGGGCGGCCCCGAACACCCCCCCCAGGGCGCCCCCCGCCATGAGCCCCGAGGCGATGACGATCCCGCGCTCCCGGATCCGGGGGCGGCCCTCCCGCCCGGCCTTCCCGTCGAGGAAGTGGACGAGGAAGCCGCCCACGAGCGCGGGGGTGTTCAGCTCGAGGGGGAGGTACATGCCGAGGGCGAAGACGAGGGCGGGCGCCCCCAGCATCTCCAGGACGAGGGCGAGGACCGCTCCCGCCCCGAACAGGATGTAGGCGATGGGCTGCTGGCTCATGAACCCCTCGACGAGGGACTTCATGATCGCGGCCTGGGGCGCGGGGAGGACCACCCGGGGGTCGCCGGGGGCCGCCTCCCCGAACTGGAAGGCCTGGGAGAGCATCACGATCGTGAGGCCGGCCGCCACCGCGGCCGCGACGACCCCGAGGAACTTCACCTTCTGCTGGACGGCCGGGGTCGAGCCCAGCCAATAGCCGGTCTTGAGGTCGGTGATGGTCTGTCCCGCCACCGAGAGGGCGGTGCACACCATCCCCGCGATCGCCATCACGAAGAACATCCCGGTGGTCCCCGACACCCCGAAGCGCAGGAGCACCACCGAGGAGACGATGATCGTGAGCATGGTCATCCCCGACACCGGGTTGCGGGCGATGGTGGCGATCGCGTTCGCCGCCACCGAGGTGAAGAAGAAGGAGAAGACGAGGGTGAGGAGGAGGCCCACCCCGGTCACGAGGAGGGAGGTGGCGAGGCTCGAGAAGAAGACCCCCGCCGCGAGGGCGGACACGAGGACCCCGGCGAGGATCGCGGTGACGGGCAGGTCGCGGTCCGTCCGCTCCACCGCCCCCCCCTCCCCGTGGCGGAAGGCCCGGGCCGCGATCGCGAAGGAGCCCGCCACCACCCGGAGCGACTTCACGATCCCGAAGATCCCCGCGGTGGCGATCGCCCCCACCCCCATGAACCGCACGTAGCCCCGGAAGATCTGGCCCGCGTCCATCTCCGCGATGGGGATCGCACCGGGGTAGATCACGAGGCCGGGGGCCTCGCGGCCGATCATCCAGATGAGGGGGACGAGGACGAAGTTCGCGGTGAACCCGCCCGCGCAGAGGATCATCGAGGCGCGCAGGCCCATTACGTAGCCGAGGCCGAGGATGAACGCCACCGCGTCGAAGTTGAAGACGACCCGGGCCCGCTCGGCGAGGCTCCGGAAGAGGGCCACGAACTGGAAGTCCACGAACTCGTGCCAGACGTGGAAGGTGGTGGCGAGGAAGTCGTAGACCCCGGCGATCCCGGTGGCCTGGAGGAGGAGGCGGGCCTGGGAGCCGCCCTTCTCCCCGGTGACGAGCACCTCGGTGATCGCGGTCGCTTCGGGGTAGGGGAGCTCGCCGTGCATCTCCCGCACGAAGAAGCGACGGAGGGGGATGATGAACAACACCCCCAGGCAGCCCCCGGCCACGCAGATGAACACCGTCTGGGCGGGATGGGGGTCCAGCTCGAGGATGTAGAGGGCGGGGAGCGTGAAGATGGCCCCCGCCACCACCGAGCCGGAGACCCCCCCCACCCCGGTGATGATGACGTTCTCGAGGATGGTCGAGCGCCGCCGATGGACCCGGGCGAGCCCGATGGCGAGGATCGAGATCGGGATGGCCGCCTCCATCACCTGGCCCACCTTGAGCCCGGAGTACGCCGAGGCCACGGTGAAGATCACGCACAGGAAGAGCCCCCAGCCCACTGAGCGGACGGTGGACTCCTCCATCGCCGCCGCCGCGGGCACGACCGGGCGGTACACCTCCCCCGGGCCGAGCGTCGTGTAGGCGTTCGCGGGGAGCGACGTGGTGTCGGGGGCGTCCATGCTGCCTCCAGGCTGGTCGGTACGATCGCGTCGGGGCTCGCGGTGACGAGCAGCCCGCCGAAGTCTACCCGGAGCCGGGACCGGCGTCAGTCGAAGGCGAACAGCTCCGGGAGCACCCGCCCGCTCGGGCCCTGGACGAAGCGGTCGAAGGCGGCGAGGTTGTCGGGGGGGTCGGCGTTCACGAGCCAGGTCCGGGCCCCGTGGCGGCGGGCGGCCGAGACGAGCCCGGCCGCCGGGTAGACGACCCCCGAGGTCCCGGCGGCGAGGAAGACGAGGGGGCCTCCCTCGGCCATGAAGCCCTCGATGCGGCCGAGGTGGTCGGGGTCCAGCATCTCCCCGAACCAGACGATGTCGGGCCGGAGGAGGCCCATCCGGCCCTGGGACTCGCAGGCGTCGCACCGCGGCACCGCCTCCCCCCCGTACAGCCGGTCGTCCTCGAAGGGCGGGCGGTGGCAGTGGGCGCACCGGGTGCGGAAGATGCTGCCGTGGATCTCGATGAGCCGCCGGCTGCCCGCGCGCCGGTGCAGGCCGTCCACGTTCTGGGTCACGAGCAGGAAGCGCTGCTGCAGCCTCTCCTCGGCGGCGACGAGAGCGAGGTGGCCGGGGTTGGGCCGGCACTCCCGGGCGCGCCGGCGCCGCTCCGAGTAGAAGCGCCACACGAGCTCGGGGTCCTCGCGAAAGCCCTCGGGAGACGCCACCTTCTCGACGGGGTGGCTCTCCCAGAGGCCGCCCGCGGCCCGGAAGGTCGGGATGCCGCTCTCCGCGGACACCCCCGCCCCGGTCAGGACGAGCAGCCGGGAGTCCCCGCCCAGGCAGAGGCGGGGGGCCGGCGAATGCTCCGTGTCCGGGCTCCTCAGACGATCCGGAGCTGGCCGGAGGCCTGGACCGTGTTGCCCCGGGAGTCGGTGAGGTCCACGATGATGCTCACCACCGCGAGGCGTCCGCCGTCGGCCAGCGCGTAGACCAGGGCCAGGTCGTAGGAGACGGATCCGTTGGCCGCGACCTGGGTCGTGCCGATGGCCGCCAGGTCGACCCCCTCGTAGATCACCTTGGTGTCCACGAGGACGACGCTCACCCGGTCCACCCGGGCGGCCACCCCCGCGGTCTCCCGCACGGTGGTGACCCAGGTGATGACCCAGGGGAAGTCGGCGTCTCCGGTGGGGGTGGCCGGCACCAGGATCGGGGTGGCGCTGACCGTCACCTCGGCGATCGAGGCTTCCGTCGCGGACGTGACCCCGTTCCCGTCGGTGGACTCGTTGTCGTCGTCGCAGCCGCCGAGCGTCAGGGCGAGAGCCAGGGCGACCAGGGTCCTGTGCATGGGACCTCCTCCCATCGGGTTCAGTGGAGGGATCATCGCGGCCACGCCATCTCCGGTCGGCGAGTGTGTCACGCCCCGGCCGGCGGCACTGTGAGCCTTATCATACGGCGGAGGCCCCCATGGAAGGCTATCTCATGCATCCGATCGGCTGGGCCCGGACCCCCTTCCGGGAAACCTCCGAGATCCCGAAGGGACTCGGGGCCCGCCACGACCAGGAGGGGACCCTCGAGATCCGGGAGGACCTCCGGGAGGGACTGGCCGACGTGGAGGGCTTCTCCCACCTCTTCGTGCTCTGGGTCTTCCACCGGCACGGAGAGGGCCACGACCTCCTCTCCAAGCCCCCGAGCGACGATCGCGCCCACGGCGTCTTCGCCACCCGCTCCCCCCGGCGGCCCAACCCCATCGGCCTCACGGTCGTCGAGATCCTCGGCCGCGAGGGAGCCCGGCTGCGGGTGCGCGGGGTGGACATGCTCGACGGCACGCCGCTCCTCGACCTGAAGCCCTACCTGTCCAGCGTCCCCGAGGAGCGCCTGCGGCGGGGCTGGCTGGCCGAGGCCGAGGCCCGGACGCGCGCACCGCGCACCGACCTGTGAGCGGCGGAGCGCGCGGAGCGCGCTCGCCGGCTTGACTCCCGCCGACCGGTGGGATAACAAAGTACGGTCCCGCCGTCAGACGCGAGGTCAGCCCGCCCATGCCCAGACCGGTCCCCCTCGAACCGACTCCCCGGATCCGCCGCTAGCCTTGCCGGGGACAGGTTCCTCCCGGGTCGCCCTCGCGATCGCGTTCGTCGTCGCGGTGGCCGCTCCCGGCCCCGGCCGGGCCCAGACGGCCGCCCCCGCCTTCTCCGGCCGCTACCGGCTCGTCCTGACCCCGTCCCGCACCTGCACGACCATCCCCGCGGCGGCCCAGAGCGTGGTCTTCGACCTGCAGCAGGCCGCGGTCGGCTCGCGCTTCGAGGTGTCCGGCAGTCCGGCCAGCGCCGCCGACGCGGACGGGACCGTCCTGGTGCTCCTCCGCCAGGCGGACCGGCTTCACGGCCCGGTGGCGGTGCGGACCGACCTCCTCGGCCCGACCACCCTCGAGGGATTCCGGGTCTGGATCGAGCTCATGCTGGACGGCGCCGCCGCCACCGCGACCGGGGGGCGGGCGCGGGCGAGCGGCACCGCGTTCGGTCAGATCGACGTCAGCCGGCCGGGCGACCCCCTGACGGACACCATCGGGTTCTGCGTGGCCCTCGACCACCAGTGGGCCCTCGAGCCGCAGTGAGCTGAGCCGATGAGGACATCGGCCGTCGCGCTGCTCGCCCTCCTGGCCGCGGGCGTAGCGCCTGCCCCGGGCGAGCTGCGGGTCAAGGCGAGCCCGGCGGTCTCCCCCTGTGTGGCCGCGGCCTCGGCTGCCTTCACGTCGGCCACCGGCCGGAGGGTGGTGGTCGAGACGGGGAACGTGGAAGCGGTCTCGTCGGCGGCGGGGGCGGACGTGGTGGTCGGGGTCGAAGCCGAGCTCACCCGGGTCATCGAGGGCGGGGCGAGCCATCCCGAGCTGGATGTCGACGTGGCCCGCATCCCCTGGGTGCTCCTCACCCCGGCGGAGTCCCCCGCGGACGGCCTGCAAGCCCTCGGCCGGTCGACCGCCCGCCTCCGCGTGCTCGGGGGCACGGTCGCCCGGGAGGCCCGCCGCACCCTCGGGCCGCTCCCCGCGGGAGAGGTGGAGACGATGAGGGCGTCGGCCGGGATCGTCCGGGTGGGGCGCGGCGAGGCGGCGGTCGTCCCCCTCAGCCTGGCCGGCCCCGGCCACGTCGCGCCCCTGCCCGTCGCGCCCCTCCTCGTGCGCGCGCTCGGCGTCCGCGCGAGCCCGCGGCCCGGCGCGGCGCGCGTCTTCCTGGACTTCCTGACCAGCGAACCGGGCGGCGCCGCCTTCCGCGCCTGCGGGCGCGCGGAAACGCGTTGACCCTCTCCCGGCGGGCCCTCCCCGTCGCCCTCCTCGTCGCCGCCGTCGGTTGCGGAGGCGGGGACCCGGGGCCGAGCCCAACGCAACCGCCCACGCCGGCGTGCTCCGGCACCCCGAGACCCTACGGGCAGGCGGTGACCGACTGGTGGGTGCCCGCCTGCTCCCGGGCCCAGAACATCTACAACGACCCCGACGAAGCCGTGGGCGCCCCCGACGCGGGGGGCTTCGGTCCGGACGCCTACACCGGCTTCGTCAGCCTCGGATTCGGCGGGTACGTGACCCTGGACATGGGCGGGTGCTTCTCCGACCAGCCCGGGAACGATCTGCGGGTCTTCCAGGCGGTGTCGAACGAGCCGGTGACCGTCTACGTCTCGACCGCCCCGAGCGGCCCCTTCACGCGGATCGAGGCGCAGAAGGAGTGCGGGGAGCGCCTGGACCGCGTGAAGGGCTTCTGCGACTTCGATCTGGCCACCGCCGGGGTGAGGGAGGCCCGCTACGTCAGGGTCGAGGACGGCGAGCTCTTCCCCTGCCCCGGAGGGACCTCCAGCGAGGGCGCGGACCTCGACGCGGTGCAGGCGCTCGGCGTCCCCGCGACGGGCGGGCTGCCGGGCCCCTGACGCGGCCGAGGTGACAGGGGTCGGGTCGTCGCCAATAATGGGGCCGCGCCTCCCGCCGTGGGGGCCGGCTCCCGGCCCGCGGAGGGATGGGCGGCAGGGGAGGGACTCCGGCCGTGACCGCTCGTGAGCTGATCGAGCTGCTGGGGCGCGATCCCCGGCTCCTCGTCGCGGTCTTCCTGGCCCTGCCCGCGTCGGTCCCCCTCATGGGGTGGATCCACGGTCCGGGAGGGGCGGTCCGCTCGCCCTGGCGATACCTCTACGGCGCGGTCGTCTACGGGGCCTGCATCCCCGGGGTGGGCGCGGCCGTGCTCACCGCCTTCACGCTCTTCTTCACCCGCGAGAGCCTCCTCGACAAGGACCTCCTCGTCTACGTCGTGCCGGTGGTCTCGATGGCCGCGACCCTCGGGCTGATGCGCCGGCAGGTCCGCTTCGACGACGTGCCCGGCTTCGACCGGCTCTCCGGCCTGATGGCCCTCATCGCGGTCACGTTCGTGGTCCTGCTCGCGATCCGCAAGACGTTCGTCGGGATCCTCTTCGGAGCCTCCCTGGGGACGCTCCTCGCCCTCGGCGCCTTCGTCTTCGCCCTGCTCAAGTGGGGCGCGCACGCCGCCTTCCGGGGGAGCGGCGAGCCGCGGGCCAAGCCGCCCGCGATCCCCCCGCTCTAGCCGGGCATGAGGATCACCGACGCGAAGGTCGTCGTCTGCAGCCCCGGCCGGAACTTCGTCACGCTGAAGCTCACCACCGAGGACGGGGTCTCCGGCCTCGGCGACGCGACCCTGAACGGCCGGGAGCTCGCGGTCGCGAGCTATCTCCGGGACCACGTGGCCCCCCTGCTGATCGGCCGGGACGCCCGGCGCATCGAGGACACCTGGCAGTACCTCTACCGGGGCGCCTACTGGCGGCGCGGCCCGGTGACCATGAGCGCGATCGCCGCGGTGGACGTGGCCCTCTGGGACATCCGGGGCAAGACGCTGGGGGCGCCGGTCTACGACCTCCTCGGCGGGCCGTCCCGGGAGCACGTGCTCGTCTACGGCCACGCGAACGGGCCGGACATCGAGGGGACCCTCGAGGCGGTGGCCCGCCACCGCCGCCTCGGCTACCGGGCGATCCGGGCCCAGTGCGGCATCCCCGGGATCGCCAAGACCTACGGGGTCGCCAAGGGGCTCCAGGGCTACGAGCCGGCCGAGCGTGGCCGGCGGCCCCCCGAGGAGGCCTGGAGCAGCGAGGCCTACCTCGCCTTCGTCCCCCGGCTCTTCGCCCGGCTCCGGGAGGAGTTCGGCCCCGAGCTGCACCTCCTCCACGACGTGCACCACCGGCTGACCCCGATCGAGGCGGCCCGGCTCGGCAAGGCGCTCGAGCCCTACCACCTCTTCTGGATGGAGGACCCGGTCCCCGCCGAGCTGCAGGAGGGGTTCCGGGTGATCCGCCAGCACACCACCACGCCCCTCGCGGTGGGCGAGGTGTTCACCACGGTGTACGATTGCCTCGAGCTCGTGCGCAACCAGTGGATCGACTACGTCCGCACCAGCGCCGTCCACGCCGGGGGGATCTCGCACCTCCGCAAGATCGCGGCGATCGCCGAGCCCTACCACGTCCGCACCGGCTGCCACGGGGCCACCGACCTGTCGCCGGTCTGCCTGGCCGCGTGCCTGCACTTCGGCCTCGCCGTCCACAACTTCGGCATCCAGGAGCACATGGGGCACGCCGAGGAGACCGAGCGCGTGTTCCCCCACCGCTACCGCTACGAGGACGGGGCGCTCCACCCGGGGGACGCCCCCGGCCTCGGGGTGGAGCTGGACGAGGACCTGGCCGCCCGGTACCCCTACGAGCCCGCCTACCTGCCGGTGAACCGGCGGCTCGACGGGACCCTCCACGACTGGTGATGGCCCGCGGCCCGTCGGTGCTCGCGCTCTTCGCCGTCCTCGCCGCCGGCGCGCCGGCCCTCCCTGCCCAGGGCCCCCCGTCGGGCCAGCCGCCCGCCCTCACCGTCACCCAGGGTCCGCGGGGGGGGACCTGGAAGCGGACCTTCAACCCGTTCCTGAACGACGCCGACACGCGCTTCCCGGCCGCGGCGGGGGTCTACGAGCCCCTCCTCATCCACAACCGGGCGACCGGCGCCAACACCCCGTGGCTCGCCACCGGCTTCCAGTGGCTCGCCGACAACTCCCGGCTCCGGTTCGCCATCCGGCGGGGGGTGGTCTGGTCCGACGGCACGCCCTTCTCGGCCCGCGACGTGGTCTTCACGTTCGAGCTGATGAAGCGGGTCCCCGCCCTCGACCTGAACGGCGTCTGGAGCTTCCTCGGAGGGGTCGCCGCTCCCGACCCCCAGACGGTGGAATTCGCCTTCCGCCGGCCCTACACCCCCGGCCTGATCCTGATCGGCCACCAGGCGATCGTCCCCGAGCACCGCTGGAAGGCGGTGGCCCAGCCGGCGACCTTCGACGACCCGGAGCCGGTGGGAACGGGCCCGTTCACCGAGGTCGTGCGGTTCGAGCCGACCGTCTACGAGCTGGGCCGCAACCCCCGGTACTGGCAGCCCGGCAAACCGGCCGCGAGCCGCCTGCGGATCCCCCTCTACCGGAGCAACGACGAGATCGTCCGGGCCCTGAACGCGAACGAGCTGGACTGGGCCTCGCTCTTCCTCTCCGGCATCGAGCAGGCCTGGGTCGCCAAGGCCCCCGCCCACCACCAGTACTGGTATCCCGACTTCGGGCCGACCGTCCTCCTCGTCCTCAACACCCGCAGCCCGCCCTTCGACGACCGGAACGTCCGCAAGGCGATCAGCATGGCCCTCGACCGGCCGCGGGTGATGAGGGAGGCGCTCGACGGCTACGCCCCTCCCGCCGACGAGACGGGGCTCGCCGAGTCGCAGAAGCGGTGGAAAGACGCGGCCCTCGCGGCGGGGGCCGGCTGGACGAAGCGGGACGTCGCGAAGGCGAACCGGCTGCTCGACGCGGCCGGGCTCGCCCGGGGACCCGACGGGGTGCGTCTGCGCGGGGGCCAGCCCCTCCGCTACGACCTCCACGTGGTGCAGGGCTGGTCCGACTGGGCGGCGGCCGCCCGCATCATGCGGGAGAACCTCGCGGAGGTGGGGGTGGCCGCCTCGGTCAAGGCCCTCGCGTACGGCGACTGGGTCGAGGCGCTCCGCCGGGGGCGCTTCGATCTCGGGATGTGGTTCGGGACCCGGGGACCGACCCCGTACCAGTTCTACCGCGGCCAGCTCGACGGCGCCCTCGTCCGTCCCGTGGGCGAGGAGGCCTCCGACAACTACCACCGCTTCGCGAGCGCGGAGGCGGAGGCCCTCCTCCGGCGCTTCGAGGTGAGCTCCGACCCGGAGGAGCTCCTCGGTCTCAACCGCCAGCTCCAGAAGCTCTACGTGGACGAGGCGCCCAGCCTGCCCCTCTTCGCGAGTCCCCTCTGGGGCGTCTTCAACCTGTCCCGCTTCACCGGGTTCCCGAACCGGTTCAACCCCTACGCGGCCGCGGCCCCCGGGGGGCAGCCCGACGCCCTTCCCGTGCTCCTCGAGGCCAAGCCCCGCCAGTAGACCGCGGTCTCTCGGTGGTCCGGGGCTCCCGCCGGTTTGCGGTCAGCCCTTCGAGACGTCCACCCCCACGAACTCGGTCAGGAGGGTGTTGCCCTTGTAGCCGATGTCGTCCTTGATGCCGACCTTCGAGGTGTAGTAGGCGTGGGCGGTCGCGCGCTTCAGCTCGCCGAAGAAGCGCTCCTCGGGGGTCTTGGGATCCTGCTCGTTCTTCGCCATCCGGCCCATCACCGCCAGGCGCTCGTCGGGGGACAGCTCGAGGAAGGGCTTCCCGTGCATCTCGCGGGCCACCGCGTCTACCCGGCCGAGCCCCTCCTTCCACTTCCCGCGCTCCTCGGCGTGGTCCGGGATCCTGGGGTCCTTCTCGGCGAGGGTGCGGTCGAGGAACGGGACGACCCCCGCCGCCCGCGCCCCTCCCGAGCGCTCGTCGGCGGGGATGATCATCTCGGTCAGCTCGTCCAGGAGGGCCGTCTCTCCCGCGGAGAAGAAGGCCCCGGCGGCGGCGGCGGCGGCCAGGGGGGCGGCGGCGGCCGAGGCGGCGGGGAGGAGTCCCGCGAGGGGCGCGGCCACGGTGGCCCCCACCCCCATCTCGAGCACCTTCCGGCGGGTGATCGTCTCGCTCACAGGTTCCCCCTCCCGAGCTCGTCGGCCAGGTAGTCGCAGGAGCGCCAGCAGAGGGCCATGATCGTCCAGGTCGGGTTCTGGCACCCCGCGCTCACGTGGCTGCTCCCGTCCACCACGAACAGGTTCTTCACGTCGTGGGACTGCTGGAACTGGTTGAGGACCGACGTCTTCGGGTCGCTCCCCATGCGGGCGGTCCCCAGCTCGTGGATCGACCAGCCCTCGGTGAGCACGGTCCGGTTCACCCAGGCCACCTCGAACCCCGCCTCCTCCATCATCTCCCGGGCGGTGTCGGCCATGTCCTCGCACATCCGCTTCTCGTTGTCGCCGAACGCGTAGTGGAAGCGGAGCGCGGGGATCCCCCGGCGGTCCACGAGGGTGGGGTCGAGGTCCACGTGGCTCTCGTAGCGGGCGAGGACCTCCCCGAAGCCGCCCATCTCGACGAAGGCCCCCGCCTCGTCCCGGACCTTCTTCTTGTAGGCGGCCCCGAAGCCGGGAGTGTGGGTCGCGTTCGCCGGGAACATCTGGGTCCCGCTCCCCCCCTGGAAGCCGTACCCCCGGATGAACTTGGCCTGCCGGTCCTTGAGGTTGCGGAAGCGGGGGACGTAGAAGCCGCCCGGGCGTCCGTCGTCCAGGGTCCGGGGCTTGCCGGCCAGGTCCTTGACGAAGCCCACCGCGGCGGGGCCCATCACGTGCTCGCAGAAGTTGTGGCCGACGTGGCCGCTGGAGTTCCCGAGGCCGCTCGGATACCGGGCCGACTTCGAGAGGAGCAGGAGCCGGGCCGATTCGAGGGTGGACGCGGCGAGGACGACCACCCGGGCCCGCGCCTCGTACGACTGCCCGGTCTCCTCGTCGATGAAGGCCACCCCGCGCGCCCGGCCGGTGCCGGGGTCCACCGTCACCTCGCGGACGATCGCCCCCGTGCGCAGGGCGAGGCGCCCGGTGTCCCGGGCCGGGTAGATGAGCCCGGTCGGGGAGTCGAAGGCGGCGTGGATGTCGCACCCGCCCGTCCGCCGGCTGCACGCCCCCCGCCCGAAGCAGCGGGTCCGGTACTTGTTGTGCTTGAGGCCCTCGGTGGTCACCCCGCTGCGCGCCGGGGTGAGGACCCGGCCCGACCGGGCGAGGGACTCCCGGAGCACCACCTCCGGAGGGTTGAGGCGGGTCGGCCGCTGGAAGAGGGAGTCGGGGAGCTGGGGGAGGTTCTCCGCGACCCCCGAGATCCCCAGGTAGAGGTCCACCTTGTCGTAGTAGGGGCTGAGGTCGGCGTAGGAGATCGGCCAGTCGTCGCCGTAGCCGTCGTGGCTCTTCGCCTTGAAGTCGTAGTCGGAGAGCCGGAACGAGGCCCGGCCCCAGATGTTGGTCTTGCCCCCCAGGCAGCGGGACCGCACCCACGCGTACCGGGTCCCCGAGTAGGGGTGCTCCTTCTCGTCCACCACGATGTTCTTCGCGTAGTCCGAGCCGCTCCACTGCTGGACGTAGGACTGGACCTTCGCGTAGGGGGAGCCCTCGGCGTAGGGAGGCTGGCGGATCTGGTACTCGTTGAAGGAGAGCGCGTGATGGTCCGAGGGGATCCGGCCCCGCCGCGGGTGGTCGTAGGGCCACTCCATCGACTTCAGCTCGGACTCGATGTCGAGCTTGCGGCCCGCCTCGAGGAGGAGCACCTGGAGCCCGCGGGCGGTCAGGACGTGGGCGGCCATGCCCCCGGCCGCGCCGGAGCCCACCACGATCGCGTCGTAGACCTGCTGGAGGTCCACTTCCGGCGGCGTCTCCGCCGCCACGCGGAGAAGGGTCATCTGGGCTCCCCCTGTCCTCGGCTGCCCCCCGGCCGAGGTCGTGGATCTTATCACCGCGGCCGCCCGGCGGACGCGGGAGGCGGGCGGTGGTAGCATTCGCGCCGCCGCCGCCCTCGATGCCGAAGGGATTCCCCATGAGCCGATCGGCTGACTGCGACCTGCCCTCCCGGCCGGCCTGATGGGCCGGACGCGGGAGGTCGCCGCCCGCCTCCTCCTTGCCGCCGCCGCCGCCCTCGGGACGCTGCTCGCGGTGGAGGCCGCGTTCCGCCTCCTCGGGATCTCTCCCGAGCGCTACCTCATGACCGCGCGCCTGGCCAATGCCCGCTGGACCCTCCTCCTCGACTGCTACCCGACCAACCCCCGGGGCTACTTCGACCTCGACCTGCGGCTCCCCGCCAGCCGCGAGCGGTACTTCGCGGTGGCCCCCCTGCGCTACGACGCGGTGGCCCGGCGCGCTCCCTGGGCGGTGGAGTTCCGCTACAACGCGCTGCGCTTCCGCGACGCCCCCCTCGGCCCCAAGCCCCCGGGAGTCCGCCGGGTGATGGTGCTTGGCGACTCCTTCGCCGAGGGCCAGGGGGTCAAGGAGCCGGACACCCTCGCGAAGGTGCTCGAGCGCCTCCTGGACGAGGGGGAGCCCGGCCGGTGGGAGGTGCGCAACTGCGGCCGGCGTGGCGAGGACTTCCCGGCGCTGTACGAGGCGTTCCTCGCCCTCCTCCCCCACGAGCCCGACCTGGTCGTCTACGCCCTCACCCTGAACGACGCCGAGCGGACCCCGGAGTTCCAGGCCCGGCAGAGCTACCTCAACGACTGGATCGTCGACCGGGCCCGCCAGTTCGAGGACGAGGGTCTCGTCGAGACCGACCCGCTCGGCTCGCGCCTGCTCGGGTTCGTGAAGGACCGCGTGCAGGCCGTGCGGGTCGGCCGGCGGACCACCCGCTGGTACCGGGAAATGTGGGACGAGGCCAACCGCGCGGGCCGGGACCGGACCTTCGCCCACCTCCGGGAGATGGACCGGCTCCTGCGCGAGCGGCGGGCCCGCCTCCTCGTCGCCCCCTGGCCGCTCTTCGTCGGCCTCGAACGGGGGTACCCGTTCGAGGCCGTGCACGACCGGATCGCCCGCTTCTGCCTGGGGGCCGGAATCGCCCACCACGACCTGCTCCCGGCCTTCCGGGGCCGGCCCGGCGAGGAGCTCTGGGTCCATCCGGTGGACCATCACCCCAACGAGCGGGCCCACCTCCGGGCGGCCCAGGCCCTCGCCCCGGTGGTGGAGAGGCTGCTCCGCTAGAGTCTCACCCGCGCCGGCCGTCGAGCCGGCGGCGATCCCGGGTCCCCGCTACCAGTCGTACGCGTTGAACTCGCCGCTGTGCACCACCCGGACGGGCACCCCCTCGACGCTCGCGGGCAGCGCGCGCGCCACCGGCCCCTCCGCTCCCCGGACGTAGGTGACGAGGGCGAGACCGGCCCCCGCCTCGTCGAGACCGACCCCGAGGCCGACCACGTCGGGATGGCGGAAGAAGGCGGCCTCGACCCGCGCCCGCACCGCGCTCACGCGCTCGATCTCCGCGTCGCGGGAGGCCTGGATGGCCTGGCGGAGGGCCTCGGGCGAGGCGAGGGCCCCCGCGGGCCGGGGAGCCACGCCGTCCGGGAAGGCCCCCAGGGAGAGGTAGACGAGCCGGATGTCGTTGGCGATCGTCTGGGTGGCCGAGCCCGCGAAAAGCAGCCCGACCGGGATGTTCGACGAGGTCTGGAGGATCGCGGAGCCCGAGTCGCCGCCCGACGAGAAGGCCCCCGGCGTGATCACGATCTGGCCGACGAACCGGGCGACGCCGCAGCCGGCGCCGTAGTTGACGTTGACGGTGGTGCCGACGGACTGGATGGTCCCGTTGGTCGTGTCGGTCGTGCGGCCCGTCTTGACGACGGCCATCCCCGGGGTCGGGGTCGTGACCGCCTGGGTGGGCTCTCCCAGGTCGAGGATGGTGCGGCTCGCCAGGCTCGCCGTGGTGAAGGCCGCGGCGGCGTCGACGAGGTTGAAGGCCCCGGCCGCGAAGTTGAGGGGGACGAAGCCGGCCACCAGTCCCACCGCGAACGGCGTGGGGTCGGCGGGTATCGAGCCGATGTCCAGGGTTCCGGGCTGGAGGGTGATGGTCTCGAACGGGACCGCGCTGTTGGGGCAGAGGTCCGGCCCCTGGGTGCCGAGGACGTGGTTGTTGCTGAGGATCGCGAGGACCGACGGCGCGGAGAAGAAGCGGACGCGCAGGCCGCACGTTCCCGTATAGATGAAGGGCGAGCTCTGCCAGTTGCCGCACGAGGTGCCCATGGGGATCGGCCGGGGGAACTGGTCCGTCGAGGAGGGACCGATCCCTCCGGCGGCGACCTGGCCCGTCCCCCCGGCGACCCACGACGCCAGGGCCGCGAGAACGATCACTCTCCGCGCCTCTCTCATGGTCCGCTCCTTTCGTCGATGCGAAACCGTATCTCTCGCCGGGCCGATCGTCAAGATCAAACTGATAGTCTTCTTCCGCGGCGACTTCTGGCGGCTCCGGCGCCGACGCCGGGTGACGACTCGGCGACCGCGGTCGCCCCCTTCGGAGTCTCCGATGTCGTAGACTATTCGACGGGCCTGTGACGAGTCAGGAGCGCACGATCGGGTCGGCTCCGGGAGCCGGCGGCCCGCCGCCGCCCGGCGGGTCGCCCTCCCTCCTCGCCCTCTTCCTCCTCGCGACGACGGCGGGGGCCTGCGCGAACCACGCCCCCGCCCCGCCGGTCTCCCCGCCCCGGGACGGGTGGCGGGCCGTGCACCTCATCGGCTACGAGACCGACCGCGACCTCGAGGCGCTGGGCGGGAGCCTCCCCGCCCTCGCCGCCCTCGGGGTCGACGTGCTCGTCCTCGAGGTGGACTACAACTTCGCCTTCGTCTCGCATCCGGAGCTGCGGCGGGGCGGGGCGCCGATCACCGCCGAGGGCGCCCGCCGGCTGGCCGACGCCTGCCGCGGGCACGGGATCCGCCTCATCCCCGAGTTCCAGTGCCTGGGACACCAGTCCTGGGAAGGCGAGACGTTCCCGCTCCTGACCGTCTACCCGCAGTTCGACCTGACCCCGGGGGCGTACCCGGGCAACCAGGGGATCTACTGCCGGGAGTGGGACCCCCTGAATCCCGAGGTGAACCGCATCGTCTTCGCCCTGATGGACGAGATCCTGGAGGCCTTCGGGGCGGACGCCCTCCACGTGGGGATGGACGAGGTCTTCCTCCTGGGTTCCGGGCAGTCGCCCTCCACGAAGGGCAAGGACCCCGGGCAGCTCTTCGCGAAGGCGGTCAACGACGTTCACGGTCACGTCGTCGGCCGGCGCGGCAAGGAGATGCTGATGTGGGGAGACCGCCTCTTCGACGGGCGGGGGCACGACTTCGGCGAATGGGAGTCCTCGCTGAACGGGACCGCGGCCGCGATCGACGAGATCCCGAGGGACATCATCGTCTGCCCGTGGCACTACAAGGAGAGGGACGCCTACCCCTCGATCCCGATGTTCCTCGAGAAGGGCTTCCGCGTCCTTCCCGCGGGCTGGAACGACGTGGAGGCCACTCGGGCGCTGATCGCATACGCGGGAAGGCTGGACCACCCCCGGGTGCTCGGGCACCTCTTCACCACCTGGAGCGTGCCCAGGGAGAGCCTGGCCACCTACCCCCCGCTCGTCGAGGGCCTGAAGCTCTTCTCCCCGCCCCGGTAGACCTGACTTGGGAGCCACCGGTCCGAGCACGGGCCCGCGGGAAGCGCCGGGCCGGCGGGGTCCCCCGGCGGGGCGGCCGCCGGGCCGGGTGGGGATCGCCGCGATCCTGGCCGGCGCCGCGCTGACGGTCGCCCTCGGCCGGGCGGAGGCGCCCCCGGGGCCGGCCGGCGACCCGGCGAGCGCGAGCACCCGGGAGATGGCCGCCCTGCTCAAGGAGCGCGCGGCCGCCGTCGACCCCATGTCCGTCCCCTACGTCGTGAGCGACCGGCGAGCCGACGTCGTCGGCGGCCAGCTCGCGCGCCGGCTCCCCGTCGACACGCGCCTGACCGTGGAGACGATGGCGGCGGTCGAGCTCGTCAACGCCGGCCGCATCGAGGAGGGCCTGAAGGCCCTCGCGGTCCTGGAGGACGACGCCCGGCGGAACCGGCCGGAGTACTGGCGCCGCCACCAGGCCTCCGCCCGCATGCTCGAGGCCACGGCCTACCTGCGCATGGCCGAGGACGAGAACTGCCACGGGGGCGGCCGTGACGCCTGCCTGCTCCCCATCCGGGGGGGAGGGGTCCACGTCCGCCGCGAGGGCTCGACGCGGGCCGTCCGGGCCCTCGAGGCCATCCTCGACGACCGGCCGGACGACCTCGCCGCGCGCTGGCTGCTCAACGTCGCCCACATGACCCTGGGCAGCCATCCCTCCGGCGTGCCGGAGCGCCACCGGATCCCCCCGTCCGTCTTCGCCTCCGACTACCCGCTGCCCCGCTTCGACAACGTGGCCCGGGAGGTCGGCCTCGACGTCTTCGGCATGGCGGGAGGGGCGGTCCTCGAGGACTTCGACAACGACGGCCGCCTCGACGTGATGACGTCGTCCCAGGGGCTCGAGGACCAGATGCGCTTCTTCTGGAACGACGGCCGCGGCTCCTTCGGGGAGCGCACGGAGGCGGCGGGCCTCCGGGGGGAGACGGGCGGCCTCAACCTGGTCCAGGCCGACTACGACAACGACGGCTTCGTGGACGTGCTCGTCCTGCGGGGCGGCTGGCTGGGGACGGAGGGGCGTTTCCCCCTGTCGCTCCTCCGGAACGACGGCGACGGCACCTTCACCGACGTGACCCGCGAGGCCGGCCTGCTGCGGCTCGCTCCCACCCAGACCGCGGCCTGGCTCGACTACGACGGCGACGGCCGCCTCGACCTCTTCGTGGGGAACGAGTCGGGCCCGGGCTACGAGCACCCCTGCCAGCTCTTCCACAACGACGGGGACGGGACGTTCAGCGACCGGGCGGAGGAGGCCGGGGTGGCCCTGGTCGGCTTCGTGAAGGGAGTGGTGAGCGGGGACTACGACAACGACGGCCGGCCCGACCTCTACGTCTCGGTGATGGGGGAGGCCAACCGGCTCTACCGCAACGACGGCCCCGCGGGCGGGGAAGGGGGCCGGGGGTGGCGCTTCACCGAGGTGGCGGCCCCGGCCGGCGTCACCGAGCCACGGGCGAGCTTCCCGACCTTCTTCTTCGACTACGACAACGACGGCTGGCTCGACCTGTTCGTGGCCGGCTACGGCCGGATCGGGGGGGGCGCCCCCCTGCCCCACGTGGTCGCCGACTACCTGGGCCTCCCGACCGACGCCGACCGCGGGCGGCTCTACCGCAACCGGGGGGACGGGACGTTCGAGGACGTCACCCGGGCCGCCGGCCTGTACAAGGTCGTCCTCGCCATGGGGCTGAACTTCGGCGACCTCGACAACGACGGGTGGCTCGACTTCTACGCGGGCACGGGCACCCCCGAGCTGACGACCCTCGTCCCCAACCGCATGTTCCGCAACGACGGACGCGGCGCCTTCCAGGACGTGACCACCGCCGGCAACTTCGGCCACCTGCAGAAGGGCCACGGCGTCGCCTTCGGGGATGTCGACAACGACGGGGACCAGGACGTCTTCGAGCAGATGGGCGGCGCCTACCCGGCCGACCGGGCCTGGAGCGTCCTCTACGAGAACCCCGGCAACCGCAACCGCTGGCTGGTCCTCGAGCTGGAGGGCGTCCGCTCCAACCGGCGGGCGGTGGGGGCCCGCGTCAGGGTGGCCCTCGAGACGGAGGGGGGACGCCGCTTCCTCCACCGGACGGTGGGCAGCGGCGGGAGCTTCGGCGGCTCCCCCTTCCGGCAGGAGATCGGCCTCGGGGGGGCCACCCGCGTCGAGTGGGTGGAGGTCACCTGGCCGGCGACCGGAGAGGTCCAGAGGATCGAGGGCCTCCGGCCGGGGCGGCACTACCGGATCCGCGAGGGAGCGCGGGAGGCCGCGGAGCTGAAGCGGGCGCCCTTCGCCCTCTCGCGGGCCGGGGGATCGTCCTGAGGGGGCTTCAGGCGAGGGTGAAGCGGATGGTCACCGTGAGGGTGGCCTCCACCGGCTCGCCGTCGGGCCCGAGGACCGGCTCGTAGCGCCACTGGCGGACCGCGGCCAGGGAGGCCTCGGCGAGGGTGGGATGCCCGCTCGTGACCCGGGCCTCCGCCACGGTCCCGTCCTTGGCGAGCCGGACCTCGATCAGCACCGTCCCTTCGAGGCCGTCCGCCTTGGCCTCGACCGGGTAGACGGGGTTGACCTTGCGCAGGATCCGTGGCTCCTTCGCCGACCTGGTCTTGTCCTTGTCCTTGTCCTTGTCCTTGTCCTTGTCCGCCTTCGTCTTTGCCTCGAGCTCGTCTCCGGCGTCGGGGGATGCGGCCGGCTCCGCGAGCGGCTCGCCACCGGGGACGCCCAGGGGGAACGACCACGCGGCCAGGGCGCCCGCGAGGACGAGGGACGCCGCGCTCACCGCCAGGTGCGACCAGGCTCTCGCTCTCGACATCGTGACCTCCTTCAGCAGAAGCTCCACGCGGCCGGCGAGGCGGCTCTCGCGCAGGAACGGCGCGGCGGGGACCGCTCGCCCGGGCCGCGACCGTCGCGCCACCTCGAGGAGCGCCTCGAGGTAGGTGGTCCGGCTTCCCAGGACGCGCACCGCGTCGTCGTCCACGCACTCCTCGCGCCCGAGCCGCACGCGGCCCACCAGCCAGTGGACGGCCGGGTGGAACCAGAGGACGGCGAGGAGCGCCTCCTCGGCGAGGGTGCGGGTCCAGTCGCCGCGCCGCACGTGGAGCAGCTCGTGGACCGCCACCGCGCGCTGTCCCTCGGGGTCCATCTCCAGGAAGGAGCGGGGGAGGAGCACCACCGGGCGGCTCCGCCCGAAGGTCGCGGGTCCCCCGGCTTCCTCGGACAGCAGGAAGGTCGCGCGCACCCCCAGCTCGTTCCCCGCCCGGTCGAGGGCGGGGGAGGAGAGGGGGACCGCCCGGCGGAGGCCGCGCTCGAGCCGGCGCAGTCCCCTCCCGAGCCGGATCCCGCGCCCGAGCGCGCCGGCCACGAGCAGCCCCGCCACGAGCTCGGCCCACGACCGGCCGCCGAGCGGGGCGGCCGTGCCCTCGAGGAGGGGGGCGAACCCGAGGGAGGCCGATTCCACGCGTCCCGGGCCGGCGCCCGGCCACGCCGCGGCCAGGACCCACGGCGCGAGGAGGACCGCGGCCAGCGCCGCCTGCCACCAGGCGAGGCGGAGCCGGGGGCGGTCGAGGGGAAAGAGGGCGAAGAGCAGCCCGGCCGCGGCGGCGACGACGAGGCCCTGGACGCAGGCCGCCCCGACGTCCTGGAGCAGGGCGGCGAGGCTCACCGGGAGGGCCTCATCGCTTCGCCCTGATCCGCCGGGCGAGGGCGTCCAGCTCCTCGACGGTGAGGTGGCGGTCCTCGACGAGGTGGAGGAGGAGCGGCTCGGGGGAGCCCCCGAAAACGCGGTCCAGGAAGTCCCGCAGCATCGCCCCCACGACCTGGCGCCGGGGCCGGGAGGGCTCGTAGAGGAAGGACCGGCCCTCCGCGTGCTTGCGCAGGAAGCCCTTCCGCTCCAGGACGTTCATCATCGTCATCACCGTCGTGTAGGCGATCCGGCGCTTCGCGAGGAGGGCCTCGTAGACGTCCCGCACGGTGGCCCGCCCGCGCTCCCAGACGAGCTTCATGATCTCCAGCTCCTGGGGGGTGAGGGTCCGGCCGGGGCGGGGCATGGCTACTAAGAAGATAGTACTAAAAGGCTCGGCGTCAAGAGGGAATACCGGACGAACCCCATTGAGGCGGAACCCGACCCGGCGGAGGATGGAGGGTCCGCGCACCGTCCGGGAGACCCCGATGAACCTCGTCCGCCCCCTGTTTTCGATCGCCGTCCTCGCCTGGGGAAGCGTCCTCGCCGTCGCCGCTCCCCAGGAGGCTCCGCCGCCGCCTCCCTTCGAGGGGGTCCGGCTCGCCGAGGAGACCTGGGAGATCCCCACCTACCCGGTGGGGCCCCCCGAGGTGAACCCGGTCTTCTTCGACGGCCGGCAGTACCAGGGGGCCCGGGGGCCGGTCTACCCGTACCCGCTCCTCGACAAGCTCTCCACCGTGAAGGAGCCCCGCTCGTACCGCGTCCTCGTTCTCGAGAACCGCTTCGTCTCGATCTCGGTCGTGCCCGAGCTGGGCGGGCGGATCTTCACCGGCCAGGACAAGACGAACGGCTACGACTTCTTCTACCGCCAGCACGTGATCAAGCCCGCCCTCATCGGCATGACCGGGGCCTGGATCTCCGGGGGGGTGGAGTGGAACGTCTTCCACCACCACCGCGCGACGTCCTTCATGCCGGTCGACCACGCGGTCGAGGCCCATCCCGACGGGAGCAAGACGATCTGGGTCGGGGAGATCGAGCTGCGCCACCGGATGAAGTGGCTCGTCGGGCTGACCCTCCACCCCGACCGGTCCTGCATCGAGCAGACGGTGAAGCTGCTCAATCGCACCCCGCTCGCCCACTCGTTCCTCTACTTCGCCAACCCGGCCGTCCACGCCAACGAGCGGTACCAGGTGATCTTCCCGCCCCGCACGCGGTGGGCGACCTTCCACGGGAAGACCGAGTTCGTGGCCTGGCCGAAGGGCGACGGCCCGTTCCGGGGAGTGGACTACCGCGGGGTGGACCTGAGCTGGTGGAAGAGCCACCCGCGGCCGGTGTCGTTCTTCGCCGTGAACGAGGAGGACAGCTTCCTGGCGGGGTACGACCACGGGCGGGAGGCGGGGCTCGTGCACGTGGCGGACCCCCTGGTCGTCCCGGGCAAGAAGCTCTGGGAATGGGGCGACGGGCCGGAGGGCCGGACCTGGGACGGGATCCTCACCGACGCCGACGGGCCCTACATCGAGCTGATGGTGGGGGCGTACTCGGACAACCAGCCCGACTACTCGTGGCTCCAGCCCGGCGAGGTGAAGGTCTTCCGCCAGTACTGGTACCCGATCCGGGGGATCGGGGGCGTGAAGGCCGCCAACCGCGAGGCCGCCGTGAACCTCGAGGTGAAGGGCGGCCGGGTCCGGCTCGCCTTCGCGGCGACCGCCGAGCACCCCGGGGCGCGGGCCCTGCTCTGGGCGGGGGAGCAGCCGATCGTGAGCGAGCCGGTGGCGGTGGGGCCGGGACGGCCCTACTCGGTGGAGGTCGCGCTCCCCGCGGGCGCCCGGGAGGAGGAGCTGCGGGCGGTGCTCGTGGGAGCGGGCGGCCGCGAGCTGATCGCCTACACCCCGGCCCCCGCCGGGGAGACGGCGCGGCCCCCCGCCTACCGGCCACCCCCCCCGCCGGCGGAGATCGCGACGGTGGAGGAGCTGTACCTCGCCGGCTCCCGCCTCGACCAGCTCTACAGCCCCCACGCCGAGCCCGACGCGTACTACGAGGAGGCCCTCCGCCGGGACCCGGGCGACACGCGGTCGAACACCGCCCTCGGCCTGCTCCACCTCAAGCGGGGGCGCGTCGCCGACGCGGAGCGCCACTTCCGGGCGGCCGCCGCCCGGGCCACCGCGAACCAC
>Ga0268386_10000537_pt1 | contig 24268 bp, 25 predicted proteins | sample RVTome_15_FD_200260 | JGI IMG/M metagenome (GOLD analysis project Ga0268386, IMG submission 200260) | Soil microbial communities from uranium-contaminated site in the Upper Colorado River Basin, Wyoming, United States - RVT150D86... ... | reverse complement strand
TGTCGGTGGTCTGCGTGCGCACGTCCAGCCGTTCGGCGGGCAGGGTGGCCGGGCGGTCGGTGTACACCGGCTGTCCCTTGGAATCGGTAGTCTTGAAGACCTCGCTGGCCTGGGCGCCGCCGGCCACGAGCATCGCCACCAGCAGTGTCAATGTGGGCTTCATCGTCGGGGCCTCCATTCGGACCCCGCGAGTTTATCAGCAACCCCGCCGGCCGCCCCTGCCTGCGTTATGAAATGCGCAAATTGAGACGGAATCCCCGAAACGGCGAGCGAAGGCGGTTGGGAGAGAACAGGGGCAGCCGACCCGTCGGCCGGCCACCCCCGCGGGGGATTAGAGGTTGTAACCGCGCTCGTCGTGCAGGGCGAGATCCAACCCCAGGGTTTCGTCCTCGGCGGACACTCGCAGCCCGACCAGCAGGTCGACCAGCTTGAGGAGCACGAAGCTCCCCACGCCCGTGAACAGGACCGTGAACAGCACGCTCTTGATCTGGATCCAGACCTGGGCGCCCATGGTGGTCTCGCCTGGATCCCAGACGCCGCCCAGCGACGGGAAGGCGAACATGCCGGTGAGCACCGCGCCCACGATGCCGCCGATCGCGTGCACGCCGAACACGTCGAGCGAGTCGTCGTAGCCGAACTTGCGCTTCAGGCGCGTGGAGGCGAGAAAGCACAGTACGCCGGCCACGAACCCGATCACGAGCGCGCCCGGCGGGCCGACCGTGCCCGAGGCGGGCGTGACCGCGACCAGGCCGGTGACCGCTCCCGAGGCGATGCCGAGCACGCTCGGCTTGCCGTGAGACACCCACTCCGAGAACATCCACGCGAGCGCGGCGGCGGCGGTGGCGATCTGCGTCACGAGCATCGCCATGCCCGCGGATCCACCGGCGCTCACCGCGCTGCCCGCGTTGAAGCCGAACCAGCCGACCCAGAGCATCGAGGCGCCGATCACCGTGAGCGCCAGGTTGTGCGGCGGCATGGGCGTGGCCGGATAGCCCTTGCGCTTGCCGAGCACCAGCGCCGCGACGAGACCGGCCACGCCAGCGTTGATGTGCACCACGGTGCCGCCTGCGAAGTCGAGCACGCCCCAGTCCCACATCAGGGCTCCGTCGCCGCTCCATACCATGTGCGTCATCGCCGTGTAGACGAACGTGAACCACAGGCCCAGGAAGATCAGCATCGCCGAGAACCGCATCCGCTCGGCAAAGGCTCCGACGATCAGCGCCGGGGTGATGATCGCGAAAGTGAGCTGAAAGGTTGCGAACACCGATTCCGGGATCGTGCCGGTCAGCGAGTCGACGCCGATGCCCGAGAGAAACGACTTCTTAAGGCCGCCGATGAACGAGTTGAAATTGATCTCGCCGTCGACCATCCCGGTCGTATCGAACGCCAGGCTGTACCCGTAGAGCATCCAGAGCACGGTGATCAGCGCGGTCACGGCGAAGCACTGCATCAGCACGGAGAGCACGTTCTTCGACCGCACCATGCCGGCGTAGAAGAGCGCGAGACCCGGCAATGTCATGAACAGGACCAGCACCGTGGAGGTCAGCATCCAGGCCGTGTTGCCGGTATCGAGGACCGGTTCGGCATCCTGGGCATGGCCCAGGGCGGGAGCGAGCATTGGGAGCAGGGCCAGCGCACCGCGCAGCACGGTCTCACCTCGAATTCCGGAACGAATCACTGTGGTTCTCCTGAAGGACGCTGAGTACGCTCGTTGTTCGATGCACGGGCCGGGCGGTGGCCGTTAGACCGCCTCCGCCCCGGTTTCCCCGGTGCGGATGCGCACGGCCGCAGCGAGCTTGGCGACGAAGACTTTGCCGTCGCCGGAGCGGCCGGTCCGCGCGACGTTGGTGATCGCCTCGACGACCTCGTCGACGATCGTGTCCTCGACGGCGAGCTCGACCCGGGTCTTCGGCTGCAGATCGACGCGATGCGCGGCGCCGCGATAGCGCTCGACGTGCCCAAGCTGTCGGCCGAGACCGAGCACCTCGGTCACGGTCAGGCCCTGAACGCCGATGTGCGCAACGGTCTGCCGCAGGTCATCCAGCTTGAAGGGCTTGATGATTGCGGTGATCAGCTTCATCGGGGGCTCCTGGCGGGGCGGGCACACTCCGGAAACCCAAAATGCACGATCCATGCCAGCCCCAAAAATGGCTCCGAGCCATTTTCGAGGCGAAAAATGGCTCGGAGCCATTTTTGGCTGCACCAAGTTGGAGCGCGGTGACAGCGCCGCGCACACGGAGGGGGCGCAGCGACACCCGGTGGCTTGTCGCCGCAGCAAGGCCTGTCTAGGCTTGCGCGCCATGGCATTCGATCCACGATTGATCGACGACCTGGCGCGCCGCCTGGCGGGCTCGGTTCCGGAAGGTGTGCAGGCGCTGCGCCGCGACCTCGAGCAGAATTTCAAGGGCGTACTGCAGGCCGGCCTCGCGAAGTTCGACCTGGTGACACGCGAGGAATTCGACGTCCAGACCGCGGTTCTGCGCCGCACGCGCGAGAAGCTCACCGAACTCGAGCAGCGCCTGCGCGAGCTGGAAGGCGGGAATTGATCGGCGCGGCCCGTTCGCGGCTGGCCGGGTGGCCGGCCGCAACGCTTGTGTGTGCGGCGGCAGTCGTCGCGGCCTGCGCCTCACCGCCTGTGGGTCCGGCAGGAGCACCGGCCGCACCCTCACCGGCGGTAGCGGACACCGCGGCGGCCTCGCGGCGCGCCAATGCGTTCTTCGAGCAAGCCTGGGAGGCGCGAATCGCGCTCAGCCCCGAGGCACAGACGGTGCTCGGACGGCGCACGAACTACGACCGCTGGAGCGAGCGCACCGACGCCGCCGCGCAGGCCGAGGAGGCACTGCTTGAGAGCCAGCTCGCGACGCTCAGGACTACGTTCGACCGGGACGTCCTCGATCCACAGGCCCGCCTCAGCTACGACCTCTTCATCGAGGATACCGACCGCCGGCTGGCCGATGTGCCTTACCGCCGGCATCACTTCCTGTTCGACCAGATGAACGGCCAGCAGGCGCAGGTGCCGGCCTTACTGATCAATTTCCACGCGATCGCATCGGTGTCCGACGCGCAGGCCTACATCGCGCGGCTGCGCGGCATCCGACCGCTCTTCGCACAGCTCATCGAGCAGATGGATAGCGCCGCCGCCGCGGGCATCGTGCCGCCGCGCTTCACCTTTCCGTACGCGAACTCGGATGCCCGCAACGTCATCGCAGGCCGGCCCTTCGATGCGAGCGGAGCGGACTCCGCGCTCTATGCCGACTTCAGCGCCAAGCTCGAAGCGCTCGCCTTGCCCGCCGCCGAATCCGACCGGTTGCTTGCCGACTGTCGTGCGGCGCTGCTGGAGGAGGTGCGCCCTGCGTACGAGTCGTTGATCGCGGCGCTCACCCGGCTCGCGCCCGCCGCACGGGGTGATCAGGGCGCGTGGAGTCTTCCCGACGGGGACCGCTACTACGCGACCCAGCTCGCCGCGCACACGACCACGGAGGTGAGCGCGGATGAGATCCATCGGCTCGGCCTCGCCGAAGTCGCGCGTATCCACGCGGCGATGCAGGCGGTGATGACCCGGGTGGGCTTTGCGGGCTCGCTGCAGGAGTTCTTCGCTGCCATGCGCAGCGACGCGCGCTTCTATCTGCCGGAAGGTCCCGTGGGACGGGCCGAGTACCTGCGTCAGGCGACCGCGGCCATCGACGCCGCCCGCGCGCGCCTGCCGCAGTACTTCAAGGTGCTGCCGCGCGCGTCCATGCAGGTGAAGGCGGTGGAGGAGTTCCGCGAGCAGTCGGCCGGCAAGGCCTTCTACAGCGAGCCCGCCGAGGACGGCTCGCGCCCGGGCACTTACTACGTGAATCTCTACCGCATGCAGGACATGCCGACCTACGAGCTCGAGGCGCTCGCGTTCCACGAAGGGATCCCTGGGCATCACCTGCAGATCGCGCGCGCGATCGAGCTCGCCGGCGTGCCGAGCTTCCGCCGCCAGGGCCAGGTCACCGCCTATGTCGAGGGCTGGGGTCTGTACGCGGAGACGCTCGCCGGCGAGATGGGGTTCTACCAGGATCCCTATTCGTACTTCGGCCGCCTGACCCAGGAGCTGTGGCGCGCGAGCCGGCTCGTGGTCGACACGGGCGTGCACGCGAAACGGTGGTCGCGCGGGCAGGCGATCGACTACCTGCTCGCCAACACGCCGAACCCGAAAGGCCAGGCCGCCAAGGCGATCGAGCGTTACATGGTGATGCCCGGCCAGGCGACCGCCTACACCGTCGGCATGCTCCGGATACTCGAGCTGCGTGAGCGCGCGAAGACCGAGCTCGGTCCGCGCTTCGATATCCGGGACTTCCACGAAGTCGTGCTCGGCAGCGGTCCCGTCAGCCTCTCGGTGCTCGATCGGCTCGTGGAGGATTACATCGCCCAGGCCCGTTCATGAGCTGTCCCGTGCAGATCATCGGCAGCTACCTGTCGCCCTACGTGCGCAAGGTGCTCGCCTGTCTCAACCTCAAGGGCATCTTCCGCAATGCAGCCTTCTCGCGCTATCAGGTCGATCCGGTGCGCCGGCCGAGGGCCGCGTGTTCGTCGACCGCGTTCTGGCGCTGCCCTGTCTCGCGCAGCTCCAGCCCTTCGAGGCATTGATGATGCGGACGCCGATTGCACAGCAACGCGACGCGCTGCGCGCCGCGGGCGCACCGCTGACGGCGTCGACGCTCGGCATCGGCACGCCACGCCGCGGCGTGATGCGAATCTAGGCCGCCGCACGCAGCGCGCGACCGAGCTTGCGGTTGCCGAGCGCGGGTGTGGCCGCGCGCCCGTCCCAGACCTGCTCGCCCGCGATGAACACGCAGGTGACCACGCCGTCAGAGCGATTGACGAGCTGGTCGTGCTCGAAGATCTCGCGATAAACCATGCGTCGGCTCGCGTCGGTGTCGTAACGCCTGAGCGCCTTCGGGTCGATCAGCACGAGGTCGGCCTGCGCGCCGACGTCCATGCGGCCCGCGGCCACGCCGAAGAAATCGGCTGGCGCCCGCGTCAGGCGCCGCACCGCCTCCGCCACCTGGGCGAGCGACTCCTGCGCCGCCATCTTGAGCGTGAGGAGGTTGCCGTCGAAGAACGCGAGGTTGATCAGGTGCGCGCCGCTGTCGTTGAAGCCCGGCAGCATGTGCGGATGGAAGAGCAGCTTCTTGAGAATTTCCGGCCGTTCATTGCCGACCACGAACCACCAGCGGAGCGCACGGTCGTAACGCCGCAGCAGGTGCAGCAGGAACTCGCCCTCACGATCCACGGGTGCGAACGAGCCAAGTGCCTCCGCCTCGGCGGGGCTGCGCCCCACGCTGCGTTGGCCTGCCTGGAACGCGGCCAGCCGCCGCCGGATTGCGCCGAACGTCTCGCCTTGCCAGTCAGGGACCGGGCAGCGCTGGATGGTCATCGCATCGAGGTCGCGGTTGAAGGTCGACACCGCGGCGCGATCGTGCCATTCGTGCACGAAGAGCTCGCCGAACTCCGGTGCGTCGAGGATCGAGCGGCGGCCCGCCGCATCCTCGAGCTCGCAGGCCATCAGCCGGCGCGTCGAGGCGAACTCCTCGAAGATCGGGCAGATCGCGCCTTCGGCGTACATCCGGAAGGGCGTGGCGAGCACCTGGAAGTGAAATCGGCCGTTCATCAGGCGCGAATTGAGCAGGCTCGCAAGCAGCGGGAAGAGCCGCCACGTGTTGCGCTCGTGCGTGAGGTCGATCGCGGTGAGCGCCGAGGTGCGAAGCGGCCGTCTGAACAGTCGCCCGCTCGTCAGGAAGAATCGCAGGAAGGTCGCCACCCGTCGGGACGCGTCCGGCGTGCATTGCCAGACGCGGTCGTGCCGGCGGACGATGCCGAGCAACGTCCGCAGCTCCGTCGACGCGGCATGCTGTGCGGGGATGCGCTTGTCGGTGTGCGGCTCATTCGCGAGGTAGTGAAACGGGATGGCGTCGGTCGAGAAGCCCGCGTAACCCTGCCGCATCGCGGCCTCGAGCAACGTCTTCATGCGCTCGAGCTCGGCGGCCGTGGGCTCGCGCGTCACCGCGGCGCTCGTGCCCATCACCGCGATCCGGAGCATCGAGTGCGGCAGCAACGGCACGATATTGGGGCCGAGGGGCAGCGCGTCGAGGTGCGCGAGATAACCCGCGGTCGTGTCCCAGTCCATCCGGTCGACGACACGGGATAGGACGGACTTCGGCACGTTCTCGACACGCGCGAAGCAGTCGAGCACCGGATCGTCGCCTTTGGCGCGCTGCGCGCCGAAGGCCGTCCCCAGGCTGCAGTTGCCGACCACCACCGTCGTCGTGCCGTGCCTGACCGATTCCGGAAGACCGGGCGCGAGCTCCACCTCGAGGTCGAGGTGCGTGTGGATGTCGAGAAGACCGGGCATTAGCCACTGCCGCCCGGCATCGATCACCCGCGCGCCGTCGGGCGCGGGAAGCCCATTGCCACGCCCAGCGATGCGCCCGTCGCGGATGAAAATGTCCTCGATCCGCGGCGGCGTACCCGTGCCGTCGAACACCATGGCATTCCGTATCAGCATCGCGTGCGGTGCGCCACCGTCGCCGGGTCGGGCGAGACTCATGCCGCGGGGTCCGCGAAGCCGCCGCCAGCCACCACGTCCTCGAAGCGCGCGCAGACGAACTCGACGCGCGCGCCGACACGCACGACGTGCCAGGCCAGTCTCTGCCGGGCAATCGCCGCGACGAGACCCGCCTCGAGCGCGGCGGCGCGCGCATCCATGTGCCGGTACGCGTCGTCCGTCATCACCTCTTCGAGCATCGCGCGCATGGCGGCGAGCGCGAGCGGGTTCGCGGAGAGCGTCGTGCCCATCCCCGTGTATCCGTGGGTGACCGTGGCGTTGGCCGCATCCAGCCGGCGCGCGACGTCGTCGGTGAAGCCCCAGGCGCTCGCGGCCACGCCGCCCGCGATCGGTTTGCCCAGAACGAAGAGATCTGGCTCCAGTCCATGCGCGCGGGTGTAGCCGCCGGGACCGCTCGAGATCGTGTGCGTCTCGTCGATCAGCAGCAGCGTCCCCGTCGCGCGCGTGAGGCGGCGCAGCCCGTCGTGGAACCCCGGATCCGGTAGCACCATGCATGAGTTGGTCAGCACCGGTTCGGTGATGACGCAGGCGACGTCCCCATGCGCGAGCTTCGCCTCGAGCGCCGCGAGATCGTTGAACTCCACGACCCGTGCCGTCTGCGTCAGGTCGACGAACTGCCCCAGCAAACCCGGCCGGTGCGCCGCGCGCCCGTCGATCAGCCGCACGAAGGTCTCGTCGACTGAGCCGTGATAGCAGCCGTTGAACACGAGGATTCGCGGCCGGCCGGTCACGGCGCGCGCCACGCGCAGCGCAAAGCGGTTCGCATCGGTCGCGGTCGTCGCGACCTGCCAGTGCGGGAGCCCGAAGCGCTCGGCGAGCAGCCCCCCGACCAGCGCCGCATCCTCGCCCGCGGGCATCGTGGCGAGCCCGCGCGGGGCCTGGCGCACGATGGCGGCGGTCACCGCGGGTGGGGAGTGACCGAGCATCGCGCCGGTGTCCCCGAGACAGAAATCGTCATAGACGTGTCCGTCGACATCCGTGAGCGTGGCGCCGCCCGCGTCGGCCACGATCAACGGCACGGGCATCGGCCAGTCGTGCATCCAGTGCATGGGCACGCCACCATGGAAACCGGGCAGCCCGCGGGCGGCCAACGCGACGGATCGCGGATTGCGTTCGCGGTAGATGGCCTCCTCGCGAGCGACGAGCGCAGCAAGCCTGGTCGCGGTTCTGGCTCTGTCCCCATGGCGACTGGTGGTCTCGTGCTGTGCAATGAACCCATTGAACCTGAACCATTTTCCGGCGGCCACGGGCGGTGGCACAAGTTTGCCTGCAATGCGGCGGTCGCCGGCGAGCTTTGCAATCGCCGCATCGTTTGTGGATACTGCGGCGCGTGATGAACGCGTCGCAGTATCCGGGCTTCGTCTCCCACGAGTGGTGGCGGCACCCCTGAAAGGAGTGGGCGCCCGGCGCGTAATTTCGTTTTACTGACTTCCAGGACCCATCTCCGCGAACCACCGGGGATGGGTTTTTGTTTCTGCGTCCCCGGTCCTCGCGACAGAGGACAGGTGTGTGACCGCAGCTTCCGTGTTCGACATCGCCGCTGACCTCGACACGCCGGTCTCGGCCTTTCTCAAGCTGAAAGCCTTCCGGCCACGCTTCCTGCTGGAAAGCGTCGAGGGGGGCGAGCGGCTGGCGCGCTACTCCTTCATCGGTCTCGGCGATTGCCTGGAGCTCCGTCTCGATGCCGGCGGATTGCGCATCGGGTCCGAGCTGCAGCCACGGCCAACGGACCAGTCCTCGCTGCTCGGCGCGCTGCGCGCCGCGCTCGCGCAGGCGCCACGCCCGGAAGCGGGCGGCAACGGCTTCCCGCTGCACGGCGGGCTCGTAGGTGTCGCGAGCTACGACCTCGTCCGCTATTTCGAGCGCCTGCCGGCGCGCGCAGTGCCCGTCGACGATTGTCCGGATGCGCATTACCTCGCGCCGCGTTCGCTCCTGGTGTTCGACCATCTGACACGGCGCGCGGCATTGCTGCACGCCGGTTCCGAGCCCGACCGGCAGAGCCTCCGTCGCGAGGTGATCCGCGCGATGCGCGGCGGATTGCCAGGTCCCGCCTGGCAGGCGAAGTTCGGCGCGCCCGAGGCGAGCCTCACCGAGGCGCAGTACCTCGACGGCGTGCGCCGCGCACAGAACTCGATCGCCGCGGGCGACGTGTACCAGCTCGTACTGGCCGTGCGCTTCGCGGGGCGCTGTGACCTCGATCCGTTCGAAACGTATCGCGCGCTGCGGCTGCTCAACCCTTCTCCCTACATGTATTACTGCGAGCTCGGGGAGCGGGTGGTGGTGGGTTCCTCGCCCGAGGCGCTCGTCAAGCTCAACGGCGGTCACGCGCAGCTTCGGCCGATCGCGGGGACGCGGCCGCGCAGTGCCGACGCGCTCCGCGATGCCGAGCTCGAAGCGGAGCTCCTTGCCGATCCAAAGGAGAACGCCGAGCACGTGATGCTCGTGGACCTCGCACGTAATGACCTCGGCCGTGTCGCGGCGCCCGGATCGGTCGAAGTGCATCCGCTCAGATCGATCGAGCGCTACAGCCACGTCATGCACATCGTGAGCGGCGTCACCGGGCGCCTCGCCGCGGGCCGCGACGCGTTTGACCTGTTTGCCGCGGCCTTTCCGGCCGGGACGCTGGTGGGCGCGCCGAAGGTGCGCGCCATGGAGCTGATCGACGAGATCGAGCCCGTGAGGCGAGGTTTCTACGGCGGGACCGTCGGCTACTTCGGTCACGGCGGCGACATGGACCAGGCGATCACCATCCGCACGCTGGTGTTTCACGGCGACACCTACAGCTACCAGGCGGGCGCCGGCATCGTCGCCGACAGCCTCCCGGAGGCGGAGTACCGCGAAGTGCTCGCCAAAAGCGCCGTACTCGAGCGCGCGCTCGAGCTCGCGCGGGAGGGCCTCTAGATGTCCACGCCACGCCTGCTCCTGATCGACAACTACGACAGCTTCACCTACAACCTCGTGCAGGCGTTCCTGGTGCTGGGCGCGGAGGTGCTCGTGCATCGCAACGATGCGATCACGGTCGAGGACGCGGCGGCGCTCGCGCCGACGCATCTGTGCATCTCGCCCGGTCCGGGCACGCCGCGCGAAGCGGGCGTGTCGATGCGCATGATCGAGGCCTTCGCCGGGCGGGTACCGGTGCTCGGTGTGTGCCTCGGGCACCAGTCCATGGTCGAGGTGTGGGGCGGGGAGGTCGTGCGTGCCGGCCGGCTGATGCACGGCAAGGTTTCACTGGTTGAGCACGACGGCGCCGGTGTCTTCGCCGGGCTGCCACGACCCTTTGCGGCGGGTCGATACCACTCGCTGATCGCGCGCCCGGAAACGATTCCGTACGTGCTCGAGGTGACGGCGCGCACACGGGAGGGCGAGATCATGGGAGCCCGTCACCGCGAGCTCGCCGTCGAAGGCGTCCAGTTTCATCCGGAGAGCATCCTCACGCCGGATGGGCCCGCGCTGCTCGGCAACTTCCTGGCGCTTCGCGACGGCCACCGCACCGGCGGGAACCGATGAGCGGGCTGCGCGACGTGCTGGAGCAGCTGCTCGACGGGCATGATCTCCCGGAAGCCGAGGCGGCCGGGCTGATGCGCGCGCTCACCGATCCCGCGCTCGCCCCAGCGATGGCGGGCGCGCTGCTCGCGGCATTGCGCGCCAAGGGCGTGACGCCCGAGGAAGTGCGCGGTTTCGCATCCGCGATGCGCGCGCTCGCGCGCAAGCCGGAGCTGCCCGCGGGTGCGCCCGCGCTGGACGTGGTTGGCACCGGTGGCGACGCTTCCGGCAGCTTCAACCTCTCGACCGGCGCGGCGCTGCTCGTCGCCGCCGCGGGGGCGCGCGTGGTGAAGCACGGCAACCGCTCGGTGTCGAGCCGCTCGGGCAGCGCGGACCTTCTCGAGGCGCTCGGGCTTCCATTGCCGCTCGATGAGCGCGTGGCCGGCGAATGCCTCGCGTCCACCGGATTCACCTTTCTGTTCGCCCCGCATTACCACCCGGCGATGAAGGAAGTCGCGCCGGTGCGCCGCGCGCTCGCGGTCCGTACCGTGTTCAACCTCCTCGGACCGCTGACGAACCCGGCCGCGCCGCCGTACGCACTGATCGGCGCCTACAGCGCCGACGCCGCACGGCTCATGGCCGACACCTTGTCCGGAATGCCGATCGAGCGCGTGTTCGTCGTCCACGGGGAGCCGGGCTGGGACGAGGCGACACCCGTGGGCCCTTTCGAGCTCTACGACGTGCGACCGGGCCGGGTCGAGCGCACCACGCGCGACCCGTGCGAGCTGGGGCTCGCCCGCTGCGCGGCGGCCGAGCTCGCCGGAGGCGATGCGGCACACAACGCCGCGGGCCTGCGCGCGGTGTTTGAAGGCAGGGATCGCGGCCCGCACCGCGACGCGGTCCTGCTCAACGCCGCGCTCGCGCTCGAGGTGTGCGGTGCAGCGCCCGACGCCGTCGCGGGGCTGCGCGCGGCGGGCGACGCGGTCGATCGAGGCGACGCCGCGCGGCTGCTCGGGAAGCTCGCATCGTTCGGCGCCGCCGCCGGCGCAGCGGCGGGTCGCTGAGCGCGGCCCCGGCGATGGGTCTTCTCGCCGACATGCACCGTGTGAGCGGCGAGCGCGTCGCCGCGGGGAAGACGCGCGTCGCCGAGGCAGAGCTGCGCGCGCAGATTGCGGGCTCGCCGCCGCCTCCGCGGCTCGAGTTCGCGAGCGGCGGCTTCGACGTGATCGCGGAGCTCAAGCTCCGATCGCCGTCGCGCGGCGCGCTCGTTCGCAAGTCCAGCGATCCGGCGGCCAGGCTCGCGGGCTATGCGCAGGGCGGTGCGGCGGCGGTGTCCGTGTTGACCGAGCCCACGCGCTTCGACGGCAGCCTCGAGCACCTGCGCCTCGCCGTGGAAACCCTGGCGCCGCTGGGCGTCCCGGTGATGCGCAAGGATTTCCTCGTCGATCCCTACCAGCTGCTCGAGGCGCGCGCGCGGGGTGCGTCGGGCGCGCTTCTGATCCTGCGGCTGGTCGAGCGCGTAACGCTGATCGAGATGCTCGACTGCGCCGCTGAGCTCGGCCTATTCGTTCTCCTCGAGGCCTTCGACGCCGAGGACCTCGAGGCGGCGGCGGACGTGGCCCGTGAGCGGCGTGGCAGGTCCGAGCAGGTATTGATGGGACTCAACTGCCGCAACCTCGAGACGCTCGCGATCGACCCGCGGCGGTTCGGAGCGTTGCGCGACAAGCTCCCCGCCGGCTGGCCCGCGGTGGCGGAAAGCGGCGTCGAGAGTCCCCGCGATGCCGCGGCGGTGGCGGCACTCGGCTATCGTTTGGCGCTGGTCGGGACCAGCCTGATGAAGCACGCCGATGCCGCGCGCGCGACTGCGCGGCTGATCGAGGCCGGCCGTCGCGCGTGCAACACGTCCTATGCCTGAGCTCTGGATCAAGATCTGCGGCATCCGCTCGGCGGCCGACATCGAGGCGGCGGTCGCCGCGGGCGCCGATGCGCTCGGTTTCGTCTTCTACGAGCCGTCGCCGCGGCATCTGGCCATCGGCTCGGCCCGAACGCTGCAGGAGGCGGTGCCGGCACACGTCGAGCGCGTCGCAGTGTTCCTGCACCCGTCGCAGGCGGAGGTCGACGCCGTGATCGATGCGCTCCGCCCCGACTGGGTGCAGACGGATCTCGAGGATCTCGACGGTCTCAGGTTGCCGCGGGGTCCGCGTGTGCTGCCGGTGCTCCGGAAAATTGGCTCCGAGCCAATATTCCGCGTCCCGAAAAATGGCTCGGAGCCATTGTTCGGCGGTTCGCGGGCGATGCTCGACGGCGGCACGAGCGGGACGGGTGTGCGCGCCGACTGGGCCGCGGCCCGGGCGCTCGCTTCGCGCTGCGAGCTGGTGCTGGCCGGTGGTCTCGACGCGGACAATGTCGCCGAAGCCATTCGCACCGTACGGCCCTTCGGCGTGGACGTGAGCTCAGGCGTGGAGCATGCGCGCGGAATGAAGGATCCGGCGCGGGTTCGCGATTTCATAAACGCGGCGCGCAGCGCCGCCCGGGCTCTGACGGAGGAGGGGGGACGTTGAGCGCGAATACCACCGGCATCGATCGGGATCGGTTGCTCGCCGAGATGCTGCGCGGGGCATTCCCCGATGCGCGCGGCCGCTTCGGGCCGTTCGGCGGGCGCTACGTGCCCGAGACGCTGGTCCCGGCGCTCGATCGCCTGGAGGCGGGCGTACGCAGCTTCCTCGCCGATCGCGCCTTCCGCGCGGAGTTCGAATCGGAACTGCGCGGCTGGGCGGGCCGGCCGACGCCGCTCACCCACGCGGACGAGCTGTCGCGCCGCTGGGGCGCGGACGTCTGGCTCAAGCGCGAGGACCTCGCGCACACCGGGGCGCACAAGATCAACAACGCGATCGGCCAGGCGCTCCTCGCCAAGCGGCTCGGTGCGCGCCGGATCGTCGCGGAAACCGGCGCTGGTCAACACGGTGTCGCCTCGGCCGCGGCATGCGCGCGGCTCGGGATGCCGTGCGTCGTATACATGGGCGAGGTCGACATGGAGCGGCAGGCGCCGAACGTCGGCCGCATGAGACTCCTCGGCGCGGAGGTCGTGCCGGTGACCAGCGGCGACCGCACGCTGCGCGCGGCGATCGACGAGGCGCTTCGCGACTGGGTCGGGGATCCCGACGGCACCTACTACCTGCTCGGTTCCGCGGTGGGACCGCACCCCTATCCATACCTGGTGCGTGAGTTCCAATCGGTGATCGGGATCGAGGCGCGGGCGCAGACGCTCGAGGCCACCGGCGCGCTGCCCGATGTCGCCATCGCCTGCGTGGGCGGCGGCTCGAACGCGATCGGCCTCTTCCATCCCTTCGTCGGCGACCGGGAGGTCGCCCTGCTCGGGCTCGAGGCCGGCGGCAGCGGGAGCGGACTGGGGCAGAACGCAGCCTCGCTCGCCTACGGCACGCCTGGCGTGCTGCAGGGCAGCTATTCGCTGCTGCTCCAGGATCCGCACGGCCAGGTCCAGGAGACGCATTCCGTCTCCGCCGGGCTCGACTACCCCGGTGTCGGACCCGAGCACGCCCTGCTCAAGAGCGTCGGTCGCGTGCGCTACGAGGCGATCGGCGACGACGACGCGCTCGAGGCTCTCGCCGAATGCTGCCGCGCGGAAGGCATCCTCCCCGCGATCGAGTCCGCGCACGCACTGGCCGGCGCACGCCGCTGGGCTCAGACGCATCCGGGGGACCGCATCCTGGTCGGCTTGTCGGGTCGCGGGGACAAGGACATGCCGACGCTGCAACGGACGCTGCTGGCGGTCGGTTCATGAGCACCGGAGGCGCGCCGCATGACCGCATCGGTGCGGCGATACGCCGGGCGCGGGCCGGCGGTCGCACCGCGCTGGTCGCGTTCCTGACCGGCGGATTTCCGGACCGCGGGCGATTTCGGGAGAGCCTCGCCGCGGTTGCCGGCGTTGCCGATGTGGTCGAGATAGGCGTGCCCTTCACCGATCCGATGGCCGACGGGGTGACGATCCAGCGCGCGAGTCACGCGGCGCTCGCCGCCGGCTTCACGCTCGCCTGGCTGCTCGACGAGCTGGCCGCGATTCGGCCGCGTTCACCCGCGCCGCTGCTCCTGATGTGCTATCTGAACCCGCTGCTGGCCTACGGACTCGAGCGCCTGCCCGAAGCGGCGGTCGCCGCGGGTGTGTGCGGCTTCATCATCCCGGACCTGCCGCACGAGGAGAGCGCCGGACTGCGCGTGCACCTCGACCGCGCCGGCCTCGCGCTGGTGCAGATGGTGACGCCCGTGACGCCGCCGGCGCGGCTCGAAATGCTCTGCGCGGACGCGCGCGGGTTCGTCTACGCGGTGACGATGACCGGCACCACGGGGCGCAGCGTCGCGGTTCCGGACGAGGTGCTTGGGTATCTGGATCGCGTACGCGCCGTGTCGTCGGTCCCGGTATGCGCGGGCTTCGGCATTCGCGGACGCGAGCAGGTGCAACGGCTCGCGGGTCACGTCGACGGCGTGATCGTCGGGTCCGCGCTGGTCGAGGTCATCGAGCAGGGCGGGGATCCGGTTGCTTTTCTTCGTGTGCTCCGTGGCGACTGAAGGGGGTGCGGCGCGGGTGCGCGGCGTCACAGCGCCCGGCCGTCGAACTCCACGATCTTGAGCTTCTTCAGGTCGAGCTTCTCGACACACCGGAGATTGACCGCCCCGATCGGGTTGCCCGACCGGTCCTTGCCCTCGCCGTGCGTGTGGATGCCGCAGTTCGGGCAGAAGCGGTGCTTGATGATGTGCTTGTTGAACGTGTAGGTGCTGGCCGCGTCCTCGGGCGTTAGCAGCCTGAACGAGGAGCGCGGCAGGAACCAGAGCAGCGAGCCCTTGCGTGAGCAGATCGAGCAGTTGCAGGACATTCCCTGGTCGATCTCGCCCTCGGCCTCGAACCGGATCCGCCCGCAATGACAGCTTCCCGTGTATTTCATCGCCTGCCCCCCGCTGCTTCGCGCCTCATATCTCGACGAGGCCGAGATAGATCAATACCACGGCGATGGTATCCGAGAATCCGTGCGTCAGGATCGGCAGCCAGAGATTGCGCCCGGCCGCGAGGTAGAGTGTGCCGAGATAGAGACCCGCAAACGCCGAGCCCGCGACACCCGCCACACCCTGGTAGACGTGTCCGAGCCCGAAGAGCACGCTGATCGCGATCATCGAGAGGACATAGGACGCCGGCGTGCGGTGGCCGAGTGTTGCCGCCCGCTCGAGGACGTAGCCGCGATAGGCCAGCTCCTCGCCGAAGGCGGCGAGTACCCAGACGAGCACCAGCATGCCGAGTGCGGCCGGTAAATTGCCGACGAGCGACCGGAAATTGGACAAGTCGGCGGATTCGCCGGTCCACCGTTCGATCAGCGGTTCGACGACGAACTCGCTCGCGAGCTGCAGCAGAACGGCCGCAACCAGCGCGATCGCGATCGTTCGCCGCCAGCTCGCGGGCCGCGTGAGGCCGACAGCGCGCCAGCCGAGACCGCGCAGCCGCAGGGACAGCCAGCCGATCAGTACCAGCCAAGGGGTTTCGGTGACCGGGACGATGTCGAAGACATTCGCCCCGAGGACGAATGCGATCGCAAGCATGAGCTCCGCGGCCGCAATCAGCCGCTCCCGCGCGGGAAGCGGGACCGCGTCCTGCGTCGCCAACTGCGTCACCGTGCGTAGTGCTCGGAGCCCAGCATGTGCAGCGACACGTACGGCTCCTCGCCCACCACCCAGCTGTCGTGCGGCACCGGCGGTATGTAGAAGAGTTGTCCCGGGCGCAGTTCGTAGACGCGTCCGTCCTCGAACGCCGCGGTCGCCGTGCCGGAAATGACCAGACCCACGTGCTCGATCGAGCAGCGCGGGGCGCCGACCGAGGGCCCGACGTGCAGCGACCAGCGCCAGCCAGGTTCGTAGGTGGCACGGCCGATCGTGAGCCCGCCGATGCGGACCAGTTCGAACCGGCCCTTCTCCATGATGCGGGTCTCGTCCGGTGACTCGAACCGCTTGAGGATCACCTCGACCGACGGGTCGTTCATGCGCGCCTCCACGCCTGAGGCACCGGATGTGCCGTCGCAGGCAGTGTCCCGCGTCCTGGCGGGTGAGCGCCACACCGGCGCGGTTGGAGTCGTGGGGCGACCAGCGGTCCCCGGGCTAGCTCGACGCGACGACGTCCTTCAGGTGGTCGATCACGAGCGTCCGCATGTTCTGCAGCGGGTTCTTCTCCCAGGTGAAGCACGGTGGCGTGCGGCGCAGCATCGACCAGCGCTGCGTCTGCAGGACCTGCTTCAGGTACGCGAGGCTCGCGTCGACCGCTTCCATGTACGGGTTGCGTCCGCCGTAGAGCGCCTCGACGTAGCGGTAGGCGCCGCCGAACTCGCCGTCGAGCCGCGTTCGCATCGTCTCGGCGACGAATTCCGGCGTGCTGCGCAGCACGTCGAGGCCCGAGCCATAGATGACCTTGAGCTCGCCTTCGCTGCCGCGAGATACAGCGACGCCACCGAGCACGAACTCGGGATACAGCCGGTCGCGGCACTTCTCCAGATAACAGCGGTCGGCCATCTGCGCCATCATGTCCGCGGTGCCGACCAGGTGGCCGACCTTTCGATCGCGCGGATCGTCGAGACGGATCTGGTCGAACGGCACCTCGTAGCCCGTGAAGTGCACGATCTGCGTCGCGACCGGAACCCAGTCGGCGAGACCGAGCGTGGGCAAGTAGCGTGCCAGGAACTGCGCGCTGCGGCCCACGTGGGTCCGGGTAAACTCCGCGCCGTTGCGGTGCATCGTGTCGTCGGTCTGGCGGATGTAGCCCGCATCGTGAAAGAGCGCGACCACGATGCCCATCATGGCGCGCTCGGCGCCGAGCCGCTGCTCTACCGCGTGCGAGCGGTCGTACCCCGCGAGCAGCCGCGCCATTGCGAGCGTGTCGTCGAGGCTGTGCTGCAGGTCGTGATAAACCGTGTCGCAGCCCAGGTAGCCCGGGAACTGGCCGTTGAAGAGACGCTCGAAGTCGGCGAAGGCCGTCTCGAGGCGCTCGACCTTGCCGCTTGGCCAGGTCTGCGAGTAGAGCTCCTCGACCGCCCGTTTCACTGCCGGCACCGAGCTCACCTGCACGGTGTTGGTGACGTCGTAGTCACTGCGTCGGTACTGCATGGCGTTTGTTCTTATTTGACTGCTCGTGTCATTGCAGTGACTGCGAGTCTAGCCAAACGCCGACGGAACACCAGAGCAAATTTGCCGACACCGTCTGATTTCCACCTATATGTCAAACACGGCGAGCACGGGCGCGTGGTCGGACGGCCGTTCCAGCTTGCGCGGCGACTTGTCGATGTGACACGCGACACAGTTTTCCGCCATCGCGGCACTCGCCAGGATCAGGTCGATCCGCAGCCCGTGATTCCTCCGGAAGGCCATCGCGCGGTAGTCCCACCATGAATAGATCTCTCCGGCTGCTCGAACCGGCGGAAACAGTCGACGAGCCCGACCGTCAGGAGCGCGCGCAGCGCCGCCCGCTCGGGCGGGCTCACGTGCACGGAGCCCTCCCAGGCTTTCGGATGGTGCACGTCGCGGTCTTCGGGTGCGACGTTGTAATCGCCGAGCACGACGAGCCGTGGATGCCGCTCGAGCTCGGCGACGAGGTACTGGCGCAGCGACTCGAGCCAGGCGAGCTCGTACGGGTATTTCGGTGAGTCCAGCGTCTGGCCGTTCGGCACGTAGACGTCGACGATACGCACGCCCGCGACCGTCGCGGCGATGACGCGCTTCTGGTCGTCCGCGAGCGTGGGAATGCCGTGCACGGCGTCGGCGGGCGGCGAGCTCGCCAGGATCGCGACCCCGTTGTATGTCCTTGGCGCCGCCGACGCGCCGGGCTCATCCATTCAGGCAGCCAGCCCGAGCTGGCGCAGCAGTGGCTCGATTTCGGGGCGCCGGCCACGGAACTCGACGAAGGCTTCCATGGCGTCGCGGCTCCCGCCGCGCTCGAGGATCGCCTGCAGGAAGCGCCGCGCGGTCCGGACGTCGTAGATGCCGTGCTCCTCGAATGCGCCGAATGCATCGGCGGAGAGGACCTCGGCCCACTTGTAGCTGTAGTAGCCGGCGGCGTAGCCGCCGGAGAAGACGTGCTGGAAGCTGTTCGGAAAGCGGTTGAAGGCCGGTGCCGGCACGACCGCGACCTCGGCGCGAACCTCGGCCAGTGTCTCGGCGATGCGCGGGCCCTGTTCCGGCGAGTACTCGGCGTGCAGCCGGAAGTCGAACAGCCCGAACTCGAGCTGCCGGGCGGTCTGCATCCCGGCCTGGAAGCTGCGTGTCGCCTGCAGGCGCTCGAGCGTCGCGAGCGGCAGGGCCTCGCCCGTGTCGACGTGCGAGGAAATGAGCGGCAGCACCTCGCTCCGCCACGCGAAGTTCTCCATGAACTGGCTCGGCAGCTCGACCGCGTCCCAGGGCACCCCGTTGATACCGGCGACGCTCGGGTAGTTCACGCGCGTGAGCATGTGATGAAGCCCGTGCCCGAATTCGTGGAACACGGTCAGCACGTCGTGGTGCGTCAGCAGCGACGGCCGCTCGCCGACCGGCGGCGCGAAGTTGCAGACCAGGTAGGCGATCGGCAGCGCGCGCGCCTGCCCGACCTGCAGCCGCCCCACGCATTCGTCCATCCATGCGCCGCTGCGCTTGTTGGCGCGCGCATACAGGTCGAGGAAGAAACCGCCGCGCGGCGTGCCGTCGCGGTCGAGGATGTCGAAATACCGGACGTCCGGGTGATAGGCCGGCACGTCGGCGCGCGCGACGATCCGGATCCGGTATAGCCGCGAGGCGACCGCGAACAGGCCCGCGAGCACCCGTGGCAGCGGGAAGTAGGGCCGCAGCGCTTCCTCCGAGACCTCGAGCCGCGCGCGCTTCAACTGCTCCGAGTAGTAACCGACGTCCCAGGCTTCGAGCCTGCGGCCCGCAAAGCTCTCGAGCTCCTGGTATTCGCGCTCGGCCGCCGGACGGCTCAGGCGCGCGAGCCGTCGGAGGAACTCGAGCACCTCGTCGGGATCCCGTGCCATCTTCGTGGCGAGCGAGTACTCGGCGAAGTTCGCGAACCCGGCCAGGTTCGCCGCCTCGTGCCGGAGCGCGAGGATCTCGTTCATGAGCGGCGTGTTGTTCCATTTGCCCGCGTGCGGCCCCTGGTCGGAGGCGCGCGTCACCCAGGCTTCGTAGAACTCGCGTCGCAGCGGCTCGTTGTCGCAGTGCGTGAGCACCGCCTGGTAATTGGGCGCGTCAAGCGGCAGCAGCCAACCCGGCAGACCCGCTGCCTGCGCCGCGGCGCGGGCACGCTCGATGATCATCGCCGACAGGCCGGAGAGCTCCGTCTCGTCGCCCACCACCCGCGACCACGCGTTCGTGGCGTCGAGCACGTTCTCGTCGAACTTCGCCTGCACGCTCGCGAGCCGCTCCATCACCTGCCGGAACCGCTGCTTGCGATCCGCCGGCAGCGACACGCCAGCGAGCCGGAAGTCGCGCAACGCATTCTCGAGGAGCTTGCGCTGCTCGGGTGCGAGCCGCGGGCCCTCATCGTCCAGGATGCGCTGATAGGCCGCGCAGAGCGCCTCGTTCTGCGCAAGCTCGGTGTGATAGCTGGTGAGAAGCGGCAGGCAGGCGTTGTACGCCGCGCGCAGCTCCTCGCCGTTCAGCACGTTGTTCAGATGACCGATCGGCGACCACGCGCGCGCGAGCACGTGATGCATCCTTTCGATCGGCGCGACGAGGCCGTCCCAGCCGTCGGCGCCCGCGTCGAGCAGGGCGGCGAGCTGGCGTCGGTTTCCGTCGATCAGCGTGCGCACCGCGGGTTCGGCATGCTCGGGCCGTATCCGCGCGAAGGGTGGCAGCTGGTAGTCCGTCAGCAGCGGGTTAAGCATCGTTTCCGCGTTCGCTCCATAGATCCCGCCTATTCTAGGCATTCCGCAGGATGCCCTGCATCAGCCAGCCAAGCGCGTACACCGCCGCAAAGAACCCGGCGAAGGCGAGGTATGCGCGGCGCCGGTACCGGCGAGCGACGTGCGCCGCCTTGAAGCTCGCCAGCAGGTAGAGCTGTCCGTTGTCGGGATGGCCGAGCACGTGCAGCGCATCCGCAGCGGGTCGTTCGGCGCGTTGCCGTTCGACCGTGCGGCGCGCCTCCGCCCGCGCCTCCTCCCATTCCTCGACGCTGATCGAGCCGTCCCGGTCGCGATCGAACCGGTGCCCGAGCGCGTCCTGGTCCTGCTTCCATTCCGCGAGCAGCGAGCGCACAGCGTCGTTCGTCGCGCCGTTGCCCGTCCCGCTCACCGAGCGGAAACCGCCCAGCGCATAGACCTGTTCGTGCACGTGGATACGCTCCTCGAAATAGCGGTAGTCGCGCCCGGCGGCGCCGAATCCCGCCTTGCCCGGCATCCCGGTTGGCCAGGGGGTGGCGCCGTACCAGGTCGTCGATTCGGCGGCGAGGACCTCCGCGTCCGCCGGCTGCACGATGCACTCGCCGGTGCCGTCGTCGATCAGGAACGGCTGACCGGATCGGCCGCTCGCGACGGTCCGCCAGCGCGCGCGCCGGCCACCCTGGCCCGCGGATTCCGTGCGGTGCTGCACCCGGTAGCGCCACCAGACGCAGTCGCGCTGAGTCAGGGGCGCGGGATTCTTTGCGTCCGCGAGCGGCCGCGCCCGCCCCTCGAGCTCGACGTAGCCCTGTGCCGCCGACCGTACCCGCGATGTCGGCGTGTCCTCGATCACGCGCGCGACGTGCATCCACCGGAAGGCGAACCAGCCGCCGCCGATCACCGCGGCGCCGAGGTTGAGGACCCAGAACCAGGCGTCCGACGGATCAGCCAAACAACTTGCCCAGATCCACGTCGCGTCGCTGCTCCTCGGCAAACTCGAGCAGCGGCGCGGGCTTGAAGTCGAAAAGACGGGCGACGATGAGATCGGGGAAGGTCTGGATCCGTATGTTGTTCAGGTTGACCGACTCGTTGTAGAGCTCACGGCGGTCGGCTATGGCCTCCTCGAGCTCGGTGATGCGGCCCTGCAGGTGGCGGAATCCGGCGTCCGCCTTGAGCTCCGGGTAGTTTTCGGCCACCGCGAACAGCCGGCCGAGCCCGGCGCGGAGCTGCTCCTCGGCCGCGCCCAGCGCCGTGACGTCGCCCTGGCCCTGCGCACGGAACACGGCCGCCCGTGCCTGCATCACGCGCTCGAGCGTCTCCTGCTCGTACGCCATGTAGCGCTTGCAGGTCTCGACGAGCTTCGGCAGCTCCTCGTGGCGCTGCGTCAGCAGCACGTCGATGTTCGCCCAGGCCTTGCGCACGTTCTCTCGCAGCGCCACGAGGCCGTTGTAGATCCGCACGCCATAGACCGCGGCGACCACGAGGAGTGCCAGAAAGAGCAGCGATACCACCAGCATCGGGGAGCTCCGTATCGGCCGGGGAGCCCGGCCGGGCGCAAGATTGCCGGTTCCGGGCGGCCACCGTCTAGACTAGGGTTCGCAGATCCGGAATCCGCGCATGACCCTGCGTGCCTACCTGGACAAGTCGCCGGCGCTCGGCGAGGGCGTCTACGTCGATCCAGCGGCGCTGGTGATCGGGGATGTTACCCTGGGCGCGCACTCCTCGGTCTGGCCGATGACGGTGATCCGTGGCGACGTCAACTGCATCCGCATCGGCCCGCGCAGCAACCTGCAGGACGGCAGCATCCTGCACGTATCGCGCCCGTTTCCGGGCCATGAGTCCGGCTGGCCTCTCGAGGTCGGTGAGGAAGTCACCATCGGGCACCAGGTCGTAATCCACGGCTGCACGATCGGCAATCGCTGCCTGATCGGCATCGGTTCGATCGTGCTCGACGGGGCGGTCGTCGAGGACGAGGTAATGATTGGCGCGGGCAGTGTCGTCACGCCCGGCAAGCGGCTCGCCTCGCGCGGGTTGTATCTCGGGAACCCGGCGCGCCGGGTGCGCGAGCTGACCACCGCGGAGATCGAGCGCTTTCCGGTGATCGCGCGCCGCTACGTCGACCTGCAGCGCGAATATTGCGGGCGTTAGCCCGATGGCAGGCTCGCTCGCCGGCGCTCGGCCCGGGTGCCTCGTGGCCGCTGACCACGATCGAGGGACGTGACAGAGCTTAAGAGGGTGCCCCGCACATCGCGTCGGACCGCGCCGCATCGTCGGCGGTATCGCGGAGTCGTTGCGGAGTCATTACTTAAGAGTGCCCGCGACGTCTACCTGAGGCAGGTGACGCGTCGTCGCGGCCCACGAGACACCCGGTCCAAACGCCGGCTCGTGACGTGATGGTGGCACCGCCGTATCGCGGCCGAGCCCCTGCGAGCAGGCGCCCGGGACGAGCGCCGGCGAGGAGCTCCGTGGCCGAGCGTCGGCAAGCAGCTGCCGCGGGGTGCTAGTGCGCCGGCTGCATCCGCGAGCGCAGCGCCTCCAGCACCGGCGCCGTGTCCGGACGCACCCCGCGCCACAGTCCAAAGGCCTCCGCCGCCTGCTCAACCAGCATCCCCCAGCCCTGCACCGATCGCTCGGCGCCATGAACGCGGCCCCAGTTCGTGAACGGAGTTTCGGTCGTGCCATAGGACATGTCGTAGCAGGTGGTGAGCGCGTCGACGACGCTCGATGGAATCGCGGGAACCTCGCCGCGCAGGCTGGCAGAGGTCGCGTTGATGATCAGGTCGAAGTGCTCCTGCTGCAGCTCGCCGAAAGCGCAGCCCGACACCGGGCCGAACGGCGCGAACTCGCGCACGAGCTGATCGGCGCGCGAGACGGTGCGGTTCGCGATCACGAGCACGCGCGGGTTGAGCTCGAGCAGCGGTCCGATCACGCCGCGCGCCGCGCCGCCCGCGCCCAGCAGCAGGATGCTTGGATCGGTCCAGCGCAGCCCGAGATTGTGGCGCAGATCGGCCACCAGCCCGATCCCGTCGGTGTTGTCGCCGATGAGGTTCTGCCCGTCCAGGGTGATCGTGTTGACCGCGTCCGCGAGCTGCGCCCGCGGCGTAAGCTCGTTCACCAGGTCGGCGGCGGCGTGCTTGTGCGGCACGGTGACGTTGACGCCACGGCCGCCCGCGCTGAAAAACTCCAGCACGTCGTTGCGGAAACGCTCGGGCGACGATTCGTACAACCGGTAGCTCAGGTCCTGCTGCGTCTGGCGCGCGAACATGCCGTGGATGAACGGCGACCAGCTGTGAGCGACGGGGTAACCAAAGAGACCGTAAGCGTCGGTCACGGCGATGCTCAGCCCGAGCGCAGCCACTCTGCGGCGCGGCGCGCGAAATAGGTGAGGATGGCGTCGGCGCCCGCGCGACGCATCGCGAGCAGCGACTCGAGCGCCACCTGCCGCTCGTCCAGCCAGCCGTGGCCGGCCGCCGCCATCAGCATCGAGTATTCGCCGCTCACCTGGTAGACGAAGGTCGGCACGCCGAAGCGGTCCTTTATCCGGCGCACGATGTCGAGATAGGGCATCCCCGGTTTGACCATCACCATGTCGGCGCCCTCCTCGAGATCGAGCGCGACTTCGCGCAACGCCTCGTCTGAATTGGCCGGGTCCATCTGGAAGCCGTGCTTGGTGCCCTTGCCCAGGTTCGCCGCCGAGCCCACGGCGTCGCGGAACGGACCATAGAAGCCGGAGGCGTACTTGGCGGAGTAGGCGAGGATGCGGGTGTTGGCGTGGCCCGCCGACTCGAGCGCCTCGCGGATCGCCCCGATCCGTCCGTCCATCATGTCCGAGGGTGCCACCACGTGCGCGCCGGCCTCGGCCTGGGACACGGCTTGCCGGACCAGTGCGGCCACGGTCACGTCGTTCAGGACGTAACCCGTTTCGTCGATGATCCCGTCGAGCCCGTGAGTCGTGAACGGATCGAGCGCGACGTCCGTGACGACGCCGAGCTCGGGCACGGCCTTCTTGAGCGCGCGCGTCGCCCGCTGCGCCACGCCTTCCGGATTCCAGGCTTCCCGCCCGTCGAGGGTCTTGGCCGCGGGGGGCGTGACCGGGAAGAGCGCGATCGCCGGCACGCCGAGCTTCGCCACGGCTTCCGCCTCGCGCAGCAGCTCCTCGATGCTGAGCCGATCGACACCCGGCATCGAGGGCACGGGGGTGCGCTCGGCGCCCCTGCCGTCGGTGACGAATACCGGGTAGATGAGATCGGCTGCCGTGAGCGTGGTTTCGCGCATCAGCCGCCGTGAGAACTCGTCGCGC
>Ga0268386_10000536_pt1 | contig 24326 bp, 22 predicted proteins | sample RVTome_15_FD_200260 | JGI IMG/M metagenome (GOLD analysis project Ga0268386, IMG submission 200260) | Soil microbial communities from uranium-contaminated site in the Upper Colorado River Basin, Wyoming, United States - RVT150D86... ... | reverse complement strand
CGGAAAGGTTCTCGGCCATTCCACTCGCTGCAGACGACATCAGCGATGCACAACCGCTGGTAAGAACGAGCGCCGGCGCCAGGACCAGCGACGCGAACGCAATGTCGGACCAACGCGAGCCGCGCGAACATCCACCAGCCGGAAGCGTCCTCATGCCACGAAAGACACTCATGGGCTGTTTTGGTTCAGCCGCTTCCGTGCGTTCGCGGCATGAGACGTCCCGCTCAGATCTTTTCTTTGATTCTCGCGGCCTTGCCGGTGCGATCGCGCAGATAGTAAAGCTTTGCGCGACGCACGTCGCCGCGGCGCTTGACTTCGACCGCACTGACGGTCGGGCTGTAAGTCTGGAACACCCGCTCGACGCCCTCGCCGTGGGAGATCTTGCGCACCGTGAAAGACGAGTTCAGCCCACGATTCCGCTTTGCAATCACAATGCCCTCGAAGGCTTGCAATCTTTCACGCTCGCCTTCGGTGACCTTGACCTGCACTACGACGGTATCGCCCGGTGCGAAATCAGGGATTTCCTTGTTGATCTGTTCCTGCTCGATCGCTTCGATTATTTTGCTCATCTTTCTCTACCTGCCAACTTCTGTCGGGGTTCAATGTCAATTCAGCCGGAAACGGCCTGGTGCACGCCACTAGATTCCCGGATCGACGCAGCCGGCTGCCGCCCGTGCGTCGCGTAAAAATTCATCCAGCAGCCTTTGCTGCTCTTCGTTCAGTTTCAGCTTCCGTACCAGGTCCGGCCGCCGCAGAAAACTGCGGCCGAGCGCCTGTTTGTAACGCCACTTCGCAATGCGTGCATGGTCGCCAGACAACAGCACCTCGGGCACCTTGCGGCCTTCGATCACTTCGGGCCGCGTGTAATGCGGATGATCGAGCAGCCCTTCCGCGAACGAATCCTGCTCCGCAGAATCCTCGTCCCCGAGCACGCCCGGGATCAGCCTCGCAACCGCGTCGATCACGACCATCGCCGGTATCTCTCCGCCGCTCAGCACGAAATCGCCGATGGAGAGTTCTTCGTCCACCTGCGTCTCGATCAGCCGTTCGTCGATACCCTCGTAGCGCCCTGCGAGCAGGATGAGCCCCGGCAGCGCGGCGTATCGCCGTGCCGTTCCCTGGTCGAACCGGGCGCCTTGCGGCGACAGGCAGACCACGCGGGTCCCATCCGGCGCAGACTTCCTTGCCGCGACGATAGCGGCCGCCGTCGGCTGGTACTTCATCACCATCCCAGGCCCGCCGCCGTAGGGCCTGTCGTCGACCGTGCGATGGGCATCCATCGCAAAATCCCGCGGACTCACGCAATCGAACGTCAGAAGGCCGCGGGCAACCGCCCTGCCGACGACGCCGTATCGGGCAACCGTCGCGACCATGTCGGGAAATATGCTGACTACCTGCAAGCGCATCGCATCAGTCCCATTCCCAGTCGACGTGGATGACGCCGCCGGCGACATCAACGTCCAGCACGTACGTTCCCGGCACGAACGGGATCAAGATTTCCCGCTTCGCCTCGCCCGCCGCCCGCACGACGATGACATCGTTCGCGCCCGTCGCGAGCATTCGCTGCACCCGTCCGAGTATGCTCCCGTCCCTGTGCCGGACCTCCAGTCCTTCGAGGTCGGCCCAGTAATACTGGCCTTCCCCCGCTGCCGGCAGGCTCAGGCGCGGAACCGCGATGTCGGCGCCGATCAATTCTGCCGCGGCGTCGCGGTCGGTGGTATCTGCAAGCCTCGCCACCAGCGACTTGCCGTGCTTTCTCCCTTCGGCAAGGGTCCGCGCGGACCACCCGCTCTCCTCACCGCTGCCCTCGGCTCTCAGCAACCAGCCAGGGTATTCGAGCAGCGCTTCCGCGGGTTCCGTGTACGAATGTACCCTGACCCAGCCTTTGATCCCGTACAGGCCGGCAATCCGGCCCAGGATCACCTTTTCGTCTCGCTGCGCCACACCGGGACACTCGTCCGCACGCCGCGGCGTCGGACGCTAGTACTCTGTCAAGGTGATATTGATGGATTCAGTTGGTCTGTCAGCGTTCCTGGCAAGGCGCGGCTCGCCGCGAATGGCCAGCCCTTCGCAAGAGTCGCAACGCCGCCAGGGGCGCTGACAGACCAACCCTTCGGGCGCCGCTGTCGTGTCCCGCCGCGGCGTTGCGCCGCTTGGCAAGGGCGCGCCATTGCCGGCGCGACGCGCCTTGCGGCGAAACACGACAGCGGCGCTGAATTCATCAATATCACCTTGACAGAGTACTAGTTTAAGTCTTGTCTGCCGCCTGGCGGGAGGCCTTGAGCAGCGCGGCAACGCGTTCCGACGGGCGCGCGCCACGAGTGAGCCAGAAATCGACGCGCTCCAGGTCAATGCGCAGGTTTTCCTCGTGCGCCTTGCCCACGGGGTTGAAGTAGCCCAGACGCTCTATATAGCGACCGTCGCGGCGGTTGCGGCTGTCGGTGACTACCAGGTGGTAAAACGGGCTCTTTTTCGCACCAGCGCGCGAAAGTCGGATACTGACCATTGCTCTTCCGTAATTAGTAATGAGAGGCGGAGGCGCCTGTGCTCGGGGCCGGGCCCGAGTAAACGGCGCATTTTACTGATTTCGGGGGAAAAGTGAAGCTATAAGCTGTGGTTTCGCGCGGCATTGCCCACGTACGGTTGGGGCGATCCGCGACCGGAGGAAGCAGGAGTGAGGCCGAAGCGTGCGCTGAAAAGCCCTCCCCCGGCCCCAGGCTTCACTGAGACGCCGCGGCGTACATGAACAATGCCCAACCGTTTCGCACTGAGGGGCCGTCGCCCCTCGCTTCTCTCCCGTGGTCGGCAGGCGGCGCTGGGCCGTTTGCTCGCCCTGTGGTGGCCTAAGGGCCCATTCCGGGGGGGAGGCGGCCGCCGGGGAGGCTGCGCATCATCTTTTTCATGCCGCCGCGGGACATCTTTTTCATCATTTTTTCCATCTGCATGTGCTGCTTCAAAAGGCGGTTGACGTCCTGGATCTGCTGGCCGCTACCTTGTGCGATGCGGCGCTTGCGGGAGCCGTTGATGGTCTTGGGGAAGCGGCGTTCTTCGCGGGTCATCGAGTTGATGATCGCGACCCGCCGCCTGAGCACCTGCTCGTTGGCAGTGTTCTTGAGGGCTGCCGGATCGATGTTGCCGAGCGGCAGCTTTTCCAGCATTGCGCCGATGCCGCCCATGTTGAGCATCTGTTCGAACTGGTCGCGCAAGTCAGCGAGATCGAAGCCTCTGCCCTTTTTCAGTTTCTTTGCGAGCTTGTCCGCGGTGTCGCGGCTGACTTTGCTTTCGATTTCCTCGACCAGCGACAGCACGTCGCCCATGCCGAGAATCCTGGACGCCATGCGATCCGGGTGGAAGAGTTCGAGAGCGTCGGTTTTTTCGCCCGTTCCGAGGAATCGTATCGGCTTGCCGGTAACCTCGGTGACGGACAGGGCCACGCCGCCCTTGGCGTCTCCGTCGGCCTTGGTGAGGATCACGCCGGTCAGCGGCAGCGTTTCGTTGAACGCCCTGGCAGAGTTCACCGCATCCTGGCCTGCCATGCTGTCGATGACGAAGAAGGTCTCGTGCGGAGCCGCCACGGCATGTACGCGAACGACCTCCTCCATCATTTCCGCATTGACGTGCATGCGGCCGGCGGTGTCGACAATCAGCACATCCGCATGCTGCCGGCGGCTCTCATCCAGGGCCCGCTTTGCGATAGCTTCGGGTTTCTCGCTCGCATCGCTGGGGCAGTAGATAGCGCCGACTTCGTCGGCCAGGCGCTCGAGCTGCAAGATAGCGGCGGGCCGGTGTACGTCGACGCTGACCAGCATCACCCGCTTCCTGTCCTTTTCGATCAGGCGGCGCGCGAGTTTTGCCGCCGTTGTCGTTTTGCCGGAGCCCTGCAGGCCTGCGAGAAAGATGACGACCGGGGGTTGCGCGCGCAGATTGAGCGGAACCGTCTCGTTGCCGAGAAGCGTGACCAGTTCGCCGTGGATAATTTTGATCAGGGCCTGGCCCGGCGTCAGGCTCTTGCCGACTTCTTCACCGATCGCGCGCTGCTGAACCCTTTCGATGAAGGATTTGACAACCGGCAAAGCCACGTCGGCTTCGAGCAGCGCCAGCCGCACCTGCCGCAGCGTGTCCTTGATATTCGACTCGCTGAGCCTCCCCTTGCCGGTCAGGTTGCGCGCCGCCTGCGAAAGGCGATCCGAAAGGTTTTCAAACATGAGTAGAACCTATCCTGGAACCGAGCTGTCAGAGACAGCATTTTATCGTGAATCGTTCCGGATTGTTTTGCGCTCCCGGGCGGGAGCGCGAGGCGACCACATCAGACCGTGATAACGGTGCCCCGGGATAGCATGCGGATATTCTTGCCCGGGGCTGCCGCGATCACCTGGCTCAGGATTCGCTGTTCTTCCCCCGGTTTCATGCCGGTCAACCAGATCTCCGGTTCGTGATTCAGGAGCTGGAGATCCCGGCACAGGGTGCTGGGACAGTAGTGGCCTGCCGTTTCCGCAAGCTCCGCAAGCTCGTTCGGAAAGGACACTTCGATTACGAGGGCCTTCAGGTCTTCGCAGGCGTTCAGGACCGGCCACAGTGTTTTGTTTGATTTCGTATCGCCGCTGACGGCGAACACGCCTCCGGAATTCTGCACGGTATAGCCGATCGAAGGCACACTGTGGGCCACATCCACGGCATGGAAATCACGATGGCCGATAGTCACCGTATCGCCGGGATTACAGACGGAGTATCGCAGCATGGGATTCGCCGCACTCGGCAGCTCGGCGAAATCGGGCCAGATCACCCAGTTGAACAAATGTTTCCTGATGGCGTCGAGCGTCTCTTCTCTTCCGTACACGGTGACGGGGACGTCGACATCTTCAGCGAAAATACTGTCGATCAGCATCGGGAGCCCGGCTATATGATCGAGGTGCGCGTGGGTCAGGAACACGTGCCGGATAGCGAACAGGTCCTCGAGCTCCAGGTCACCAATCCCGGTCCCGGCGTCGAGCAGCACGTCGTTGTCGATCAGCATCGCGGAGGTGCGCGAGCCGGCGCCGATCCCACCGCTGCAGCCCAGTATTCTTATTCGCATAACGCTATTGCCTTCACGATACCGCAGTCCATTCCTGGCATCCTGCAACGTGTGTGCCCGGCGGATGCGTCACTTTTCAGGCATTGCGCGGTGCGGTGATCTGGCCAGGGTTCTATTGAACAGCACCATGTGGGATGATTCGCTCGAACAAAAAATTAGGGCATCGCCGATCGGGATTCTGTGTTTCAAATCACAATTCTTTTCTTGTACATAATTGCCGGCCTTTCCCTCGCAATGTCCCGGCTGCCGCGCTTCACGCGGCATTTCAAAAGCTTGCTCGCGATTGCGTCCCTTGTCGGTACTTTTGCAGTCATCTGGCACGGCATGGTGTTGCGGGGCATGATCCTCGTACCCGACGGGATCAGGTTGTCGCTGGGGAACACGGCTTCTTTTATCGGCCTGTTACTTGCGCTTACGGCGCTTGTAATCTCCATCCGGCCGATGTTGCGCGGAGTTGCCTCGGGTTTGCTGATGCTCGCTGCCGTTGCCGCTGTTTTCACCGGCTGGTCTGCAGCTCCTCCGGCCAACACTGCGATCACCTGGCAGATCGAGGCACACATTTTGATCTCCCTGCTTGCATACGGGTTGCTCACGGTCGGCGCGATCGTAGCCGTGTACGCAATCGTGCAGGATGGGCGCCTGCGCGCCGGCAAGTTGTCGACCGTCAACCAGTTGTTTGCACCGCTGGAAACGACCGAGAGGCTGCTGTATGGCATCGCGGCCGCCGGTTTCCTCGCCCTGTTGCTCGCAGTCATGTCGGGATTCGTCTTTGTCGACGACCTGTTTGCCCAGCATCTCGTTCACAAGACGGTGCTGTCGCTAATCGCACTGTTGCTGTTCGGGGTGTTACTGGCGGGGAGACAGTTTGCCGGCTGGCGCGGTCGGCGGGCCGTGTCGCTGTATCTGTGGGGGTTCGCAACGCTGGGGCTTGCGTATTTCGGCAGCCGTTTTATTCTCGAACAGGTGCTAGGCCGAACCTGGACTTAGCTGGGTCCAGGCTCGGGCGACATTAGACCCGACCTCCTCAGTCGAACGCCTGGTCCAGTGCTTCTTCCAGCGTCGCGACGCCGATCACTTCGATACCGGCCGGTGGCTTCTTCGGCGCGTTAGCCTTCGGAACGATCGCCCGGGTGAAGCCCTGTTTGGCCGCTTCGGCGATGCGTTCGGTGCCGAAGCGTACCGGCCGCACCTCGCCCGCGAGGCCCAGTTCGCCAAAGCTCATCATCTTCCGGTCACAGGGGCGGTCGCGGAAGCTCGACACGATCGCCAGGAGCGTCGGCAAGTCAGCGGAAGTCTCGCCGATGCGCAATCCCCCGACGACGTTGACGAAGATGTCCTCGCCAGCCAGTGACATCCCGCCGTGACGGTGCAAAACCGCCACCAGCAAAGACAGGCGACTCTGGTCAACGCCCTGGGCAAGCCGTTTTGCGTAGTTGGCGCCCGCCTCGGCGACGAGCGCCTGGATCTCGACGAGCAGGGGCCGGCTGCCTTCCCAGGCGACGGAGATCACATTGCCCGAACTGTTCAGCGTACTCTGCGACAGGAAAATGGCCGAGGGATTCCGGACTTCGCGAAAGCCCGCCTCCGTCATTGCGAAGACACCCATTTCGCTGCTTGCGCCGAAGCGGTTCTTCACGGCGCGCACTATGGTATAGCGGCTGCCCGGATCGCTTTCAAAATAAAGGACTGTGTCAACCATGTGCTCGACAACTCGCGGTCCGGCGATCGCCCCTTCCTTGGTTACGTGACCGATCAGGAAGAAGGCAACGTCACGCTGCTTCGCAAACTGCACGATTCGGCCGACGCATTCACGCAGTTGCGCGACCGAACCCGGCGCGGATGGCAAATCGTGCGTCGCCATTGTTTGGATCGAATCGATAACAACCGCGCGTGATCCGGCGGCAGCGGACTGTTGCAGAATGTTATCGAGCGAGGTGTCTGAAAGGAGCTTTAGCGATGCGGCGTTCGTCCCGAGGCGTCGCGAGCGCTGCGCCACCTGGCGCAGGGACTCTTCCCCGGTCGCGTAGCAGGTATTGAGGGCCGGCGGCAGTTGCGCCGCGACCTGTTGCAGGAGCGTCGATTTGCCGACGCCGGGATCGCCGCCGAGCAGGACGACCGAACCCGGAACCAGCCCGCCGCCCAGCACCCGGTCGAACTCGGAAAAACCTGTCGCATGACGGAACTCGACATCGTCGCCGAGTGCGGACATTTCGGTGGGCTGCACGCCGTTGCTTGCGGTCGGGGCAGCACCCGCAAGCACCGTCTGCACCAGCGTGTTCCACGCCTCGCAGTCCGGGCACTGGCCCTGCCATTTCACGCTATGGGCGCCGCAGTCGCTGCAGACAAATGCCGTTTTGCTTCGGGCCATGCGGTCGGCGAATGCTTTGAGGGTCTTTGGTTGAGGGAACGAGGGCCCGATCATAGCACCGCTGTCAAGGGCCCTACGCCGTAAAAACTGCCAACCCTATCTCACTAAAAACCCTTGCGATTTTTTATACTCCGCGCGTTATGTAGAGAGCGGCAATTTGGACAAGCAAAAGAAAGAACGCCGGGACCGGCTGGTCGTGCTCAGTTTCGTCAGCGTCGTGCTGATGCTGGTGTATGGACCTGCGGCGCAACTTTTTCTTGCGGCCGATCGGGCGCTCTACGACGCGATCGCAACACACGTCCGCAACGAGACGCTCGCTGACGGCGTGATCGTTAGCATCAATCCCGCGAAGCGGTCGCAATCCGCACTGAGCGACATTTACGGACAACTCGTGCAAAAGTTCAGGGATGCCGGCGCCGCGCGCATCGTCATTACCGACGGACCCGAACTCCGTCCTGGTGCCGATCTTCCCGGTTGGGTCGCGACGCTCAGTACCGGCGCCCAGGTATTCGTGCCGCGAGGCCATCCGCTTGCGGGTCTTGCCACGAACACCGGGTTCCTGGCCCTTCAGCCGGATGATGACGGCGTGCTGCGCAGCATGTCACTCTGGCACTTCGAAAGCGGCGTGATGTTTCCTTCGTTGCCTCTTGCGATCGCCCTCAGCCATCCGGAGACGGCCGCCGACTCCAGAATCGCGAGCGGCGACGACGCTGTCTATCTGTCAAATTACCGCCCTGTGCAGCGGTTCTCCCCCGAAGAGGTGCTGGCAGCCGGCTTTCCGACGGAATCCTTGCGCAATCGAACGGTATTTCTCGACTCCGAACTGCCGCTCGTCGATGCGGCCGCCCTGCTTCCCTCCGGACAATACGTAACCCGGTCCGAAATCACGGCCGCGCTACTCGCGAACATCGAACAGGACGAAGCGATTGTCGCGCCGGCGTGGGTCGGTGCGCTCGAATGGCTGGCCCCCGCGTTACTGGCGATCGTCGGCATACTGTTCGGGCCCGGCCGCAACCGGCGGGACATCATGGTCATCGCCCTGGCCGTGGTCGCCGCACTCTTGGTGATCGAAGCGCTCATGCTGGCATTCGGCCGCGTTCGTTTCGACCTGGGACGCCCAATCGTCATTTTCATGGCGGCGGCGGCGCTAAGCTGGTGGCTCGCGGGCGTGCAGAGGAAAGCAGCCGTCGATGCGTTCAAGCGGGGCTCGGATTTTCTCTCGGCGGGACGTCTGGAGCCGGCATTTGCCGAGTTCAGGCGCTGCGAACCTTCCGAGACCGTCGCTGCGGTCATGTACAAGCTGTCGCTCGCGTTTGAAGGACAGGCCAAGCCGGAACGAGCCGAAGCCGTATTGCAATGGCTGAAACAGACCCAGGGTCAGGGCAAGGAAAAGAGCGTCGCGCTGCACGAAACGAACGGAATCCCGCAACGGCTCGGGCGTTACGTCATCGAACGCAAACTAGGTCGAGGAGCCATGGGCGCGGTCTATCTCGCGCGCGACCCCAGGATCAATCGGCCTGTTGCGCTCAAGGTCATCCCCATCGAAAAGGAATTCGAGGATGAAGAGCTGGAAGAAGCACGGCTGCGTTTTTTCCGCGAAGCAGAGTCGGCCGGCCGGCTCACGCATCCGAACATCATTACGGTGTTCGATGCCGGCGAAGACAAGCACCTCGCCTACATCGCCATGGAGTACCTGTCGGGATTGCCGCTGACCAACTACACGGACCCGAAGAAACTTCTCGCGCCCAAGAAGGCTCTGGAGCTTTGCGCGCGTACGGCGGAGGCCTTGAACTACGCGCACGACCAGGGCGTTATCCACCGGGATATCAAACCGGCAAACCTGCTTTACGACCTGAAGTCGGACATGCTCAAGATAAGCGACTTCGGCGTTGCCCGCCTGACCGATAACAACCGGACCAAAACCGGTATCGTGCTGGGCACGCCGATGTACATGTCGCCCGAACAGCTGGCTGCCGAGACGCTAACCGGGCACTCGGACTTATTTTCGCTAGGTGTTACTCTATACGAGCTTTTGACCGGCGAAGTGCCGTTCAAGGCGAAGAACATTGCGGTGTTGATGACCAAAATTACATCGGAAGATCCGGTACCTGTATCCAATCGCAGACCAGGCGTTCCGCCGAGTGTGGACGCGGTCCTGTCAAAGGCGCTGGCCAAGCGGCCCGAGAAGCGATTCGCAAACGGTGCCGAAATGGCCATCGCACTACGCAGTTGCGCCACATACGCGTCCGCCTGATAAAGAAAACCATATGAGCCTGCGCGCAAAGATCAAGTTTGCAGAGATCACTGATACCGGCAAGGTCCGCGAGCACAACGAGGACGCGATCGGCTCGAATGCCGACATCGGCCTGATGGTGCTCGCTGACGGAATGGGCGGATACAATGCCGGCGAAGTTGCAAGTGGCATTGCGGTGCAGACCATTACCGAACTCGCCACCGAGGGCGCGACCCGCGAGAAGCGCAACGAAATAGATCAGACCACGGGCCTGATGCGCCAGTCGATCGTCCTGCGGGATGCAGTCGCTCGCGCCAACAAGATCATCTTCCAGACCGCGCAAAGTCAGACCCACTGCGAGGGGATGGGCACGACCCTGGTCACCGCGATGTTCTACGACAACAAGGTGTCGATTGCGCACGTCGGCGATTCCAGGGCCTATCGGCTGCGCGGCGACAAGTTCGAGCAGCTGACGCTCGACCATTCCCTCCTGCAGGAACTCGTGGACCGCGGCTTCTACTCCGAGGAGGAGGCACAGCGTTCGACCAACCGGAATTACGTCACCAGGGCGCTCGGGGTCGAGCCGACGGTCGAGGTCGAGGTGCACGAGTTCGACGTGCTGCCCGACGATGTCTATCTGCTGTGCTCCGACGGGCTGCCAGACATGGTCGAAGATGAAGATATTCACTTAACTATCAGCACTTTTAATGCTAGCCTTGATGTGGTTGGTCAACAACTTGTGCAATTGACCAATGATCATGGCGGGCGCGATAACGTGTCAGTGATGCTGGCTCAGGTTCTCGAGCCATTTGCGGCGAAGCGAAGCCTGGTCGCCCGGCTGTCGAGTATGTTTCGCGCGTAAGGGAGGCGGAGCGCCCGGGGAGGCGCTTTGCGGGTATTGGTCTTACAGAAACGGCAAGAATAATATGGCACGGTTAATCCTGAGTCTCGACAGCCAGGTGCTGGCTGAATACAACATGTCGAAGGAGCGGTACACCATCGGGCGGCTGCCGGACAATGACGTACGAATCGACAATCCTGCCGTCAGCGGTCACCACTCGCTCATCATCAACATCCTGAACGACTCCTTTCTCGAAGATCTGAACAGCACCAACGGCACTTACGTCAACGGCAAGCTGATCAAGAAACATGCGCTGCAGCATGGCGATGTCATAACGATCGGCCACCACCAGCTTCGCTTCTCCGACCAGCAGACCGGAGACACCGAGCAGGACGAATTCGAAAAGACGATGGTCATACCGGCCGGACACCAGAGCGCGGAACAGCTCGCGAGAGCCGAGCGTGCCGCGGCCGCCGCCGCATCGGCGGCGGCCCGGGAGCGCGATCGTCACGACGTGAAGGTCGACATGCCGAAGGCCGAACCGCGGGCATACACCAGCACCGCGGCAGGCCTCGATAAGAAACATGCACCGAACGTCCTGCCCCTCGCCAAGCTGCAGGTGCTAAGTGGCGCGTTTGCAGGACGCGAACTCGAACTGACCAAAACGCTGACCACCCTGGGACGCCCGGGCGTGCAAGTCGCCGCCATCACGCGCCGCGCCGAAGGATACTTCGTGGTGCACGTGGAAAGCGGCGAGCAGGGAGACTACCCGCTGGTCAACGGTCAACCGATCGGTGCGCAGGCGCGCAAACTCACCGACAACGACGTGCTGCAGCTTGCAGGCGTCAAGATGGGATTTTTCACGAGCTGAGGATCGCCGCGGAGACTCCCCTTCGCGTCAGTCTCTGGTAACACGCCGGGGGCGACTTGTGACGCCGCACACCAGCTGATACGCGATGGTGCCCGCGTGAGCGGCGACCTCTTCCACCGGCAGCTCCGCGCCCCACAGGGTAACCGGGGCTCCCGGCCGCTCCGTGGCTTCCGGACCGAGATCCACCGCGGCCATATCCATCGAGACCGTCCCCGCGAGAGTCGTGCGACGGCCATCGACCAGCACCGGGGTTCCGGACGGCAGGAAGCGCGTATAGCCGTCGCCGTAACCTGCGGCAACGATACCGAGCACGGTATCTTCGCGCGCCTCCCACGTGCCGCCGTACCCGACGCGGTCGCCTTTGCGAATCGCCTTGACCGCGATCAGCGTGGTTTCGAATTCCATCACAGGCCGAAGTCCGAGGTCGCTGCCGCAACTGTCCCGGAACGGCGAAATACCGTACAGGCATATTCCGGCCCGTACCCAGCTTCGTGCGGGATCGCCACCCGCGGAGATTGCGTCCGGCCAGCCGAATATCCCGGGTGAATTGGCGACGCTGATGTCGCCGTCGAAGACCTCGACAGCCTGGCGGAAGGTATCCAGTTGCCGGGCCGTCGTGTCGTCCGACCTCACGTCGGCACTCGCCAGGTGCGTCATCAGCCGCACCTCGGTCACGGACTTGCAAGCGTTGAGCCTGGCAACCAGGGTGGAAGTGTGTTCAGGGTGGAAGCCCAGCCGATGCATCCCCGTGTCGAGCTTCAGCCAGACCGTCGCGCTGCCCGGAGCCGCGCTTTCGAGCAGCCGGATCTGCTGCTCGCGGTGCACGACGGGCTGAAAGCTCCTTTGCAGTGCGGCTTCGAGTTCGGCTGCATCGGCGAAACCTTCGAGTATTACGATTGGTTTCTTCAACCCCAGTTCGAAAAGTTCGACGGCTTCATCATAGCGTGCGACGGCAAAGCCGTCGGCATCCGCCAGCTTCCCGGCCACAGCCGAAAGGCCGTGGCCGTAGGCATTCGCCTTGACGACCGCGAGCACCCTCGCGCGCTTCGCTACACTGCGTATTCGCTGGAAATTATGTTCGAGCGCGTCCAGGCGTATGAGCGCCCGAGCACCGCAAGTCACGGATAGGCCTCATCCGCATAGCTTTCGGGAACCCAGTTTTCGAACTTGGTGAAGCGGCCGATGAATGTCAGCGGAAAGTCGCCGATCGGCCCGTTTCGCTGCTTGGCGATTGCAATGTCGGCGATGCCCTTGCGCGGGGTATCCTGATTGTAGACTTCCTCGCGGTAGATGAAGACGATCAGATCGGCGTCCTGCTCGATCGCGCCTGATTCGCGCAGGTCCGACATTACCGGCCGCTTGTCGGTGCGCTGTTCGACGCTGCGGTTGAGCTGCGACAGGGCGATGATCGGCAGCTCCAGTTCTTTCGCCAGCGCCTTGAGCGAGCGCGAGATTTCCGAAATCTCGGTCGCGCGGTTTTCCGTGTTGCCATGCACCTGCATCAACTGCAGGTAGTCGAGAACGATCAGCCCCAGCCCATGCTCGCGCTTGAGACGCCGCGACCGTGCGCGGATTTCCGTCGGCGACAGGGCCGGGGAATCGTCGATGAAGATCGGGGCATCCGACATCAACTGCACCGCGGTATTGATTCGCGACCAGTCTTCGTCGGGAAACCGGCCGGTGCGCAGGTGCGCCTGGTCGACGCGTCCGAGCGAGGAAATCATGCGAAACGCGAGTTGCTGCGACGGCATTTCCATCGAGAAAATGGCGGTCGGCACTTTGTGACCGATGGCGGCGTTCTCGGCGATGTTGATCGCCAGGGTGGTCTTTCCCATCGACGGCCGCCCGGCAATGATGATCAGCTCGCCGGGCTGCAGCCCTGCCGTCAACTTGTCGAACTCGTGGTAACCGGTGGCGATGCCTGTAATGTCTCCGCCGGACTGGTGCAAAAGGTCGATGCGGTCGACCGTGTCCGGCAGGATCTGTTTGAGTGATCTGAAGCCGATCCGGCCGCGCGAACCCTTGTCCGCGATCTCGAATACCAGGCGCTCCGCTTCGTCCACGAGTTCCGCGGCGCTCCTGCCATCCGTCGCGAACGCGCTGCCACTGATCTCGTTGCCGGCATTGATGAGCGAGCGCAGCATCGAGCGTTCACGCAGGATACCGGCATACGCCCTGACGTTCGCCGCACCCGGAGTCTCATTGGCCAGCGTAGCGAGATACTCGAGGCCGCCGGCCTGCTCCAGCTGGTTGCGCTGATCGAGGAATTCGGAAACGGTAACGACGTCGCAGGGCTGGCTGTTCTCGGCGAGTTCGGCAATCGCCGAAAATACCAGCCGGTGATCCTTGCGGTAGAAGTCGCCCGCAATAATGACGTCCGCGATCTTGTCCCACGCGGCATTGTCGAGCATCAGGCCGCCGAGCAGCGATTGCTCAGCTTCGAGCGAATGGGGCGGTACCTTGAGTCGTTGCTCGGCGGTGACTGCCCCTGCCCTTTCTTCGAGCACTCGAACCATGTCTGCTTATCCGTCCATATTCACTGCGTGAACTGGCGTCCCCGACGGCGGCGCGTGCCGAGATCTTTTATGCGAATGTAACACAAGCGCCGCCGCGCAACGCGCGAACGGCGCAAGCCTTTATTCCTCGGCGACGATCCTGACAGTGACATCCACGTCGACGTCCGTATGCAGGTGCACACCCACCTCATATTCGCCGATCTCATGAATCGGTCCATCCGGCAGCCGAACTTCGCTGCGCGCGACTTCCACGCCGACTTTCTCGAAGGCTTCGGAAATGTCCACCGTGCCGATCGAGCCGAACAGCTTGCCTTCCGGCCCGGCATTGGCCGAGATGACCAGCTCCATCCCGCGAATCAGGTCTGCCCTTGCCTTGGCAGCCTTCAGTTCTTCCGCGGCGGCTTTCTCCAGGTCAGCCCGCTTGGCCTCGAACTCTGCGATATTTTCCTTCGTCGCCAAAGCAGCTTTACCCGACGGGAGCAGGTAGTTGCGCCCAAATCCGGGCTTCACCGTAACGAGATCGCCGATGCTCCCCAGGTTTTCCACACTATCCAGTAAGATCACGTTCATCATTCAACCCTGTTCAGTCTTTCCCTTGCTCTACACTATATACGTGCTGCTCGCTACTCAACGAGCCCGACTCCGATCGGTGCACTAAACGACCAGTTTCCGCTGCCGGAACCCGAACCACGCGTCGATGTAGCCCACGACCGCAAGCCCCATGACCAGCAACGCGTTGAGCAACGGGATCAGCGCATACACCAGGATGACGACCGCCAGCGGCAGCCGCCCCTGGCTGTGCAGCCAGTGGACTATCGCCAGCCCCTGCAACCAGAACATCGCGAAGATCACGAATGCAAAGTTCTGCAGCCAGACCGCACCGGTCAACATGGCGACGACAGAGGCAACGGCCATAGTCAGCGCCAGCACCCGGCCGAAATTCAAGTCGCGAAAGCGGCCAAAGTCGCTGTTAATACCCGGCAGGCTGCGGTAAACCGCGTATCCGAGCAGCAGCACCATCGTGTATATCGACCACGTCGTGATGACCACCAGCACGGTCATCTGCGGCGCGATCAGTTCCCGTTGCTCGACCAGGATATCCGCATGCTGCTCGAGCCCCATATCCCGGAACGAATCCGAAATCCGGACCAGTACCTCGCTCCAGAATACCGACGGGTCTCCCAGCGAAAGGTAAAAGCCGAGCGTCACCACCATCGCCGCGATGACCGTGACCTGCAGCGTCAGCGTCAGCGAGCGCCAGCCGCGCATCATCACGACCAGCAGGATCACCGGGACCCAGATCACGAGCGCATTGCCGAGCACCTGCGACACGGATGCACTGACGACAAGTGACAGGATCGACAGTATGGCCGTCGCGATGACGCCCTGCACGGCAGCGAGCGCCGCGCCATGCTTGAACACCAGCAAGGCCATGACCGTGCCGCTGATAATCTGCGCGAACGGCAGCAAAAGCGTCCCGGCGAGACCGATGACGGCATTCTGCGGCCGGGCCACCAGCCACGAAGCTATTGGTCGCATCATGCCTGGTGTCCGATTCCTGCTGCGCTAAACGGGCCTGAGCTGCCCAACGCGCGCTCAGTGCCTGTCGGTGTACGGCAGCAGCGCAAGATAACGCGCGCGTTTTACCGCGGACGACAGCTGCCGCTGGTAGTGCGCCTTCGTACCCGTAATCCGGCTCGGTACGATCTTGCCGGTTTCGGTGATGTAGGCTTTCAACAGCGCGAGATCCTTGTAGTCGATCTCTTCAATGCCTTCCGCCGTGAAGCGGCAATATTTCCGTCTGCGTGAATATCGGCTCATAATTCAGTTCTTCCTCAGGCGCTGCGGACTTCGGCGCGTGAATCGTCATCGTCCGAGTCGTCCTCGGCGGTGTCCTCGACATCATCGGCGTCGAGAGATTCCTCATCCCGGCGGCTCCGCGCAGGACGGCGATCGGTTTCGTCGTCGCTTCCTTCGTCATCCGCTCCGGTGGTGTCGGTCGTCGCTTTCGCATCACGCCGCCTTTGCGAGTCCCGTTCCCGGTTCTTTTCCTCTTCGACCTGTACAGCCATCGGAGAGGCCTCGGCGATGGCCTTGTTGCGCGCGATAATCAGGTGACGCAGCACCGCATCGTTGAAACGGAACGCGCTGCGGATTTCCTCGATCGCCTCGTGACCGCACTCCACGTTCAGCAGAACGTAGTGCGCTTTATGGGCCTTATGGATCGGATGCGCCAGCTGACGCCGGCCCCAGTCTTCGTTGCGGTGTACGGTACCGCCGGAGCCGGTCACAAGGCCCTGGTATTTTTCAACCATGGCAGGGACTTGCTCGCTCTGGTCCGGATGGACCAGAAACACGATTTCGTAGTGTCTCATTGTATCCCCTTACGGATTACAGCCTCCCGGCCATTCCGGTGAGGCAAGAGGGTCATTCAGCCTGATTGCGCAGCCGACTGGTCGGCTTTGGGATCGGGCCCGATCCGTCGGAAGGACGGAGGGACGCGCATCCTAACCAAGCGGTTGGGCTTGTGCAAGGTCGAGCGGGTCCCCCGGCCGGTCGCACTGTTCACGAATGAATCGCACTTGACGGCAGGCGTATCGGCATCGCCTCCTATCCTCGGCGCACCCTCCGTTGACCTTCAGCACGTGCCATTCGGTCATCAACGTTTTGAGCGCTGGCGGCGTTGCCTCAGGACTTCGTAGAGGCAGATGCCGGTGGCGACCGAGACGTTGAGGCTGGAGACGGCGCCGTGCATCGGGAGGCTGACGAGTTCGTCGCAGCGCTCGATGACGTTCTTGCGCAAGCCCGAGTGTTCGCGGCCCATGACGAGGGAGAGCGGCCTGGCGAGATCCTTGTCGTACAGGGTCTTTTCGGCCTTGTCGCTGGTGCCGACGATCGTTACGCCGTACTCGGAGAGCCAGGCGAGGACCTTGCCGATGTTGGCGACGGTGGCGAATGGCACTCGTTCGGCGGCGCCGGCGGCTACCTTGCTGACGGTCGGGCCGAGGCCTGCCGCGCCGTGCCTCGGCACGACGACCGCATCGACGCCGGCGGCGTCGGCGGTGCGGAGCGCTGCGCCGAGGTTGTGTGGGTCCTGGATGCCGTCGAGGACCAGCAGTAAGAGTGGTGCGCTTGCAGGTGTCGACAGGCTTTTTTCCACCAGTGTGCGCAATGCGCTTTCGTCGAGGGTCGAGCTGCGCCGGATCTCGGCGACGATGCCCTGGTGCCTCGATTCTCCGCTGATCTGCTGCAGCCTGGCGCGGTTCGCCGGCTGGATTTCGATGCCCTGCCCGGCGGCGCGGGCGATGACGGCTTCGACCCTCGGGTTCGGCGTCTTGTACTCGGCGTAGAGCCTGCGGATTTCGATCGAGCGGGTGACGAGCAATTCCTCGACCGCGCGCAAGCCGGTTACGAACCGCGCTTTGCTCACCCGGCTTTCCTTCGCCCCCGGGATCGGCCTCTGCGCCGCAGGCCGGAACCTCCCTCGTGCGATTGTTCCACGGCGCTCTCGCCCGCGAGGCGAAAGTCGATGCGCTTCGTTTCGAGTTCCACCTTCGACACGACGACGTGCAGTTTGTCGCCGAGACTGTAACGCCTGCCGGTGCGTTCGCCGACGAGACTCTGCGAGCCCGAGTCGAAATGGTAGTAGTCATTGACCAGGTTGGTTACGTGCACCAGTCCGTCGATCATCAATTCGGTGAGCTGCACGAACAGGCCGAAATTGGTGACCCCGGTGACCACGCCGTCGTACTCCTCTCCGACCTTGTCCTCCATGTACTGGCACTTGAGCCAGGCCTCGACCTCGCGCGTCGCGTCTTCCGCACGCCGTTCATGTGCCGAGCACACGGCGCCGAGGCGCTCCATGTCGCCAGCCGAATAGTGATAAGCGCCCGGCTTGCCCTTGCGCAGTATGTGGCGGATGGCCCGATGCACGAGGAGATCCGGATAACGGCGAATTGGCGACGTGAAATGCGCGTAGGCATCCAGCGCCAACCCGAAATGACCGATGTTGTGCGGCGTGTACTCCGCATGCGACAGGGACCGGAGCATCGCCATGGAGATCGCGGCGGAGTCCGGGCGATGCTCGACCTGTTGCATTAACTTGTTGAAGGCGCGCGGTTCGACGTGGTCCGGATGCGGTACCTTCAACCCCAGGCTCAGCAGGTACTGCCGGAGATCTTCGAAGCGCTCCGGGTCCGGCTTGGCATGTACCCGGTAAAGTCCCGGGATGCGATGCTTTTTCAGGAACTTCGCCGCCTCCACGTTCGCCGCGATCATGCATTCCTCGATCAGGCGATGAGCGTCGTTCCTCGGCACGGCGAGTATGCTCTCCACTTCGCCGTCTTCATTCAGCGTGATGCGCGTCTGCGGTATGTCCAGTTCTATGGCGCCCCGCCTGCGACGCGCGGCCGCCAGCGACTTGTACAGCTGCAGGAGGTTGCCGAGCGGCTGGTGCAGGGCCGCAGGAATCTCGCCCCGCGTTCCATCGCGGCGTCCTTTGCTTCCTCCGACCAGGAAGTCGTTTACCTGGCTGTAGGTGAGCCGCGCCGCCGAACGCATCACGCCTTCCAGAAAGCGCGAACGCGTCACTTTGCCGTCGGTGTCCACGTGCATTTCGCACACCATGCACAGGCGGTCGACCTCGGGGTTCAGCGAACAGAGCCCGTTCGACAGGACCTCCGGCAGCATCGGCACGACGCGATCGGGGAAGTACACCGACGTCCCGCGCCGGATTGCTTCCCTGTCGAGATTGCTCGCGATCTCGACGTAATGGGCGACGTCGGCGATCGCCACGAGCAGTCGCCACCCGCCGCCGGACGGCTCGCAGAAGACCGCATCGTCGAAATCGCGAGCATCCGCACCGTCGATCGTAACCAGCGGCACATCACGGAAATCGGTGCGTCCCTGCTTGTCCTTGTCGCTAACGGTCTTCTTGTACGTGGCGGTTTCCCGCTGTACTTCGTCGGGCCACGTGATCGGAATTGCATGAGCGTGAATCGCGATGTCGGTGGCGATGCCTTTCTGCTGCGGCTCGCCGATGATCTGGACGATGCGCCCCGTCGGTTGCTCGACGTCCGTTGGATAATCGAGTATCCGCGCCACGACGATCTGTCCGGGCTTCGCGTCACCGGACTCGCCCTGCGGAATGAGGACCCGGTGCGGTATCTTCGGATTGTCGGGTACCACGATGCCGATGCCGCGCTCGCGGATGAACTGTCCCGCGATGTCCCTGACGCCGCGTTCCAGCACATCGACGACCCTTCCCTCAGGGCGTCCCCGGTAATCGCGGCCGACGACCTTGATCGTGACCCGGTCGCCGTCGATCAGCGAGCGCATCTCGCGTGCCGACAGGTAGACGTCGTCCTCGCCGTCCTCCCGAATGACGAAGCCGAAGCCGTCGCGATGACCACTGACCATGCCGGCGACCAGCTCGAGTTTCTCGGCGAGACAATATTCCGCCCGCCGGTTCTGGATGATCTGGCCGGCGCGGACCATGCGATCGAGCGTGTCCTCAAGCGAAATACGCGTTTTCTGCCCCTTCAGATCGAGGCCCTGCATCAGCGCTTCGATCTTCAGCGGCTGGCCGGCGTCCCGGAGGAATTGCAGCAGCGCATTGCGCCCCGGAACGGGGTGCTTGTACGGTCTCCGGGCGCTTGCGGACTTGTCGGATTCTGCTTTTCCCGGTTTGGCTTTTCCTGGTTTCACTTTCCCTGGTTTCGCCTTCCCTGGTTTCGCTTTTGTGGGCAATGTTTCTCGCTCTGCCGCTGGATGCGCGGCGAATTGACAGACTCGGGCGGCATTGAGTACAGTCCGCCACCCGCAAAGACCGCAATTGTACGCGGTCTGCCCGTGCCGAGGTGGCGGAATTGGTAGACGCGCTAGCTTCAGGTGCTAGTGGGGGTAACCCCGTGGAGGTTCAAGTCCTCTTCTCGGCACCACATCGCCGAATATCCCACAGGAAAGCGACACCGTAAGGAGGCAGCGAGCATGAATGCAGGATGCGGCCCTTTTGGGGCGGCGAACGGCAGCGAGCCCACTTTGCGTCGGCGCGATTTTGTTGCCGCAGTGATCGCTTGCGCCGTCGCGGCAACACTCTCGAAGCCGGCATTCGCCGAGGATGGCGCAAAGCCTATCGAAGTCTGGACAGGTCCCGGCTGCGGCTGCTGCAACGACTGGGTCAGGCACCTGCAGGACAACGGCTTCGAGGTGACCAGCCACGATGGCGGCAATACCGATGCGAGGAAACGACTCGACATGCCCGTTCGTTTCGGGTCCTGTCACACCGCCGAAATCGACGGCTACGCAATCGAGGGACATGTGCCCGCGGCCGACATTCGCAGGCTCCTAGAGGAGAGTCCGGATGCAATCGGGCTGTCTGTGCCGGCGATGCCGCGCGGCTCGCCCGGCATGGACGGACCTGCCTACGGCAACGTGGTCGATCCCTATGACGTCCTGTTGATCGGCCGTGACGGCAACGCGAGCGTCTTCCAGTCGTATCGGTAGTTCGTCGTCAAGTCAGAGCTTTGCTGTACGTAGGCGCAACGCATTCCCGATCACCGAAACAGAAGACAGGCTCATCGCCAGACTGGCGATCACCGGCGAAAGCAATATGCCGAACGCCGGGTACAGCACGCCCGCCGCGATCGGCACCCCGAGTGCGTTGTAACCGAAAGCGAAAACGAGGTTCTGGCGAATGTTGCGCATCGTGCGGCGCGACAGGCGAAGCGCGCGCTCGATGCCTCGCAAGTCTCCCTTGACGAGTGTGACGCCGGCCGATTCCATCGCGACGTCGGTTCCGGTGCCCATCGCAATTCCCACGTCAGCCTGCGCAAGCGCCGGCGCGTCATTGACGCCGTCGCCCGCCATTGCAACGACCTCGCCTTCATCCTGCAGCCGTTTGACCACGGCAGCCTTGTCCTGCGGCAGCACATCCGCGACCACCTCGTCTACGCCGAGTGTCCGCCCCACTGCCTCGGCGGTACGCGCACCATCGCCTGTCAGCATGATGACGCGTACTCCGGACTTGCGAAGTGCCTCGATCGCTACGGGGGTGGTCTGCTTGATCGCGTCGGCGATGATCACTAACCCCGCCGGCCGTCCGTCGATGGCGGCATAAACTGCCGTCGCGCCATTGGCGCGTTCGTCGTCGGCAAGCTTCATCATCTCGTCGACCGCGATGTCGTGCTGCTGCATGAGGAGCAGGTTGCCGACCAGCACCCGGCGTCCGTCGACTTCGCCACGGACGCCGAGACCGGGGTCGGAATCGAATTCGGTTACCTGCGGCAATTCGAGTTTCCTCGCCCTGGCGCCTTCGACGATGGCGCGTGCAATCGGGTGTTCGCTTGGCGATTCGACCGCCGCCGCAACACGCAGCACGTCATTCTCGTTGAAGCCGCGCACCGCGATGACGTTTTGCAGACTCGGCTTTCCTTCAGTCAGCGTTCCCGTCTTGTCGACCACAACAGTCGTGACCTTCTCCAGTCGCTCGAGGGCCGCCGCATCCCGGATCAGCACACCTTCCTGCGCTCCGCGTCCGACGCCGACCATGATCGACATCGGCGTCGCCAGCCCCAGCGCGCATGGACAGGCGATGATCAGCACCGACACGCCCACCAGCAGCGCGTACGCGGACTGTGGTGACGGACCGACGAGTGCCCAGACGACTGCCGAAACGAGGGCGACGGTGACAACGGCCGGCACGAACCATGCCGCGACCGTGTCCACAAGCCGTTGCACCGGAGCGCGTGAACGCTGCGCCTGTGCAACCATCTGCACGATCTGCGACAACAGCGTGTCCGCGCCGACACGTTCCGCGCGCATGACGAAGCTGCCGCTGCCGTTGGTGGTGCCGGCGGACAGCGGCAAGCCTTCGCTTTTGCGTACCGGCTCCGGCTCGCCCGTCAGCATTGACTCATCCACGTGGCTGCCACCCTCCGCCACCACGCCGTCGACCGGGATGTTCTCGCCGGGACGCACCCGCAAGCTATCACCCACCGCGATGTCTTCCAGGGCGACATCGTGTTCATCACCCTGCCCGTCGATGCGATGCGCAATCTTCGGCGCCAGCCTCAACAGCGCCCGGATTGCTCCGGACGTTTGCGCCCTCGCCCGGAGCTCGAGCACCTGCCCCATAAGGACAAGCGTAACGATCACGGCCGCCGCTTCGAAGTACAGCGGCGGCGCGCCCGACTCCTGCCGAAACGAAGCCGGCAGCACGTCTGGCGCAAGCGTCGCAAACACCGAGAACAGCCATGCCGCGCCGGTACCAAGGGCGATGAGCGTGAACATGTTGAGATTGCGGGTAACGATCGACTGCCAGCCGCGCACCAAGAATGGCCAGCCTCCCCACAGCACGACGGGCGTCGCCAGCAGGAGCTGCGCCCATGCAACGCGCTGATGTCCGAAAACTTCCATCGGGTCTACGGCCGGCCACAGTTCACCGAGCATCGACCACAAGAGCGGCAGGGTAAGCAGGGCGCTTATCCAGAAGCGCCGCGTCATGTCCGCAAGTTCCTCGTTCGGGCCTTCGTCCGCAGCCGGTGCGAGCGGCTCCAGGGCCATGCCGCAGATCGGACATGCACCGGGCGCGCCACGCCGAATTTCGGGATGCATCGGGCAGGTCCAGACCGCTCCCTGGGGCGCGACCTTAGGCGCACTTTCTGGCGGCCGCAGATATTTGTCCGGGTCCGCGGCGAACTTGTCCCGGCATCCCGTGCAACAGAAGAAATATTCGTTGCCGTGGTGCGTGAGGCCTGGCGATTTCGCAGCATCCACGGTCATGCCGCAAACGGGGTCCTTCGCTGTGTGAGTGTGCGACATCGCACTATTATGCCAGTCCTGAAAACACGCGCATGCCAGGGAACTTTTCGCCGCGGAAAAGAGGCCATGTCAGAATTCGCATCCCTAAATATCTGCATATAAGGGTTCCAAGCAGGTATGCTGCCGGCTTGTCGGATGCGGACGAGGATCAATGAAACTGATAGTCGGTATCGTGGCGCTGCTGATAGCGGTAGCCATTTTCCTGAAGATGCGCAGCCGCGCTCCGATCAAGAGAGACGTCGAGAAACCGTCCCTGTCCGCCACCGCCAGACTCAAGCCGGAGTTTCATGCCGTGTCTATTCGGCCGGGCCCCTTCGCCTGCAGAGTCGCAAGAGAACTGGAGGGGCAGCGTTACCTTTCAAACTCCGCGCCACGCATACCGCTTCCGGGTTGTGATGCGTCCGACTGCTCCTGCCGCTTTGCGCATCATCCTGACCGGCGCGCAGGCGACGAAAGGCGCACGCCGTATCCGCCGTCAATCGGCCTCGACGCAGGATCAACCGGATTTGAGCAACGAACCGAGGCAGACCGGCGAAGCAATTTGCCGGAGGCGGAATAGCGGCAGGGAAGCCGCCTTTTTGATCAGCCGGATGATTGGCTGACGGTCAATATCCCGAATCAGCCAGTACCGCCTGGTAAGACGCCAGCTGTTCTTCATGGCGCGCCCGATCTTCGATCAGCAGGTATATCTCCGACTCGAGTTGTCCGGTGCGTTCTGACAGCTCCTTGAGATCCGAAAGCAGGAGAATTCGCTCCTCGGTGGGCGTATCGCGATTGATCAGGGCTGCTTCCTTGACGCGAATTTCTTCCTTGATGTCTTCGAGTTCGCTTTTCTTCGCATCGATCTGGTAGGTCGCGGAGTTGACGTTGGAACGCAGGTTGTAGAGATGATAGCCGGATCGATACGCATCCAGGAACGGCGGCTCGCGGTGAGCCGCACAGACACCGTTGTAATATCCGCCGCTGGCGCCCAGGTTGAAACCACGCGTCGGCTGGCAAAACTGTTGCAGCCCTTCCTCACGGCCCGCCTGGTAGGCGCGCAAGTCGGGGGCTACGCCGTGTTTCGCACAAGCTTTGCGGTGCTCGCCGAGCCGCTCCGCGGTATAACCGCGAGACCCGTCCTCGAACCCGATGGTATGCCAGTCGCTCATGAGGCATTCTTCGCCGCTCATGGAAGCGCAACCCGTGATTGCGAACAGCGCAATCAGTCCCGTTCCGGCAAGGCTGAGTTTCATGATCATCTCCACCACGCAGTGCACCTGACCAGGGGCCGAGGGCTCCCCTGCAGTTCACAATGGACGATAGCAACAGATCGACGCCGGATGCCGTGACTCCTATCACACGCGCCGAGCGGGACACGATCGCGGCCGTGACGGAAATTACAGTGGTTGCAGCCGCGCGCCCAGTTGATCCTTCTCCAGGACTTCCTCGAGGTCGTCGGCGAGTTCGCGGCAGGCGGAGACGATGGAACGCCATAAGCGAACGCGCTCCTCGAACGTCATCCGAACGAAGTCGGTCCGATCGGGAATCTTGCCGCCCGGCAGGCGCGCGATGAACGCCGGCGACGGGCAAATAAGGATGGTGCGATCGGTGTGCAGCGGAT
>Ga0268386_10000535_pt1 | contig 24328 bp, 26 predicted proteins | sample RVTome_15_FD_200260 | JGI IMG/M metagenome (GOLD analysis project Ga0268386, IMG submission 200260) | Soil microbial communities from uranium-contaminated site in the Upper Colorado River Basin, Wyoming, United States - RVT150D86... ... | reverse complement strand
ATGGTCCTGACCTGGGGTTTCTGAGTCGGGACGGCGGGATTCGAACCCACGACCTCAGCGTCCCGAATCTCCCGGCATGGATTGCGGCGGACCGCTGTGGAAAAAAAACCCCAGGTCAGAGCGTCGCGCCGACGCCCGCGGGCCGGCGTGGACGTCTGCGGACGCGCGATGGACGCGCGATGGAGCGGGGTTGGCTTCGATTAGGCGACTTCGAGGAACCGGCGGATCGCCTCGCGGATGAGCTCGCTTGTGGTGGTTTGCTCGGCCGCGGCGCGCGCTTCGATCGCGGCCCGCAACTCAGGGTCGATACGTACCGGGACGACGTCGGCAGGACCCGAACCCATTGAGGGCCTACCCCGACGCCGGGTCTTGAGATCATCAATGTCGTAGTCCGTCTCGGCGACCTCGGTGGCGAGAGCGTCGATCTCTTCCTCGGTCAGGGTGCGTCCGCTACGGGTGCGATGCGTCTTCGGTTCCGTCATGGCATGTCCTCCCTGGTCTGTGGGAGCAGGTCATAGAAGGTCGGGCGGAGAGGCATGGCGTGGATCACGAGATTGACCTCGTCAGCGAGCTCGAGCCAGATGATCTCGAGCAGATTGCCGGCGTGGTCGGGCCCGATCGCCAGGACCTTGGGCGGGTCGGCGTCAGGGTCCAGGTCGATGATGGTGACGGCGTGGTCAAGGGCGTGCAGGATGGCGGCATCCGAGATTCCGTGCTTGCTAGCAGACCGATGGATCTCCGCATCCGCAATATCGTAATACAGTAATTGTCGGGAAAGGAATGGACGAGTGAAACCCAGGGCAACTGCCCACCTGTGATAGACCGACCCGAGAGGTTGGACAACGTGGTGCCTAGTCGGGAGCTAGCGTGCGCGCCCTTATCGGCGGCACATCAGACACATGGCGCTACGACGTCTATGAGCGCCTCATGGTCCCTGCTCTCTTCGGCCCCAGCGCGGAGCGGCTGGTCACGCTTCTAGCCCCGGGTCCCGCCGCCCGAGTGCTCGACGTGGCCTGTGGTACGGGGATCGTCACTCGCACCTTGGCTGCCACTCGCGACGACATCGAAGTGGTCGGACTCGATGCGAGCGTTCAGATGCTCGACATCGCCCGACGCGTTGCGGCGTCCTCTGGCCACCACGTCGAGTTTCACCACGGCTCGGCTGAGTCGCTGCCTTTTCCGGACGCATCCTTCGACGCAGTGACCTGCGCCTACGGGCTGATGTTCTTCAGCGACAGGGCGGCGGCGATACGCGAGATGCGCCGAGTCCTGGTCCCAGATGGGCGAGTCGCTTTCAGCACGTGGCAGTACCTGGAGCGACATCCGGTGCACGTCGGCCTCGCGCAGGTCGTCCGGGCGGAATGGGGAGCGACCGACATCCCAGAGATCTTCGCCCTTGGGGACCCCTCCCACCTGCGATCACTGCTCGAGGCGGCCGGATTCAGTGACGTGGAGGTCCGACCGGAAAACGTCTCGGCCCGCTTCACCGATTCTGACGACCTGTTGACCTTCCTGCGGTGGGAGGTAGATGCCGACCTGGCCTCCCTGCCCGGCGTGGGCGACGGCGAAGTTTCCGAGCGCTTGGCGATCGGCGCACATCTGGTGGATAAGATCGCCGCTCTGCCCTCGCCGCCGCTCTCCGAGCACGGGCTGGTGCCCTTTCACGCCTGGTTCGCGACGGCCAGAAGGGGTTGATCGGACCGAACTTTGCTGGCCAACAGCTGCCTCCGCCCTCATCTGACCGGCCCGGCCGAGACCAGGCCCAGCTCCGTCGGTCTCCGGCGTCTGCCGCACCCGCCCTCATGGAGCTCCTCGCAGACCATCTCGAGCAGCGTGGCTACACCACCAGAGACAACGACGGCTTCCTTTTCGCCACCCCGGACGGCGAACACCTCGACTACTCGAACTGGCTACACCGCATCTGGTACCGGCCCGCACGAAGGCCGGAGTCCCTTGGGCTCACTTCCATTACCTCCGCCGTGCCAACGCCACCGGGCTCGTCCTGGATGGCGTCGACCTGAGGTGACGCGCGATGGACGCGCGATGGAACGGGCACCAAACAAGCGGGCCGCTCCGGAGAGCGGCCTGACCTGGGGTTTCTGAGTCGGGACGGCGGGATTTGAACCCACGACCTCAGCGTCCCGAACGCTGCGCGCTACCAAACTGCGCCACGTCCCGAATGGCGGATTGTATCGGTCGGCCGAGACCACGCCAGATCGAGTGGGTTGAATCGAACGACGCGCCGGGTATCGGTGTAATGGTGAGTGTCTCCGAGCCGGCCCGACTGGCCTTTGTCCAATCGTCTCGGCGAAGTGCGCGCACCGCCCTGACCGGTGTCTTCTCCCAGATCGTGGGACTAATCACTTAGGCGATCACCGATTTGAGTGCTTCCCACACGACATCCGGCGAATAGTCTGTTTCCCAGGCATCCTGAGGAGGATCATGACTGCCTATGACGCCCGGCTCCAGATCGAGGGAGACAACAGCGGGCCGCTATCAGTTGTCGTCGACCTGACCGACGAGCGACTCATCATGAGCATCGGCTCCGAGGAAGTGGCGACCTGGCCGCGCGATGAGATGAGGGTGCAGGCGCTGCCCGACGGATTTCACATCCGCGCCGAGGGGGAGGCCGTCATCCTCGATGTCAGCGAGGACGCCAGGTTCGCCGTCGAGTTGGGGCTGCGCAATGCCCATCCGGCACTACGACAGCGCATGGCGGCATTGATGCGTTCGGAAAGCGCCGGGGACTGATCAGATCAGCAGTTCGGCAATCTGAATCGTGTTCAACGCGGCGCCCTTTCGCAGGTTGTCGCCAACCACCCAGAGGTTGATCCCACCTGGAGTGGAGGCCGTCTCCCGAACCCGCCCGACCAGGACATCGTCGCTGCCGGCGCTGTCGAGCGGGGTCGGAGTGCGGTCCTTCCAGAGAGCGATCCCGGGCGCCGAACTGAGGACCGCCATGGCCTCATCGGCGGATAGCGGCCGATCGAAGTAGAGCGTCGCAACCACGCCGTGGCCCACAAGAACCGGCACGCGGACACAGGTGGGCTCTACCCGCAGGTCGGGGATGTCGAGGATCTTCCTCGACTCGTTCACCAGCTTCATCTCCTCGTCGGTGTAACCCCCGTCGACGAGATTCCCTGCGAACGGGAGCACATTGAAGGCGATGGGGCGCTCGTAAACCACCGGCCCCGGATCCACCCAGCCTCCGGTCATCAGGGCATCGAGATCGGATCCCAGAGGGCCCTGTTGGCCGAGGAGCTCAGCGACGCCTTGTTGCCCGGATCCGGACACAGCCTGATAGGAGGTGGCCACCATCGACTGGAGCCCAGCAGCCTCGTGCAGCGGCCCCGCCGCCATCATCAGTGTCATCGTCGTGCAATTTGGATTGGCGATGATGCCGTTGTGGCCACGCACCGCGTCGTCATTGACACCGGTGACGACCAGCGGGACCGACTCGTCCATTCGGAAAGCGGAGGAGTTGTCGACGACGGTGCCACCTGCCGACACGAAACGGTGGGCATGCTCCCGAGACCGGCCCGCCCCGGCGGAGAAGAGAGCCACATCGACGCCTTCGGGGTCGAAAACGGCCAGGTCTTCGACCTCCACCGAGCCGCGATAGGTGTCGACCCTCTGCCCCAACGACCGCGAAGAGGCGGCAAGACGCACACGATCGGCGGGAAAATCGCGCTCTTCGAGTATGGAGAGCATGGTCCGACCCACCGCGCCAGTTGCGCCCACCACGGCAAGTGTCGTCACTTCGAGGCCTCCATCTGAAAGAGTCGGGAATGTAGGAACCGCACCGCCTCATCCATTTGTTCCGACGCGACCGACAGTGAAACCGATTGATCGTCGGCGCTGACCAAGGCCGTCGACAACCCGGCATCGTGCATCGCCACCATTTGATCGTCGGCCGTGATGCGGGCGTCGGTGCCGACGATCGTCAGCACCCCGTGCTCGATCTCGTTCTGGGCGATACCCGCATAAGGGCGGGCGATAACCCCGGGCCGCACCCAGGTCCCCTCTTCATCGGTGAACGAAGAGCGGACGTGCACCGGCACCCTGCCGTCCCGGGCGGCCTCCACCGAATGAGGCATCAGGACTCCGGCTCCAGCCGTCGCCAGCGCCAGCATCTGGTCGTAGGCGATGTCGGTGAGCAAGTGGGCATCGGGGACGATGCGCGGATCGGCAGTGAACACCCCTTCGACATCGGTCAGAATCTCACAGGACTCCGCGCCGAGAGCGGCCGCCAGAGCCACGGCAGTGGTGTCGGAGCCGCCACGGCCCAGGGTGGTGATCTCCCTGGACGTGGGGTCGACGCCCTGAAAGCCGGCCACGATGACCACCTTGCCGTCACCGAGCGATTCGCGCACCCGCTCCCCTGTGATCTCGGTGATCCGGGCCCCGCCGTGGGCCGAGTCGGTCAGAATCCCCGCCTGCGAGCCCGTGTAGCTGACGGCAGGGACCCCACGGTCGTTGAGGGCCATGGCGAGTAGCGCCATCGAGATGCGCTCACCGGCGGTCAGGAGCATGTCCATCTCCCTCGGATGGGGCGCGGTGCTCACCTCGGCCGCGAGATCGAGCAGTGAGTTGGTGGTCTTCCCCATGGCCGAGACCACCACGACGAGATCATTGCCCTGTTCCCGGGTGCGCACAATCCGATCGGCCACCACCTTGATCCGCGACGGATCGGCGACCGAGGTGCCCCCGTACTTCTGCACGATCACTGACATGATGCCCACAGTCTGAAGCTTTCCGCCCGGCAATACGAACACCTGGGGTGGGGATTGGCCCAAACCGGGGCCTAGAGTCGCGGCGCCATGACCGACCGACGACAACGCCAGAAGGAGCAGCGCGCCGCCAAACGGGAGGCTGAGCGCAAGCAAGAGTCACGCCGGGAGCTGGTGCGGCGTATCGGAACCGCCCTCATCTTCGGTCTCGTCGTCGTCGGGATCTTTGCCCTGGGAGGGCTGTTCGGTGGCGGTGATGCCGACGTCCCGGGCACATACGAGGACTTCCGAGATCAAGAGACCGCCTGTGGGGCGGGTCAGCCTCCTCCCGAACAGGTGTTGTCGTTCGAAGCCCCTGAGGAACAGGCCGACGTCGAAGACTCGAGCATCGTCACCGCCACCCTCGCCACCTCCTGTGGCGAGATAATGATCGAGCTGAACAACGGAGACGCCCCTGAGACGGTCAACTCGTTCGTCTTCCTGGCTCGCGCCGGCTTCTACGACGGACAGGTCATCCATCGCATCGTCGAGAACTTCGTGTTCCAGACGGGCGACCCCGAGGCTAACGGAACCGGTGGTCCCGGATACGTGATCGCCGACGAGTTCCCCGACGATGGCTTCGTCTATGAGGAAGGCGTCGTTGCCATGGCCAGCCGGGGCTCACGCAGCACCGGATCCCAGTTCTTCGTGGTCACCGGTGACGACGGTCGCTTCCTCACCAATCAGTTCAACGTGCTGGGGACCGTGACCTCGGGGAGCGAGGCGATCGACGACATCATGGGCGTCGAGACCGCGACCGCACCGGGCTCGGTCGAGCAGAGCCTCCCGCTGCAGACGGTGTACATCGAGTCGATAACGATCGACGCAGCCGAATCTTGACCCCCCGAGCAGGCATGATCGGCTGAGCCGATGCTCATCGACCTGCACACGCATTCAACCGCCTCGGACGGCTCCGAGACGCCGACCCGCCTCGTCGAGCTCGCCGTCGACGCCGGTCTCGGCGCCCTCGCCATCACCGATCACGACACGCTGCAAGGAGTTGCCGAGGCGAGCGTGGCAGCGTCCACCGCCGGGATCGAGCTGATACCTGGGGTCGAGCTGTCCTTGGCGTACGAGCGGGGAGGGATGCATCTCCTCGTGCTCTGGCTGGAGCCGGCCGACGGCCCACTCCAGGACCGGCTCTCCGATTTGCGGTCGGGGCGAGATGGGCGCAACGCGCGGATCGTCCAGTTGCTCAACGAGGCCGGGATGTCGCTGACCCTCAACGAGGTTGTCGAGCAGTCCGGTGGTGGCACCGTGGGCCGACCGCACATTGCCGCGGTGATGATGCGTCACGGATTCGTGCCCGATATTCGCACCGCGTTCGACCTCTGGCTCGGTGCCGGGCGACCCGCCTACGTGGGACGGGATCGACTCGATCCCGAGGAGGCCATCGACCTGGCGCGAGAATCTGGTGCCGTGCCGATACTCTCCCACCCGCACACCCTGGGCATAACGACAGCCACGGAGATGTCCGAGCTTCTCACTCGGCTGCGACGGGCCGGGCTGATCGGTCTCGAAGCCATCTACTCCTCATACCACCGCCACGAGCGCGCGGGGTATGCCGATCTGGCGCGGCGGTTCGGACTGCTGCCATCAGGGGGAAGCGATTTTCACGGCACCTACAAGCCGGGGCTGAGCATCGGGTCCGGTTATGGCGATCTGGTGGTGCCCGGGGAGATGCTGGACTCGCTGCGGAGACACACGGCCCGGTCGTGAACCAACCGATTCGCATGCGGACCGCGGCCGCGGTGGTGGCCGGAAGCGTCCTTCTCTCCCGTCTCCTCGGCCTGGGGCGTGACGTGCTCCTCGCCACGCTCATCGGGGCCGGTGAGGAGGCCGACCTCTACTTCGACGCCTTCCTGATCCCCGACATGCTCAACTACCTGCTGGCCGGGGCCTATCTGACGATCACGCTGGTCCCCATCCTCAGCCGCCATCTCGAAGATGGGGATAACGAGGCGGCCAGCCGGGCCTTCACATCCGTGTTCCGTTTCGTGGGACTGGCGATCGTCGCGCTCACTGCGCTCATGTGGGTCTTCGCCGACGTCCTGGTCGGGTGGGTCTTCCCCGAGGTCGCCGAAGCAGATCGGCTCGTGTCGATGACCCGGCTGGTCTTACCGGCGCAGGTCTTCTTGGTGACCGGAGCCCTGCTGATGGCGGTCCAGTACACCCACAAGCGCTTTCTCGTCCCCGCGGCGGCCCCCCTCGTCTACAACCTCGGGATCATCGTTGGGGGCCTCATCGGTTGGGCGATGGGCGAGCCGACCCCGGAAGCATTCCTGCTCGGCGCCGTGCTGGGGGCATTTCTCGGGAACTTCGCCCTGCAATGGTTCGGCGCCCGACGCACCGGGACATGGTTCCTCGCTCCGCTCGCGGGTCGATCAGCTGTCGGCGAGTACCTGGTGCTCGCCATCCCATTGATGGTGGGCCAATCGGTGGCCGTCCTCGACGAGCAGTTCGTCCGGGTGTTCGGCCAGCTCGAGGTGGGTGCCACCGCCGCACTGACCTACGCCCGACGCCTCAACATGGTTCCGGTAGGAGTGATCGCACAGGCGGCCGGGGTGGCCGCCTTCCCGTTCCTGGCCAGTCTCGCCGCGCGGGGGGCGAACGAGGAGCTGATCGAGACCACGGGCCGGGCCGCCCGAAAGACCCTCTTCGTGGCGGCAGCCGCCACCGCGGGGCTGGTGGTCCTGGCCCGACCCATGGTTCGTCTCCTCTATCAGTACGGGGCCTTCACCGCCTCCAATGCCGAGCTCGTGGCTTCGCTTCTCACCATCTACGCCTTCTCGATTCCCGCCTGGGGCATGCACCAGCTCTTGGTCCGCCACTTCTATGCCAAGCGCCGCATGTGGACCCCCGTGGTCATCGGCACCGGGTTCTCCCTGATCGCCATCCCGGTCTGGCTGGGCCTCTATGACATGATGGGCGTGGAGGGCTTCGCCCTCGCATCCACGCTGGTGATGATCGCCTATGCACTCGGCATGCTCATCGCCTGGGGCTATGACTCGGGATGGGCTCCGGTGCGACGTCTCGCCCCGGCGTTTCTCCGGGGTATGTTCTCCGCCGCCGTGGCCGGTGGTCTGGGCGTCCTGGTGGTCGACGCCATACTCGACGGCACGTCACCCACCGTGGTCTCGTCCCTGGGTGCCGGGCTGATCGGGGGTCTCACGACCCTGGCCGTCTTCTTTGGATCCTCCTCGATCCTGCGCGCCCCCGAGATGCGAGAGGTCTTGCGCCGCCGAAACCGATGAGCCGCCTGAGCCTCAGTGCGTCGAACCCGCACCAGATCAGTCGGGACGGACCTGTTCCCTGGGAACGTTGGGCTCCTCGGGCATGAGAGCGCGGACCCAGGCGGAGAGACCGGGCTTACGGATGCCCCTCCCCTGACGTGCGGCAGTTTCCTCCTGCGCGATACGATCGATGACTACGGCGATCACCGCAGCTTCCCACTCCCCGGCACCACCCCTGATCTCGATCTGACTAGTCACGATTCAGTTCCACCAACTCGATGAGGGTACCGCCGAGATCGGCGGGGTGGACGAAGGCGATTCGGGTGCCCCGGCCGCCCACGCGGGGCTCGGTGTCGATGAGCCGGGCACCGGACGAGCGGAGGTGCTCGAGAGCTGCCTCGATGGACAAGACCGCATAGGCCACGTGGTGCAGACCTTCACCGTTCTTAGACACGAACTTGCCCACCGGGGTTTCCGGGCCGAGCGGCTGAAGGAGCTGAATGAAAGAACCGCCGACAGGGATCATCGCCTCCTCGACACCCTGGCTGGCAACGGTCTCCCGATACACGGGCTCCACGCGGTAGCGCCGGCGATAGCCGGCGACGGCCTCGTCGAGATCTTCCACCGCAATGGCGACGTGATCGAGATTGAGCAGCTTCACGACGCAGAGCGTATTGGCCACCCCGAGACCTGTCACGCCACACCCGGTACCATCTCCTCATGGTGACCAACTCAGTTATCACCGGAATCGCCCGCACCCCGATCGGTCGCTACGGCGGGGCGCTGCAACCTATGCGTGCCGTGGACCTCGGTGGGGCGGCCATCGCCGCGGCAGTCGAGCGCTCGGCGACCGACCCTTCGCTTTTCGACGAAGTCATCTTCGGACACGTGCTCCAGGCCGGCGAGGGGCAGATCACGGCCCGACAAGCCGCGGTCAAGGGCGGCCTGCCCATGACCGTCCCTTCGGTGACCATCAACAAAGTCTGCCTCTCGGGCATGTCGGCGATCGGGCTCGCCGATCGGGCCGTGCGGCTGGGCGACTCCAAGTTCGTGATGACAGGCGGGATGGAGTCGATGTCCAACGCACCGCACGTCGTTCGCGAGGTCCGCTGGGGAGCCCGGATCGGTGACGTAGAGATGGTCGACGTCATGCAGCACGACGGTCTGTTCTGCGCCTTCGACCAATGCACGATGGGTGAGTCCTCCGACCACAAGAACGAGCGCCTTGGCATCACGCGTGAGGAACAAGATGAATGGGCCGCCCGCAGCCACCAGCTCGCCGAGGTCGCCACCCTCAACGGTGAGTTCTCTGTCGAAATCATCCCGGTGGACGTTCCGCAACGCAAAGGTGAAACCGTGCAGGTCGTGGCCGATGAAGGGATCCGCAGCGGGTCAACGGCCGAGTCGATGAGTGCAATCAACCCAGCCTTCAACTCAGGCGGCACTATCACGGCCGGCAATGCCTCTCAGATCTCCGACGGTGCCGCCGCCGTGGTGATCGCCGACCGCGAAGCCGCCGAGGCGGCGGGAACACCGGTCGTCGCCGAGATCCTGGGATACGGCCAGATCGGCGGGATCGACGCCACCCTGCATGAGCGGCCCGCAGAAGCGCTTCTAGTCGCCCTGAAGAAGGCCGGACTGGACCCTTCCGACCTCGACCTGGTCGAGATCAACGAAGCCTTCGCCGCCGTGTCCCTGTGGTCGACGCGCATGCTCGAGATCCCGACTTCGAAGGTGAACGTCAACGGTGGTGCGGTGGCGCTCGGCCATCCTCTGGGGGCAACCGGAGCCCGGCTCGTGGTGACGCTCGTGAATGCTCTCCGTCACCGGGGTGGCGGAATCGGAGCCGCCACCCTCTGCGGTGGCGGTGGCCAGGGCGACGCCATCGTGATCAAGGTGGAGGGCTGATGGCCGAGCCAGTCGAGCGAAACCTCGGCCTCGATCTCGTACGTGTCACCGAGACCGCCGCTCTCGGCGCCGCCCGCTGGATGGGAAGGGGCAACAAAGAAGCGGTCGATCAAGCGGCGGTCGACGGGATGCGTCTTCACTTGTCGACCATCGACGTAGACGGTCAGGTGGTGATCGGGGAAGGCGAGAAAGACGAGGCCCCCATGCTCTTCAACGGAGAGTCGGTGGGCAGCGGCTCGGGCATGATCGTCGACGTCGCGGTCGACCCGGTTGACGGGACCGAGCTGACCGCCTCGGGTCTGCCCAACGCCATCGCCGTCATCGCTCTCTCCGAAGGGCGCGGTTCGATGTACGCCCCCGGGTCCCTCGTCTACATGGACAAGATCGCCGTCGGCCCCGAGGCTGCCGGGACGATCGACCTGGAGGCGCCCGTGGCGCACAACCTCAACCAGGTGGCCAAGGCCAACGGCAAGGAGATGAACGATCTGCGCGTGCTCATCCTCGACCGGCCCCGCAACCGGCGCTACGTCGACGAGGCTCGCGAAGCCGGGGCCCGAATCTCTCTGTTCCGGGATGGCGACGTGGCCGGCGCAATCGCAACCGCCCAGGAGGACCACGAGGCGGACATCCTCCTCGGCATCGGCGGGTCACCCGAAGCGGTGATAGCCGCCGCGGCCCTGCGCTGCATTGGGGGCGAGATCCAGTGCCGACTTTGGCCCCGGGACGACTCGGAAATGGAGCATGCTCGGGACGAGGGCCTCGACCTCGATCAGGTGATGACCACCGACGACCTGGTGGCATCGGGCAACATCTTCTTCGCGGCGACCGGTGTCACCAACGGGGAGTTCCTCCGCGGTGTCAACTACCGGGGGGAGGAGCGGGCCGTCACCCACTCGGTGATCATGCGATCGAAGACCGGCTCGGTCCGCTACATGACCGCAGTGCACAACCTCGCTCGCCTGCGTTCGATTTCCAGCGTCACGGTCGACTGAGGACCAGCTCCGCCGCATGGACCAACGTCTCGGCGATCGGCACCCCTTGCGACTCCAACAAGTCGAGATGGTGACTGCCGCCATGGAACAGGATCGCTCGGGCACCCACATGACGGGCGGCAGCGACGTCGTCGGGAGTGTCGCCGACCACCACCACCTCGCTTCCGGAGATCGCCAGGACTTCCAGATGGCCCTCGAGATGCTCCGCCTTTCTCCCTCCGGTCGACCCGGACAGCCCATCGACCACCGCGAAGCGCTCGGCCAGCCCCAGACGCCGCACGATCTGGTCGAGCCAAGGCTGGGGTGACATCGACAACAGCGACTGCGACCAGCCCGCCCGCTCCAGCAGATCGATCGCCCGAACGGCACCCGGCGCCAGGCCGACGCCGGTGGCGAGGCCGAAGTAGACGTCGTGGAACGTGGAGTTGAGACGCAGCCACTCTTCGTTGGTGACCGTCCTGCCCAGGAGACTGTCGTAGAAGTGCTTCACCGGTCGGGTGTAGTGGTCGCGATAGTCCTCTTCGGTGATCGGGCCCTCGCCAAAGAGGGATATCGACCGGTTGACCGCCTCGACCACGATGGAGAGATCGTCGAGGAGGGTCCCGTTCCAGTCCCAGACGACATGAAAGCGAGCCACGAATCTCCCAGATTACGGGAGAAGGGAAACCCCCGACCATCTCATTGCCGGTAGGGTGCCCCCAACTCTGAGGAGGAAGTGACGACAAGCGATACCACACCCAGAGAGGCGGGACCGGTCTTCGACTTTCTCCTCGGCTATCAGCGTTGGGCGGACCGCTTCGCCGAAATCACCGGGAAGATCGGACAATGGGTAGTGATCCCGACCGTCGTGGTTGGGTTCGTCAACGTGATCCTGCGCTACACCGGAGCGGTCGTCGGCCAGAGACTGACCTCCAACGCGATCGTCGAGCTCCAGTACTACCTATATTCGATGATCTTCCTGTTTGGTTTCGCCTACGTGCTCAAACATCAGATCAACGTCCGCGTCGACTTCTGGTATGCGAACCAACCGTTGAACCGGCGGGCTTGGATCGACTTCGTCGGCAATTGGATCGGCCTGGTGCCCTTCTGCATCATCGGGATGTGGGTCTCGTTCCCGCAGGCATGGCAGTCGATCAGCGTGTGGGAACAATCACCCGACGCCCACGGCCTGCCCCGGGGGCCGATCAAGGCGCTGCTCGCCCTCTCCTTTCTGCTCCTTCTCATCCAAGCGCTCGCCGAGCAGATCAAGTTCTACGCGGTGCTGACGGGGAGGAAGCACCTCGTCCACGTCGACGAAGCCCACGAGCACCTGCGAATCGAGTGACGGCCTCATGAGTCTCGAACTTCTCGCCATCATCATGTTCGCCGTCTTCCTGATGATAATCCTGAGCGGCTATCCGGTCGCCTTCTCCTTCGCAGGGACCGCGGTGGTGTTCTTCCTGTTGGGAGTGGTCTTCGGTGACCTCTCCTTCCGCTCGCTCAACGTGTTGTTCAGCCAGTGGTTCGCCAACTCGGTGTCCAACTTCACGTTTCTGGCGATCCCCTTCTTCGTGTTCATGGGTGCCGTGTTCGAGAAATCGGGTCTCGCCGAGAAGCTGCTGACAACGATCGGGTACCTCATGGGGCCGCTTCGGGGTGGGATGGCAGTCGCGGTGGTCATCGTCGGGACCCTGCTGGCAGCGGCCACGGGTGTCGTTGCGGCCACGGTCATCGTCATGGGTCTGCTCGCCCTGCCGGTGATGATCAAGTACAACTACGACCCGAAGCTGGCATCCGGGGTGATCGTCGCCTCGGGGACGCTGGCCCAGCTGATCCCACCGAGCTTGGTGCTGATCGTGCTCGCCCAGTTCATCCCGATCTCCGTTGGTGAGCTCTTCGCCGGTGCCCTGATCCCGGGGGTGATGCTGTCCGCGATCTTCGCCATCTATGCGGTGGTCATCGCCTACTTGCGGCCGGGCATCGCCCCGGCCATCCCCAAGGCAGAGCGCACCATGAGTGGCGGGCAGCTCGCCGTGGAGGCGGCCAAGGTCGTGGTCCCACCGCTGTTTCTCATCTTCGCCGTGCTCGGGTCGATATTCGCCGGAGTGGCCACCGCCTCGGAAGCGGGCGCCGTGGGCGCCGTGGGTGCAGTGCTCCTGGCTGTCGCATATCGCAACTTCAGCTGGAAGACGATGCTCGATGCCGCCAGATCCACCGCCGACATCACCGGCCTGGTCCTCCAGATCCTGTTTGCCTCCACGTTCTTCGCATTGGTCTTCAACCAGCTCAATGGTCAGGACCTGATCACCGACTGGCTGACGTCGATACCGGGAGACCGCTGGGGGTTCATCATCGCCGCCAACATCATCGTTTTCCTGCTCGGGATCAACCTCGAATTCCTCGAGATCTCCTTCATCGTGATGCCCTTGTTCGTGCCGGCGGCGTTGGCGCTCGGAATCGAAGGCCCGCTGATGGTGTGGTTCGCGGTGATGATGGCCATCAACCTCAACATGGCCTTCATCTCGCCACCGGTGGGCTTCTCGCTCTTCTACCTGCAGTCGGTGGCACCGCCGGAGGTGAAGACGAGCGACATCCACCGTGGGGCCTTGCCCTTCATGGCATTGCAGGCACTGGGTTTGGTCATCGTCATGATCTTCCCCGAGACCGTCACCTGGCTGGTCGACGTGTTCTTCGGGGACGAAGCCCCGATCGAAGCTCTCCTTCGCCCGGTCAGACTCTGAAAAGATGAGAGGGCCCCGCCGGAGCGGGGCCCTCTCGCCATGGGATCCGATGCGTTTACTGCAAGGAACCGGCGACGAAGTCCAGGTAGGACGTCTCCGCCACGGCGAACCACGGCTGAATCTGGGCCCGGAATGCGCTCCAGTGCTCGTAGACAGTCGCAAAGTCGGCGTTGGCCGCCGCATTCGTGTCGTTGATCTCGTTGGCGGCATCGGCCGCCGCCGCCATGATCTCGTCTGGGTAGGGCAGCACCTGAACCTCTGAGTTGTTCAGGATCTCCTGGAAGGCCTCGGGATTCTGGGCGTCATATTTCGCCATCATCGTGGTGTTGGCCTCGAACGCCGCCGTCTTGATAATCTCCTGGTACACCTCGGGAAGGGCGTTCCACTTCTCGAGCGGGATCTGCACCTCCAGCGACGGTCCCGGCTCCCACCACCCGGGGTGATAGTAGAAGTCGGTGACATCTTGGAATCCGAGGGTGACGTCGTCGTAGGGACCGACCCACTCTGCGGCGTCGATGGCATTCGTCTGGAGCGCCTGGAAGATCTCCCCGCCGGGGAGGACCTGCACCGTCACTCCAAGAGCGGTCATCACCTGGCCGCCGAGACCGGGGATCCTCATCCGCAGACCCTGGAGGTCGGTGAGCGAGTTGAGCTCCACGTTGAACCAGCCACCCATTTGGACACCGGTGTTGCCGGCAGGGAATTGAATGGCGTTGAACCGCTCGGCGTAGAACTCCTGCATCAACTCCAGACCACCCGCCTCGTACAGCCAGGCGTTTTGCTGCCGGGCGTTGAGCCCAAAAGGCACCGCGGTGCCGAAGGCGGTCGTGGGGTCCAATCCGATGTAGTAGTAGGAGGCGGTATGGCCGGCGTCGATGGAGTTGGTCTCCACGTTCTGGAGGATCTCCAGGGCGGGAACCACCTCACCGGCGGGTTGGGCGGTGATCATGAACTTGCCGCCTGTCATCGCCGACACCCGATCGGCGAAAGTGGTGGCACCTCCATAGATGGTGTCGAGAGATGTCGGCCAGCTGGTGGCGACCTCCCATTCGAGCTCGGGGAGGGTTTCGTCTCCGGCCGCTTCGTCGGTGTCCGGGTCGCCCGACGAGCAGGCGGCCAGCGCCGCTGCACCAAGGGCACCCATCGAAGCCAACTTCAAGAACTGACGTCTCTCCATCATGTTGGCGTATTGCTGCTTGTTCATGCTCCTCCTTCCGGGGCAGTACCCGAAGCAGGGTACGCATGTCATCGCTCCCGGTGCCACAGGCACCGGTAATTTCTCAGAGCTCGGAGCGACCGATGAGGGCTCGACCCAGAGTCAGCTCGTCGGCATAGTCGAGATCGCCGCCGACCGGGAGACCGGACGCCAGACGGGTGACCCGCAGACCGAGCGGCTTGAACTCCCGGGCCATGTACATGGCGGTAGCGTCGCCTTCCACCGTTGGGTTGGTCGCCACGATCAGCTCCTCGATGCCTTCAGGAGCGAGTCGTCGTTTCAGCTCCTCGAAGCGGAGTTGCCCGGGCCCGACTCCGTTGATGGGAGACAGGGAGCCGCCGAGCACGTGATAACGACCACGAAACTCCTGCGTCCGCTCCACGACGACGATGTCTTGGGGACGCTCGACGACACACACCACACTGTCGTCCCGCCGGGTGTCCCGGCAGATGGCGCACAATTCCCCGGCGGCCACGTTGAAGCAACGCTCACAAAGCGTCACCTGCTCGCGCATGTCGGTGATGGCCCCGGCCAGACGTCTGGCGTCGGCCTCCTCGACACTAAGGAGATGGAAGGCGAGCCGCTGCGCCGACTTGCTCCCGATCCCGGGGAGCCGACCAAGCTCGTCGATCAGACGTTGTACAGGCCCTTCGAACATCAACCGAGAAGCCCGCCGAGGCCACCGGTGAGGCCACCCAGCTCGTCATTGGTCGTCCGGACCGCCTCGTCCATCGCTTGGCGCACGGCGGCCACCACCAGGTCTTCGAGCATCTCGATGTCGTCGGGGTCGACGACTTCGGGTGAGATCTTGATCTCGACCAGCTCGGGCCCTCCGGTGACCACTGCCGTGACCATCCCACCACCTGCAGAGCCTTCGAAGCGACGTGTGGCGAGGTCTGCCTGCGCCTTGGCGAGTTGCTCCTGCATCTGTTGCGCCTGCTTCATGATCTGACGCATGTCGGGCTGACGATTCATGGGGTCAAGGGTACTCGGGGTCGGGGACAGGCCTCAGTCGTCGACGACCCTGGCCCCCAACTCCGACTCGAGTAGTGACGCCGGGTCGGTCTCTGCACCGGGTCGCTCCTCGAGCTGGGTGATGTCGACGCTCTCGGTGTCTTCCGACGTCTCGTCACTCTTGAGTCGAAATCGCACCTTCACCTGACCACCGAGGAGATCGCTCGCCTTGGCGGCCACGATCGGGGCGACGGCGTCGTCGTGCTCCAGCGAGCTGAGATGGAAGTCGTGAGCGACCTCGAGAACGATCGTGTTGCCCTCGACGGCCCCGGGCACTGCCTCCCGGAAGAAGGCCCAGCGCCGGGCTCCCAGCAGATCGCGCAGACCGCCGAATAGCCCGGGCCAGATCTTCTGTAGCTGCTCGAAGCTGACGTCGATCGCTGGTTGCTCCGCCGCTGGGTTCGTGAGCTCGTCGGACACCAATGGTGCCGCGGCCCTCGCCAGCTCGTCATCGGGTTCGACCCGGGTGTCGGCCGTGGGTGTCTCCGTGATCGGAGCCGGGCCCGAGCCGGCCGCCGCCACCGTCACCGGCTCCCCGGGCTTGCCGAGGCGACGCTCAAGACGGTCCATCCGCGAGATCAGGGCCTGGGGATCGGTCGCGGTCTCTGGCCGGGTCAGCTTGATCAAGGCCAGCTCCGTCATGAGTCTCTCCTCCCGACCCTCGCGCAACCGCACCAGGGCCTCGGCGAGTAGGTCGACGGCGCGGAGAACGTCAGCGGATGGGACCAGCTCGGCTGCTTTCCTCCACGACTCGTGGACCTCGGGAGGCTCATCGGAGATCTCGGCGAGGTTCGGGGCGTAGTGGGCCAGGAACACGCCCCGGAAGAACCCGATGCCCTCCGCGACGAAGCGCCGGAGGTCGACCCCGGAGGCTGCGAGCTCGGCCACCAACTCGAGAGCCGACCGGGCGTCCTGGGCGGCGATCGCCTCGGCGATGCGACCGAACGCCTCGGAGTCGGCCAGCCCGAGGGCTCGCCGTACCCCGGCCACGTCCGCCCGGCCCGAGCCGAGAGCGGTGACCTGCTCGAGGAGCGAAAGCGAATCGCGAACCGAGCCCCCGGCGTGACGAGCGATGGCGATGAGGGCAGCTGGGTCGGTCTTGTAGCCCTCACGGTCGGCGATGGAGCTCAGATAGCCGGCGAGCTCCTCGACGGCGACGGGGTGGAAGTCGAATCGCTGGGTACGGGACCGGATTGTGTCGAGAAGCTTGTAGGGCTCGGTTGTGGCCAGCACGAAATGGACGTGCTCCGGCGGCTCTTCGAGTGTCTTCAACAGGGCGTTCCCGGCCGCCTTGGAGAGCATGTGAGCCTCGTCGAGGACGAAGACCCGTTTCGAAGTCGCCGCCGAGGCGACGGTGGTGACACTCAGCTTGATGTCGCGGATGTCGTCGACCGAGTTGTGCGACGCGGCGTCGAGCTCCATGACGTCGAGACTGTTCCCCTGGGTGATCGAGGTGCAGCTGCCGCATTTGTTGCACGGAGAGCCGTCGCTGTTGCGATTCTCGCAGTTGAGGGCCTTGGCCAGGATCCTCGCGGTGGTCGTCTTGCCGGTCCCCCGCGGCCCTGTGAACAGATAGGCGTGTGCGACACGCTCGTCGGCCACCTCACGCGACAGTGTCGTGGTGACATGGGCTTGACCGATGACATCGTCGAAGGTCTGAGGCCGGTATTTGCGGTAGAGGGCTTGGTACTGCAAGACAGTCACACCGTACATATCCAAACAGACCGATTCACCACCACCTTCAGGAGCTGAGACCAGATAGCTTGTCCAGGTGCGTCGATCCGCGTGCCCCGGAACTCCGCCCAGGGTTTCATGCGATACGGGCCCGGCTCATGGAGAGCAGTCCGGTGTTCATTTAGGGCCAGCTCCCGTCGATACTTTCCTCTTGTGACCCAGTCCCTCGCCGAAGACCCGACACTCGATCATGCCGCCACCAAGCCGGCCGTATGGGCGCGCGGCCTGGTGCGCAAGTTCGGGAAGACGACCGCGGTCGACGAAGTCGATCTCGCCATACAGCCCGGGGAGTTCTATGGGCTGCTCGGCCAGAACGGCGCAGGTAAGACAACGACGATCAAATGCATCGTGGGTCTGCTCCGGCCCTCCGCTGGAAGAGTTGGCATCGGCGAGTTCGACACCTGGAAATCACCCACAGAGGTGAAGTCACGGATCGGCGTCCTTCCCGAGGAGTTCAATCTTTACGAGCGTCTGACCGGCGCCGAGCTCCTCGACTTCACCGCGGCCATGCATGGCCTCGATCGCCATGAAGCGCTGGCGCGACGCAACGAGCTCCTCGACATGCTCGACCTGACCAGCGCCGGGGCAAAGCTCATAGGTGACTACTCGCGGGGCATGCGCAAGAAGGTTGCCCTCGGTGCGGCCATCATCCACAAGCCTCCGGTCTTGTTCCTCGACGAGCCCTTCGAAGGGGTGGATGCGGTGTCAGCCCGTCTCATTCGCAACCTCCTACAGCAAGCGGCAGCCGGCGGCACGACGGTGGTGTTCTCCTCCCATGAGATGCATCTCGTGGAGAAGCTGTGCACGCGGATCGGGATAATGGTCGACGGCAGGCTCACCGTGGAGGAAACCCCTGAGGGCCTGTGCCGCCTGACCGGAAAGGCCAATGTGGAGGACGCGTTCATCGCTGCCGTTGGTGGCGAGGGAGTCGAGCAGCTGTCGTGGTACGGACCCTCGTCGGGCTGAAGGCCCGTCTCACCTGGAACGGGATCCGTCACGACGTTCAACGTCGATTCGGATTCCCGATCGCGACACTGCTCCTCGGCTGGGCCGGCTGGTATCTGGCCACCGGGCTGGTGTCGGCTACCAACGGGCTCGACCAGGATGCGCTCGCCAACGTCATGGGTTGGGCGGCCCTGCTCTTTTTCGCGGCATGGATCACTCTGCCGGTCATCATCTTCCCGCTGGACGAGAACCTCGACCCCCAACAATTGGCCGTGCTCCCCGCGAGTGACACCCAGATCGTCACCGGGCTGGCCGCGGCGAGTTTCGTGGCTCCGGCGACGCTGGTGCCGATCATGGTGCTCGCGGCCAATACTGCCGTTCTGAGAGACGGTTGGTGGATGGTCATCCCAGCCTCCCTGGTCTTCCTCGGCTTGTTGGCGATCGGCGCCCAGTTGTTCTCGGCGGCGATCTCCGCTGTCCTGAGAACGCGAAGAGGTCGCGATGTGGCCACGTTCCTGATCCTCGGTCTGGCAGCCGGCTCTTTCTACGTCTACCGGTCCATCTCGCAGGTCATCGCCGCGGATGGGCTGGCCGGCGCCGTTCTCGGCAACCCGATCATGGGCTGGGCGGCGGTCCTCCCCCCGGTCGCCGCCCAGCGGGCAATCGTCGAGGCGGCCTCCGGCGAGCCCATCACTGCAGTCGGCTTCCTCCTCGCCGCCTCGGTGGGCCTCGTCCTTCTGGCCTTGGTCTGGCGGAGACTGCTCGGCTGGATGCTCACTACTCCCCAGGAGGGAAGTCGCCCCGCGGCGCGGGCGAGGCGAAGCGGGTTCACATCGGGGCTCTGGGGAGTGGTTCCCACTCTCGCTCGTAAGGAGCTTCGCTTCTACATACGCGACCCGAGACAACGTCTGGTGTGGACCGGGACCGTGATATTCGTCGGCTTGGCGGTGGCCGGGACCGTCATGGGCACGACCGGCCTCTTCGACGTGCGAACCAAGGAGTGGGCGCCGCTCATGGCGCCGGTCCTCGTCCTGTTCGTGGGCTTGCCGATCGCACTGAACCTTTTCGGCTGGGAGCGCAATGCTGCCAGCTATCTGTTCGTGTTGCCGGCCACACCGCGTCAGCTCCTCCTCGGCAAGAACCTGGCCGTGGCGACGGCCCTTCTCATCGAGACTGCCCTACTCGCCATCCTGCTCTCCTGGTTCACCGGGTTCTGGCGCTGGACCTGGCTGGCTGTCCCGCTGACCGTCACGGCAATAGGTTGCCAGCTCGCCGTGGGCAACTTCGTGTCGGTCCTGACGCCGTTACGGCTCCCCCGGGAAGGCACCGATGTGTTCGCCCAATCCACGGAACAGGGATGTCTCGCCATCGTCAGCCAAACCATCTCCTTCTTCAGCATCGGCCTCCTGCTCGTGCTCCCCGCCTCGGTCGTCACCCTGACGGTCGACTTCGGGCAGGTCGTCTCCCCCTGGTTCGCGGCCGGTGCCACCATCGTCTGGGGGGTGCTCCTCTACTCGATCTCGTTGTGGCTCTCAGCCAAGCTGCTCAGGAGGCGGCTCCCCGAGGTGATGGCCTGGGTACAGGTGGTCTGAACCGGCATTCACCCAGATTGACGACGTGACCCGTAGGTTTCGCCACGAAACGAGCCAAGGAGCCGCCCTGACGATCCTCTCACCGAAGCAGGAACAGCTGTGCGAACAGGACGTACGAGGGCTCGGGCGGGCCGGAGAACGACTTCCCCAAGAGGAACACGACGTTCATGACCTCGAACCTGCTCCATCTGGGCCCGCATGCTCAGAGACGCCGGAGGCGTCCCGCGATCGGTGAGGTTGTGTTTCGGCGCCTGTGGCACCCGGGACGACATCGATCTCGAACCGCTTAACCTGCCCATGCATGCGGTTAGGGATCGACCTCGACGGTGTCGTCGCCAACTTCACCCAGGGTTGGATGAATTTCTACAACCGCCAGTTCGGGACCGAGTTGGAGGCTGCCGACTCGAAGCGGTGGAACGACCTCGTTGACCTCACCCACTTCCAGGACATCGATGAGTTCTGGGGCTGGTCGTCTGATCTGGACGGCCGGTCCGTGTTCTGGCATCTCGACCCATTCCCGGGAGCGGTGGAGGCCCTGAGGTCTCTGGCCGGGGCCGGGCACCACATCGTCATCCTCACCACCAAGCCCCACTTCGCCGTCGACGACACCCACGAGTGGATCGAGAGACACCGGATTCCGGCGCACGAGGTTCACATCCTCGAGGACAAGTGGCGCATCGATTGTCCGGTCTACCTCGATGACGGGCCCCATGTCCTGCCCGGTCTGGTCCGTCACCGACCGGCCAGCACGGTGTGCCGGTATGTCCGCCCGTGGAATTCTCCTGTGCCTGGAGCGGTGGACGTCTCGAGCTTCTCCGAGTTTCGTGATGTCGTCGACCGACTCGCCGCCAACTGAGCCGAAGCACTACCCTCGCCTCCGATCTCTGATCACCTCCGGGAGCGGGACACATGGACTGGAGTGGTCAGATCACCATGGGAAACACAAGGAGCAGAAACATGAACCGAAGAGCCCTTTGGGCTTTGCTCGCGGCACTCGCGCTCGTAGTAGCGGCGTGTGGTGGAGACGATGGCGGAGCCACGACCACCGAGGCCGCACCTGGCACAACCGAGGCACCGGACGAGACGCCCACCACCGAGGATATGACCACCACGACCGGGGAGACGACGGAGATCGGAAGCGAGGCGAACCCGATCCAGGTCCTGTTCGTTCCGTCGGTCTCTCAGGAGGAGATCCTCGCCGGCGGAGAGGTACTGCAGGAGACGCTGGAGGCCGAGACTGGTCTTCACTTCGAGGTCTCGGTGCCCACGTCGTACGCGGCAGTCCTCGAGGAGATGTGCGCATCACCCGAGAACACGATGGGGTTCATCCCGGCTCAGGCCTACGTTCTCGGCAGTGACAAGTGCGGCATCGCGGTCGCCCTCAAGTCGCTGCGCTTTGGCTACACCGAGTATTGGACCCAGTTCATCGTGGCCCGTGACTCGGAGTACGAGACGCTCGAAGACCTGAACGGCGCAATCTGGGCCTACCCCGACACCACGTCGACATCGGGTTTCCTCGTCCCCAGCGGAATGTTCGAGTCGATGGAAATCGAGCCTGGTGAGGTTGCCGAAGTGGGAAGCCACGACTCGGCCGTCCAGGCGGTCTATGACGGGTCCGCCGACTTCGGCACCACGTTCTTCTCGCCCGCCATCGACAGTGAAGGCACCACCCTCTGGGACGGCGGCGTGGACACCGGTGACGTGCCCGACGACCTCGTCGACTCCTGCGCGCTGGACGCCGAAGGCGAGATCCTCTGTGGTGACGACTTCTTCCCGAGAGACGCACGTCGCAACATTCGCGAGGCGGCGCCGGACGTGATCCAGCAGGTTCGGATCCTGACCCTGTCTGACCCGATCCCGAACGACACCCTGTCGTACTCGCCGGATTTCCCCGGCGACCTCCAGGGGACAATCAACGCAGCACTCGAGACGTTTGCGACCGACGACCCCGAGGGGTTCGCCACCGCATTCGACGCCTACTCGTGGTCGGGAGTCGCTACGACCAACGACGGGGAGTTCGACTCGATCCGCGCTCTTCTCGCAGCCCTCGGCTTCGGCGAAGACGACCTGTAAACACACCTGACCGAGCCGGGGTGGGACACGGGAATCCCACCCCGGCTCATCCAGCGCATGCTGAGAGTCGAGCACCTCACCAAGGTCTATGACAACGGGACCGTTGCCCTAGAGGACGTCAGCTTCGAGGTGCCCGATGGGCAGTTCCTGGCGGTCATCGGACTCTCCGGCTCGGGGAAATCGACTCTCCTACGCTGCATAAATCGACTGATCAACCCCACCGAGGGTCGCATCCTCTGGAACGGCGAGGACATCACCAATGCCGGTCAGGAGGAGCTGCGGCGAATCCGGCGACGGATCGGAATGGTCTTCCAGCACTTCAACCTCGTCGCCCGCTCTCGCGTGGAAACCAACGTCCTCGCCGGCCGACTCGGATACACCAACCCGGCCCTCAGCATCCTCAACCACTTCGCCTCGTCCGACCACGAGGCGGCCCGAGCGGCGCTGGCCCGAGTCGGACTCGAAGATAAGGTCAAGTCTCTGGCGTCGGAGCTGTCCGGTGGCCAGCAACAGCGCGTGGGCATCGCTCGAGCCCTCGTCCAGAACCCGGAGATCCTCCTCGCCGACGAGCCGGTGGCCAGCCTCGACCCGGTTCTCGCCCACACGATCATGCAACACCTGGAGTCGATCAACTCCGACGGTGTGACCGTGATCTGCTCCCTGCACTTCCTCGACCTCGTCCATCGCTACTCGGACCGGGCCATCGCTCTCTTCGACGGCCATCTCGTGTTCGACGGGCCACCCGTCGAGATCGACGACGCCAAGTTCAAGGACATCTACGGGCACGAGGCCGAGCGGGTTGGCTGAGCGGAAGAAGGCCCGGCGCCGGCTCTCGCTCGTCTTCGGCATCGTCGCCGGAATCGTCATCTACGCCCTCGCCGTCGAACGCACCGGGGTGAGTCTCGACGAGATCACATCGGAATCGAGGCAGGCTCAGTTGGTCCGGATCATCCGCGCCCTGGCCCGCCCCGAGCTCGTCACGTACGACTTCGAGGACGACAACACCGACATCGAGTACTTCATCTCGTGTCAGAGTGAGCCCAGTCCTGTCTCAGCTGGGGGAGTCACCGTGGACCCCGGATGTGGTGATCCCGAAGACGTGGTGACCGTCGCCGGTAACGGCTTCGAGCCATTTGCCCGGGGCCGAATCCAGTTCATACCCGACTCCGAGTTCGCGGTGACACTGCCACTGGCCATCTTCGACGCCGACGAGACCGGTGGGTTCAGCGTCGAGGTCGAACTCCCCGAACGAGTGTCGGACAACCCTCAGATCCTCAGGGTCCAAGTGCCCAACCGGCTGGGGACCTGGCGCGACCGGCAGCAGGTGTGGACGGACACGAACGAGAACGGGGTCAGGGACGAGGGGATCATCGGACCTGATGGCCTCATAGTGACGGTGGAGGGTGTGTCGACCGACGTCCCGGCGGTCGCCCTGCTCGACGCCACCAACCAGGTGACCGAGTTCGTCACCACCGGTGAGAGCGTCGTCGCCATCGACGGCCCGGCCAACGGTGTCCCCGCCGACCCCATCGGCGAAACCGAGTCGGACGTGACGGTCACCGCGATCACAACAGAAGGCCCCGCCACCGTGGTCACTGTGAGCGGCCCGGAAGGCAGCGAGGTCGCCAGCTGGCGACTAGCCCTGTATGACGGGCTCACAGGGGAGTTCATCACGACGGCCTTCCTCGGCGACCAGATCGAGCTGTCACCCCGGGTCTCGGAGCAGGCCGAGCTCACCCTGGAGAAGATCATCGACACCGTCTTCCTCGCCCTCGTGGCGACGACGGCGGGTCTCGTGGTGGCCTTACCACTCTCGTTCGTGGCGGCACGGAACTTGATGAAGGACGTGTCGACCACGGTCATCGGTCTCGGGCTCGGCCTGTTGGCGCTGCCCGTCGGGGTCTATCTCGGCCTTCAATACGTTGCGTTGCAGCGGTGGGTCCTCACCGACCTCGGCGAGAACAACAGCGTGCGGATCGCACTCGTCGCCGCCGGCGGCGCGGTTACATACGTTCTCGCCCGGCAGATCTTCTTCGGTGCCGAGCTGAGGTCGAGCCTTTCCCGCACCATTCGCTCGGTGACGACGATGATCGCCTTGTCCTTGGCGCTCGAAGGCCTTTTCGCCCTGCTCA
>Ga0268386_10000534_pt1 | contig 24367 bp, 19 predicted proteins | sample RVTome_15_FD_200260 | JGI IMG/M metagenome (GOLD analysis project Ga0268386, IMG submission 200260) | Soil microbial communities from uranium-contaminated site in the Upper Colorado River Basin, Wyoming, United States - RVT150D86... ... | reverse complement strand
TCTTCAACACGGTGTCGTTCACCGATCTGAACACGACCGTCCGGTTCGACAGTGCCGGGAATCCGACTCGCGGGTACGGAGGGGTCACCGAGGCGGCGCCGGGCCGCAGTCTGGCGTTTGGCGCACGGTTGACGTTCTGAAGAGGGTGCGAGACGCGCCGTCTGCGCTCTTCGTTCAGTGACATCGCCGTGGGTTTCGGTTGGGAAAGGCGGCTGGATATGACCAGCTCGAGGCGGCAGTTTCTCCAGGCGTCCAGCCTCGCGGCCACGGGGATCGCGCTCGGCGCGGAGCGTGGTGCGGCGCGTGGAGCGTCCGGGCCTCAGAGCGACCGGATTCGGGTGGGCTTCATCGGCGTGGGCAACCGCGGCTCGTACCTGCTCGACCGCTTTGTCGAGCAGCCTGACGTCGAGCTGGCGGCGGTCTGTGACGTGTACGAGCCCTACGCGAAGCGCGACCGCTCCGCGGTCGATCCGCGCTGGCTGGCCACGGGCAGGACCCCCAAGGGGGGCGAGCCCCATCCGGATAGCGTCGGGATCTACCGCGACTACCGCCGGCTCCTCGATCGGCGGGACGTGGACGCCGTCTGCATCGCCACCCCCGACCACTGGCACTCCCTCCAGACGATCCACGCCCTGGACGCCGGTAAGGACGTCTACGTCGAGAAACCCCTCACGATCACCGTCGTCGAGGGGCGTCGGATGGTCGAGGCGCAGCAGCGCACGGGGCGCATCGTACAGGTGGGGCTGAACCGCCGCGGCTCCCCGGTCTATCAGAGGCTCGCCGGGCTCGTCAGCGACGGGCTGATCGGGGACGTCAGCGTGGCCCGTGCCTACCGGATCAGCAACATGGCTCCGGACGGCATCGGCCGGCTCTCGCCGGAGGATCCCCCTCCGGGGTTCGACTGGGACCTGTGGCTGGGCCCGCGGGCCTTCCGGCCCTACCAGTACAACATCGCCCCCTACTTCTTCCGCTGGTGGAAGGACTACTCCTCGCAGATGGGGAACTGGGGCGTGCACTACATGGACGCCATCCGTTGGCTGATCGGGGAGAGCGCCCCGGTCGCGATCTCGGCCAGCGGGGGCAAGTACGTCCTCACCGACGACCGCACCATCCCCGACACGATGGAGGTCACCTTCGAGATGCCTTCGGGGGCCGTCGTGGCCTTCGCCATCTACGAGGCGAGCGGCGGGCCGGGGCTTCCGCACGGTGAGATCGAGCTGCAGGGGACAAAGGGGACGCTCTACGCGGACGAGGGGGGCTACCGCGTGGTCCCCTCCCCGCCCGGGCAGTTCCAGACCTGGGAGCGGCTGGTGGAGCCTGCCCAGCATACCCACGAGGAGGACACCACCTCGGCGGACATCGGCGAGCGCGGCTCGACGGTGAGCCTGATCCGCGACTTCCTCGACTGCGTGAAGTCCCGGGAGAGGCCGATCTGCCCGCTCGAGGAGGGGCACCGCTCCACGACCTTCGCCCACCTCGCCAACATCGCGCTCGAGACCCGCAGCCGGATCGAGTGGGACGCCGAGAATGAACGGGTGACGAACCTCCCCGCTGCGAACGACCTGCTCCACTACGAGTACCGCCCGCCCTGGAGCGTCGGGTGAGGAGCGAGCTGAGCCGGCGCGAGCTGATCGCGCTCGCGGCTGCCGCTCCGGCCCTGGCAGCGGAGCGATCGCCGCGCCCCGCGCGGCGCTCTGCGCCGCTGGAGCTCCAGCCGGTGGCATTCTTCTCGAAGCACCTCCAGTTCCTCGACTACCCCGCTCTGGCGGAGACTGTGGCGGAGGCGGGCTTCGACGGGATCGACCTCACCGTCCGGCCGGGCGGGCACGTGGAGCCGGCGCACGCCGAGGACGACCTGCCGCGCGCGGCTGAGGCCGCGCGGCGCGCGGGCCTGGCCATCCCGATGATGACGACGGCGATCACCTCGGCGGAGGACGAGCACGCGGCGGCGGTCCTGCGCGCCGCGGCGCGGTCCGGCGTCGGCCACTACCGGATGGGCTACGTCCGGTACGACGAGACCTCGGGCGTCGCCGCCACGATCGATACGCTCGTTCCTCGCTGGCGGGAGCTGGCCGCCCTCAACGAGAGGCTCGGGATCCGCGGCGGCTACCAGAACCACTCGGGCACGAACGTCGGCGCGGCGGTCTGGGATCTGTGGCGCCTGCTCGAACGGGTCGCCTCGCCGTGGCTGGGGTGCCAGTACGACGTCCGCCACGCCGTCGTCGAAGGGGCCCACTCGTGGGTGCGGGCCCTCGACGCGATCGCACCGTTCGTCCACACCCTGGCCGTCAAGGACTTCACCTGGTCGCGGAGCGGCGGGAGCTGGCGCGCCGAGCACGTGCCCCTGGGCGAAGGTGTCGTGGACCTCGGCGAATGGAGCCGGCGGCTGCGCGCTGAGGGAGTTTCGGCCCCGATCTCGGTGCACTACGAGTACCTGGAGCCGGACGAGTCCGCGCCAGTTGCCGTGCGGCGGAAGCGCGCGCTCGAGGTGCTCCGGCGCGATCTGCTGCGCCTGCGCTCGGCTCTGACGGACGGCGCCGCCGCGGCCTGATGCGGCCGGCGCGACTGGAAAATCCGGAGGGCGAGTTGAGACGTCGTGACTTCATCGGAACGGCGGGAGCGGCGGGGCTGTCCGCCCTCACGCCGGCCGTCTCGGCGGCTCTCGCCCGCTCCCGCGGCGCCGCGTCCGGACCGATGCTGAGGATCGCCGCGGTGGACTCCGATTTCGAACGCGAGCCCCTGCGCCGGCCGTTCGGCTTCAAGGGCGGCTACATGAGCGAGATCTGGCAGTCCGCGGCCCTCGTCGAGGGCGAGTCGGGAATCCGTCGCATCGGGCTCGGGACGCAGAACGTGCTGTGGTCGGACGCGGCGGTCTTCACGGGCCACTCCGAGAGCGGCGGCAACGCGATCATGTACGCCGTCACCGAGCGCGCGCTGGCACTGGCCCGCGGCCGCGAGTTCCGCACCCCCGTCGAGCTCCTGGACGGCCTGCTGCCCGAGCTCCATGCCTGGGCCCGGATCGTCTCCGGCGCACCGGAGCTGCGCCCCACCTTCACCTTGAACGCGCTGGTGCCGGTGGACAACGCCGCCTGGCTGCTGTTCGCCGCCGAGAATGGCCACGGCAGCTTCGACGCCATGATCCCCGAGGAGCTCCGCCCGGCGCTCCCCCACCGCCACGACAGGGTCGCGGCGATCCCGTTGATGGCCTACGGCGTGCCCGTCTCGGAGATCCGCGCCGCCGCCGACGCGGGCTTCTTCCTCATGAAGATCAAGATCGGCCAACCGGGCGACCAGCGGCAGATGTTGGAGCGCGACATGGCCCGGCTCTCGGAGATCCACGCGGCGATCGGCTCGCTGGAGACACCACACACGGCCGACGGTCGGCTCCCCTACTACTTCGACGCCAACGGCCGCTACGAGAGCAAAGACACCCTGCGGCGCCTGCTCGACCACGCCCGGCGCATCGGCGCCTTCGATCAGATCGCGATCGTCGAGGAACCGTTCCCGGAGCATCTCGAGGAACGCGTGGACGACCTCGGGATCCGAGTCGCCGCGGACGAGAGCGCCCACACCGACGAAGACGCGGCGCGCCGGATCGAGCTCGGGTATGGGGCGATCGCGCTGAAGCCCATCGCGAAGACGCTGAGCATGACGCTGAAGATCGCGCGCCTCGCCCTTGAGCGGGGAGTCCCCTGCTTCTGCGCGGACCTCACGGTGAACTCCATCCTGGTCGAGTGGAACAAGTGCGTCGCGGCGCGGCTCCCACCGCTGCCGGGCTTCGGCCTGGGCCTCCTCGAGACCAACGGCCACCAGAATTACCGCGACTGGGAACGCATGCGCGGCTATCACCCTTGTGCCGACGCCGCGTGGGCGCACGTGCGGGACGGCGTCTTCCGTACTGACGGGGACTTCTACCAGCGCAGCGCGTGCATTTTCGAAGTCTCCGCCCACTACGAGGCGCTCTTCGCCCGCCACCACACGCCTTGACGCGGTCGCCGTCCCCTGAAGGGGGGCGGGGTCGCGCCCCACGCGGCCGGGCCTCGGGGTGCCGAGCCGGCGGCTCGCGGCGCAAACGGGGCAGCATCCAACTGGAGCTCCTGATCGAGGCGATGGTCTCCTGCGTCGGCGGCCTGATCGGCGTCGGGCTCTCCGAGCTGGTCTTCGCCGTGCTCGCGGCTCAGTTTGAATGGCAGATGGCGATGGCGCCGGAGGCGATCGCCGTCTCGTTCGCCTTCGCCACGCTCATCGCTGTCGCCTTCCGGTCATGTCCGGCGATGCGCGCCGCGCGGCTGCGACCCGATCGAGGGGGTCAACTCCCGTGACGCCCCCCACGCGCATACGTGCTCCCCCCATGCCGCTCGCGCCGAGGTGAACTCGGCGCTCGCTGCGGAACCTCTCGGCCAAGGGGCGCTGAGTCGCGAGCCAGCAGGTGAAGCGGTCCCCAGGGGACGTGCGCAAGCCGGTTCCTGAAGATGACGAAAACGTAATCGTGGGGGCGGCGATTTGTCAGGCGACGTGCAATAGAGTCCGTCGCCAAGGTTCAAGCTTCAAGGTTCAAGATGAGCACTCACACGACGGGAACCCTCCCGCGTTCACCGCGATTCGGAGTGACGTGGTCGACGCCGGTTGTGTTGTTCACACTCCTGTCCCTGCCGTTTCCGCTTCATGGGCAGGTGCGATTCGTCGAGAAGACCGATGGGGTCGACATCCAGGTCAATGGAAAGCCGTTCAGCTTCCTCCATTTCGGGAAGGAAGCCGGCAAGCCGTACCTGCACCCGCTGCTCACCGTATCGGGCGGGCCCGACCCCGTCACCCGGGCGTTTCCCGTCGACCCGTTGCCAGGCGACTCCACCGACAGCCCCCACCATCGTGGCCTCGTCATCGGCGCCGCCCGGGTGAACGGCCAGGATTTCTGGGAGAACGATCCGAGCAGCACGGGTTCCGGCAAGGGCACCATCGCCTTCAAGGAGCTCACCGGGGTCCGAGGCGGCGAGGATCGCGGGACCCTCTCGATGCTGGCGCACTGGCTGAGCGAAGAAGGACGGCTCTGGCTCGTCGAGCGGCGCACGATGACCTTCCATGCGGAGCCGATGGAGATGCGGACATTCGACATCGACCTCGAGCTGGAAGCCATGGAGCCGGTCGCGTTCGACGACCAGCGGAGCGCCATCGTCGGACTGCGTCTGGCGCTGCCGTTCGACAGCCACTACGACGGCTGGGCCGCAAACGCCGCGGGTGGCGTCAGGGAGGCCGAAGTGCGTGGACGCCGCTCACCCTGGCTCGTCTGGATCGGCATCACCTCGGGCGGCCAGAGGATGGGCGTCGCGATCTTCGACCATCCCTCGAACCTGAACCACCCGACCCGCTGGGAGGTTCACGACAAGGGGTTCTTCATGGCCAATCCCTTTGGAGGGAGAGCACTCGCGCAATTCGACCCGACGGCTGCGAGCGAAGACGCCGCGTACTCGATGAAGCGCGGAGACAAGCTCCACCTGCGCTACAGAGTCGTGATCTACCCCGCGGAACGCGAAGTGAGGGAAACGGTCGGCAAGGTGAACGGTCTTTTCCGGGAGTTCGGACGGCGATGACTCGACGACACGGACGCTTGGGGCTCCTCGCCTTCGGCTTGCTGGCCTTCGGGCTGCTGGGGCTGAGCCGCTGCCACTCGCCGCTGGGCAGCTCGTCGGTGAGCTTCGAGAAGAGGCACGACTCCGTGGCGATCGGCATCAACGGAGCGCCGTTCAGCGTTCTGCACTTCGGGAAGGCCGTGCGGATGCCGCACCTGCACCCGCTGCTGACCGCCTCGGGGACCGCTGTGACTCGAGGGTTCCCCGTCGCTCCCCTGCCGGGAGACTCGACCGACCGGCCCAACCATCGAGGGCTCACCATCGGCGCCCAGCGTGTGAGGGGGCCCACGGGGCTTTTCTTCTGGGGCCAGAACTTCTTCGACAACGACCCCAGCAACGCGGGGCCGGACAAGGGCACGATCGCGTTCCAGGAGATCACCGGGCTGCAGAGCGGCGAAGACTCGGGAACGCTCTCCCTGGTGGCCCACTGGATCAGCCACGAGGGCCAGGTCTGGCTGATCGAGCGGCGCCAGATGACCTTCTACAGCAAGCCCGCCGACTGCCGGATGTTCGACATCGACCTCGAGCTCGAGGCCGCCGCGGAGGTGACCTTCGGCGACTACCAGAGCTCCCTCGTCGCCTTGCGCCTGGACCTGCCCTTCGACGAGCACTACGGCGGACGCGCCGTCATTGCCGCGGGCGGCGTGAACGAGGCCGAGGTCCGTGGGCGGCGCTCGCCCTGGCTCGACTGGAGCGCGACGCTCAGGAACGGCGAGAAGGTCGCCGTCGCGATGATCGATCACCCTGAGAACCTGGACCACCCGGCCCGCTGGCAGGTCCGCGCCAAGGGGTTCTTCATGGCGAATCCCTTCGGGCGCCAGACGTTCGCGAGGTTCGATCCGACGGCCGCCGACGAGAACGGAGAGCACACCCTCAAACGCGGGGACAAGCTCCGCCTGCGCTACCGGGTCGTGATCCGCCCCGCGGAGCGGGAGCTGGACGGTTTCTGGAGGGAGTATGCGGGGCGGTAGGAGGCGACGATGGGGAAGAGGAAGAAGATGAAGACGATGAACTGGTTCGTCAGCTCGTTGCCGGTGCTCGTGTTCATGGCGCCACCGGCGCTTGCCGCCGACCTGCACGGTACCGTGGCCGCCGCCCTGGACCTGAGTCCCATTCCTGGAGCAACCGTGGTGCTGCACGGGCCGCACGGCTCTCAGCAGACCGCAGTCACTGACGCGCAGGGCGCCTACCGCTTCACCGGCCTCGACACCTCCGTCCGCTACTCCATGGACGTAAACGTGCACGGATTCAAGCCCTTCGCACGAGACGATATCCGGGTCTCTTCAGACGATCAGACGCTCGACGTGCGGCTCGAACTGACCACGGTGCTGGAATCGGTCGTGGTGAAGGGGACGGGAGAGGTTCTGAGTGTCGTCAGCAATGCCCCCGACGTCAGCCAGACCGTGACCGCGCACGAGCTCGCCGAGCTTCCGTCGGCCCGGCGGAGCGTGGTCAAGTACTCGCTCCTCAACCCGCAGGTGCGTCAGACCGAAGGGGTGAACAGCGACGGCAACCAGAGCAACCGCCTGTCGATCAAGGGGCAGTCGTACCGCCATACCGGCTTCGTCCTCGATGGGATCATCAACACCGACTGGGTCTACGCGAACGGGCCCTACCAGTTGGTCGCGGCCAGCGCGGTCGAGGACATGCGCGTGGTGCTGAATCACTACGCCGCGGAGTACGGGCCGTCGTCGAGCGGCGTCGTCAGGGTGAACACGCGCACGGGGACGAGAGAGCTGGGCGGGGAGGTGTTCGCCTTCCTGACCCCGAGTGGCATCCAGGCCAGACCGCCTCTCTCGCCGTTCGACGTTCCCAATCGACGTGGGCAGTGGGGAGCGCTCCTGTTCGGTCCGCTGGTCCAGGACAAGACGTACTACTTCCTGAGCTACGAGGGCGTCGATCAGGAGCGGGGGGCGTTCATCCAATCGCCCGAGGAGAGCTTCTTCACCGGCGAGCTCGATGAGACCTATGCGCTCGGCCGGCTCGACCACCATCTGAGCGATGCGCACTCGCTGACGCTCCGGCTGAATTTCTACCACTACGAAAACACGAACCCGAACGATCGGGTCGGCGGATTCGTTCAGCCCAGCGGCGGCCGCGTGGAGCGCAGCCAGTCGTGGGGCGGACAGCTGACCGACCGCCTGCTGATCGGAAAGAACGCAGTGAACTACTTCCGCTTCAACTACTCGAACTACCAGCCCGACAACAACGGCCCGGTGAGCCCTTTCACTCCTGAAGTGAGGGTCGTTCGGCCTTCATACAGCACCGAGGGCTTCTCCCAGTTCAACTGGGATAAGGTCCAGCTCCTGGACTTCAGCGACACGTTGGCGCTCAACCGTGGCCGGCACAAGTTCAAGCTCGGCATCGAGGTCGTGCGACTCACGGTCCGTGACTTCCTGGAGCAACAGTTCGGGGAGTACCGGTTCAACGCAGGCCCACCCAGGCCGGGCGAGAATCCGAGGGACTACAGACACACCTTCGGCGTGGCGGATCTCCGCTTCGACGACACCACCGTCCAAGCGTTCGCTCAGGACGACTTCGACATATCGTCGCGGCTCTCCGCCCACGTTGGGCTGCGGTACGAGTATCAGGCCACGACCGGGGACACCAGCCGGTTCGGTCCGCGCGTCGGCCTGGCCTGGGACGCCACCGAGGACGGAAGGACCCGGATCACGGCGGGGGCGGGCGTCTTCTCCGATCACTTCCCTCTCATCATCTATCGGCGCATCCTTCGCGGCGGGCCGGATGGCGCACAGGCGTCGTACACGATTCCCTTCGGAGTGGAAGGATTCCCGACATTCCCGGAATCGCTCACCGAGCCTCCGACGAGCGTCGGCGCGAACCGCCGAAACCTCCAGCTCCTGGCGGATGATCTGCGCAATCCCTACAGCATCGGTACCTCTCTCGGTATCGAACGGGACCTCGGAAACCGCTTTGCGGTGGGGGTGTACGGCACCTACCAGCTCTGGGAAGATCAGTGGCGCAACAACGACATCAACCATCCGGAGCCCATCCCCCGGACCGAGCCGGGCCAGATACGAAACGCCGCCGAAGCGGATGCGTCGCGCCCGTTCGCGGAGTACGAGGGTCTTCCCGTGCGCAGGATCAACATGACCGAGAACAGCGGATCCACCCGCTACTATGACCTGTCCGTCTCCGTCAGGCGAAAGTATGCGGGCGGCCTCCGGATGGAAGGGCGTTACACCCTGTCGACGTGCAACACGGACAGCGACATCAACGCGGGTCAGCCCAACGAATGGAACGACCGGGACGACGGCGAATGGGGACCCTGCGACAACCACCAGCGCCATCGATTCGTCGGAAGCGCCAGTGTCGACTTGCCGTGGGACATGAGGTTCGCGGGCATCGCCATGATCAACTCGGGGCTCCCGGTGAATCCTGTGACGGGCAATGACAACAACCGCGATTCCTATGGGATGGACCGTCCCGTGGACGGACGGGGCGGCTTCCTCGGTCGCAACTCCTTCCGGGCTCCGGGCCAGGTCCACGTGGATGTGAGCCTCGCCAAGCAGCTCAGGCTGGGGGGAGGACGTCGGCTCGAGGCCCGCCTGGACGTCTTCAACGTGTTCAACAAGAACAACTTCATCCACGTCGACAACACGTACGGCGAGGGTCCGGAGCCAGGTCCGCTCTTCATGCAACCGATTGCCGGAATCCAGGACACGGAACCCTCACGTCGGATACAGCTCGGGCTGCGATTCCTCTTCGGACAGCGGTGACCACCGGGAGCCGCATCTCTCCCGAGCGGTGTTGCGATCCGCGGAAGGGCCGCCGCCCTCGGATCGATGAAGCTGGGCGCGTCGACGGGGGCAGTGCGACACACTGCTTCGAGCAGGAGATCCACGTCCGTGCCGAGGCGAATCCGGCGCCCGCCCGGGCGTCACGCGCGGGAGGTCGGCGACCCCGAACCGCACTCCTTCCTCGACGTTGTGTATCCGAAGGTTCGGAGAGGATGTCGATGGAACCACCGGTGAACCAGCTCAAACGCAACCTTCGCGACGGCCGCGCGCAGATCGGCCTCTGGAGCCAGTTCGCGAGCCCGATCGTGGTGGACGTGCTCGCCGGCTCGGGTTTCGACTTCCTCGTCCTCGACACGGAGCACGGGCCGAGCGAGCTCCCGACGGTCCTCGAGCAGCTCCGCGCCCTCACGGGTGGGACGGCCTCGGGGGTCGTGCGCGTGGCATGGAACGACCCGATCCAGTTCAAGCGTCTCCTCGACGTGGGCGCCCAGAGCCTGCTCGTTCCCTTCGTCCAGAACGCCGACGAGGCCCGGCGCGCCGTGGCCGCGACGCGCTATCCGCCGCAGGGGATTCGCGGCGTCGCTGTCGCCACGCGCGCCAATCGCTATGGCCGCGTGAAGGGCTACTTCGACCGGGCGCACGATGAGCTATGCGTCCTGGTCCAGCTCGAGACCCGCGTCGCCCTCGGCAATCTCGAGTCCATCGCCGCGGTCGAAGGTGTCGACGGCCTCTTCGTCGGGCCGAGCGACCTCGCGGCCGGCCTCGGTCACCTGGGTGACAGCGGCCACCCCGAGGTGCGCGCCGCGATCGATGACGCGATCCCGCGCATCTGCGCAACGGGGAAGCGCGCGGGCATCCTCGCCCCGATCGAGGCCGACGCGCGTCACTGGCTCGAGCTCGGGTGCCTCTTCGTGGCCGTGGGGAGCGACGTCGGCCTCCTGGCGCGCCAGAGCGAGACGCTCGCCGCGACGTTCAAACGTCAGGAGCCTGTGAACGCGGAGCGTCGATGAGCGACACCCTCGTGGAGCGGACGAACCGCCCGGCTGCGCCAGCGGAAAGGGCCACCCGGGTCCGATACATCGTCGTGTCCGTCCTGTTTCTGGCGACCACCGTGAACTACGCCGACCGCGCCACGCTCTCGATCGCGGGATCGGCGCTATCGAAGGACCTCGGGCTGGATCCCGTCGCCATGGGGTACGTCTTCTCGGCGTTCGGATGGGCGTACGTGATCGGGCAGCTCCCGGGCGGCTGGCTGCTCGACCGGTTCGGATCGAAGAGGGTGTACGTCGCGAGCGTGCTCACCTGGTCTCTGTTCACGCTTCTGCAGGGGTTCGTCGGGCTGCTCACCGGCGCCGCTGCGGTCGTGGTCCTCTTCGGACTGCGCTTCCTGCTGGGGATCGCCGAGGCTCCGTCGTTCCCCGGCAACAGCCGCATCGTCGCGGCCTGGTTCCCGACCGCGGAGCGCGGGACGGCGTCGGCCATCTTCAACTCCGCCCAGTACTTCGCCCTCGTGCTCTTCTCGCCAATCATGGGCTGGATCACCTTCGCGTTCGGGTGGGAACACGTCTTTTTCGTCATGGGTGGGCTGGGCCTCGCCCTCGCCTGGCTGTTCGGGAGAGCGATTCACGCCCCCCGAAACGACCCACGAGCCAACGCGGCCGAGCTTTCGTACATCGAGCGTGGCGGGGGGCTCGTGAGCCTGGACCAGCCCCGGACGGAAGGGGTGGCCGTGAGCGGGCCCCGGTGGTCGCACGTCCGCCAGCTCCTCGGCAGCCGCATGCTCGTCGGCGTGTACATCGGCCAATACTGCATCACGACGCTGACCTACTTCTTCCTCACCTGGTTTCCCCTGTACCTCGTGCAGGGACGCGGGATGTCGATCCTGAAAGTGGGGTTCGTCGCCTCGCTTCCCGCCCTGTGCGGCTTCTTCGGCGGCGTGCTCGGAGGTGTCTTCTCCGATGCGCTCTTGAGGAAGGGGTATTCGCTTACGGTGGCCAGGAAGACGCCGATCGTCGCCGGGATGCTGCTGTCGGTCACGATGATCGGCTGCAACTACGTGGACGCGGAGTCGGCCGTCATCGTGCTCATGGCGCTCGCGTTCTTCGGCAAGGGGATCGGTGCCCTGGGCTGGGCGGTCGTCTCCGACACCTCGCCCAGGCAGATCGCCGGGCTGAGCGGGGGCCTCTTCAACACCTTCGGCAACACGGCCGCGATCACGACTCCGATCGTGATCGGCTATCTGGTGCAGGGAACCGGCCAGTTCGCCGGCGCCCTCGTCTTCGTCGGTGCCAACGCGGTGCTCGCGATCCTCAGTTATCTGCTGATCGTCGGCGAGATCAAGAGGCTGGAGCTGAAGAATGCCTGAAGCGGGTAGGCCGCTCCACGGCGCCCCCAGGGTCACGGACATGCGCATCGTCCCTGTCGCCGGCCGGGACAGCATGCTGCTCAACCTCAGCGGCGCCCACGCCCCCTTCTTCACGCGGAACGTGGTGATCCTGACCGACGAGGCCGGCCATTGCGGCGTCTCCGAGGTGCCCGGTGGCGAGCGCATCCGCCAGACCCTCGAGGATGCGCGTGCGCTCGTGGTGGGGCGGGGGATCGGGGCCTGGAACGCTGTCCTGAGCGCGGTGCGGGACCGTTTCCGCGACCGGGACGCCGCGGGCCGGGGGCTGCAAACCTTCGACCAGCGGATCACGATCCACGCGGTGACGGCGGTGGAGGCGGCGCTGCTCGATCTGCTGGGGCAGTTCCTCGGCGTCCCGGTCGCCGCGCTGCTCGGAGAAGGCCGGCTGCGCACCTCGGTGGAGGTGCTCGGATACCTGTTCTACGTGGGGGATCGAAGGAAGACCGCGTTGCCGTACGTGGGAGCCCCGGAGGCTTCGGACGAATGGCACCGCGTCCGCCACGAAGAGGCACTGAGGCCCGAGGCCATCGTGCGTCTCGCGGAGGCCGCTCACGCCCGGTACGGCTTCCGCGACTTCAAGCTGAAGGGCGGCGTATTCGCCGGCGAGGAGGAGATGGAGACGGTCGCCGCGCTCGCGAGCCGCTTCCCGCACGCCCGGATCACGATCGATCCGAACGGGGCGTGGTCCCTGGAGGAGGCGATCCGCTTGTGTCGAGACAAGCGCGGCGTCCTCGCGTACGTGGAGGATCCCTGCGGCGCCGAGAAGGGCTTCTCTGGGCGCGAGGTCATGGCGGAGTTCCGCAGGGCGACGGGGCTGCCGACCGCGACCAACATGGTCGCGACGGACTGGCGCGAGCTGGGTCATGCCATCCAGTCGAACGCGGTGGACATCCCGCTCGCCGACCCGCACTTCTGGACGATGCAGGGGTCCGTTCGCGTGGCACAGATCTGCCACGCCTGGGGACGGACGTGGGGCTCGCATTCCAACAACCACTTCGACATCTCGCTCGCGATGTACGCCCACGTCGCGGCCGCCGCATCGGGGCAGATCACCGCCATCGACACCCACTGGATCTGGCAGGAGGGGCAGCGGCTCACGACGGAGCCGCTCCGGATCGTCGACGGCCGGGTGACGGTGCCGGACCGCCCGGGGCTCGGTGTGGAGATCGATCTCGCGGAGCTCGAGAAGGCGCACGAGCTCTACCGGGCGCATGGAGTCTCTGGACGCGACGACGCGATCGCCATGCAGTTCCTGGTTCCGGGCTGGAGATTCGACAACAAGCGGCCCTGTCTCGTGCGCTAGGGCAAGGAGGACGAACCGTGCAAGTCGGGTTCATCGGTCTCGGAATCATGGGCCGTCCCATGGCCGCGCACATCCTGAAGGGTGGCCACGCGCTCTTCGCGTACGACCTCAGGCCATTGCCGCCGGACCTGCTGGAGCGGGGCGCCGTGGCCTGCGGCTCGAGCAAGGAGGCCGCCCAGAAGGGCGAGGTCGTCATCCTGATGGTGCCGGACACTCCCGACGTGGCATCTGCGCTCTTCGACGCGAACGGCGTCGCGGAAGGGCTTGCCCCCGGCAAGACGGTGGTCGACATGAGCTCGATCTCGCCGGCCGACACCAAGGTGTTCGCCCGGCGCATCAACGAGCTGGGCTGCCTCTATCTCGACGCGCCCGTCTCCGGCGGCGAGGTGGGCGCCAAGGCGGGGACGCTGACGATCATGGTCGGGGGTCCCGAGGAGGCGTTTCAGAGGGTGATGCCGCTGTTCGGGCTCATGGGCAAGAACGTCACGCTCGTGGGCGCCAACGGCGATGGCCAGACCTGCAAGGTCGCGAACCAGATCATCGTGGCCCTCAACATCGAGGCCGTGGGCGAGGCGCTGCTCTTCGCATCGAAGATGGGGGCGGATCCGGCGAAGGTGCGCCAGGCGCTGATGGGCGGCTTCGCGGCGTCCCGCGTGCTCGAGGTCCACGGCGAGCGCATGCTCGAGCGCACGTTCGATCCGGGCTTTCGGATCGAGCTGCACCAGAAGGACTTGAAGCTGGCGCTCACCAATGCGCGGCAGGTCGGGCTGCCGCTGCCGAACACGGCCACCGCGCAGGAGCTCTTCAGCGCCTGCGCCGCTCGCGGGGGCAAGGGATGGGATCAGTCGGCCCTGGTGCGGGCGCTCGAGGTCCTGGCGAACCACGAGATCGGCTCCACGGAATGAGGGCGCTCGACGTGCGGCACGAATCGTGGCGGCCGCGCTCGAGCACGGCGACCCCGGGCGAAACGACCTTTCTTCAGGAGGCTCGGACGATGACGAGGTGGGTACTGGTCGTAGGAATGACGGCGGCGCTCGCGCCCCCGGCTGTGGCGGAATCGCTGTTCAAGGAGGACTTCGAAGACGGTCGAGACGGATGGTATCTGACGAGCGGAGGACTCGTCTCCGTTGACGACGATGGAGCGGGAATCGGCTCGGGTCGGGCCCTGTTCCTGACGGTCGATGCGGGGTCCACGCAGAGGCGTCTGGTCGCCGGATCTCCTCCCGTCGAGCTCTCGAGTCCAGGCGATGGAATCGTCATGCGGTTCGACTTCCGAATCACCGGCAGCTCCGCCGCCGCACGAGGGACCGGCGATGCTCTGGTTGGGTTCCGCTTCGGCCTCTTCGACTCCAGAGGGACACCCCAGACGGCGGACTCCGCCAACAAGGCTTCCAGCGCGAGCGCGACCGACGACGTGGGATACCTCGCGATGGTGTCCGTGGGCGCACGGAACCGGGCAGCGTTGGCTGAAGAGAAGGCGCTGGACGAGCACCTGATGGGCGGGCCCGACCTGCACTACCACGATTTGGACGACGAGTTCGGTGGCATCGATGACTCGGCCAAACACACGGCCACGCTGACCGTCAGGCGCACAAGCACCGGGATGCGGCTGGAGCTGCTCATCGACGAGGAGAGGTCCCTGAGCAGCGAGGTCACGGGCGCCCTGAGAACGCGTTTCGACGAGCTGGGCTTTGCGGGCTCCAACAACGGGTGCAACTTCGTGATCGACAACGTCGAAGTCACGACCGAGGCGCTGTCTGTGGGCAGCCGACCGCCCAGCGTCCGGGGACGCTGCGGGCCGTGCGCGATCGAGGTCGGGAAGGCGACGACGGTGACGGCGGCCGCCGAGGCGGCGGAGAGCGCCGCGCTCACGTACCAATGGAGCGCGCCGACCGGGAAGTTCGGGGATCCGAGCGCGCGGCAGACGACGTGGACCGCACCGATGAGGCGGGGCTGGACCGAGGAAAGGTGGCAAAGGGAGGACGCGGTGCCCGTCACCCTCACCGTGACGGTTGACGACGGCCGCGGCGCGAAGGCCTCCGACACGGTGGCCGTGCAGGTGGTCCGGCCGTCCGCCAGGTAGCTCCTTCACCTACATGACGAGAACGTAATCCCGGCGGCGGCCTTTTGTCAGGCAGCCTGCCGTAGGCTGACGGCCCATGATGCGGACCTGTTGAGGAGGCTGAGATGACGTCAACGAGAACCTGGAGACTGTTGCTGGCAGGCACCGTGGCGTTCGCGGGGGCGGTGGGCGTGAGTCATGCCACCGACGAGGGCAGTCTCGTCGGCGTCAAGAGCAGGGGCGAGCTCGAGCAGCTGGACGTCCTCTTGCGCGCCGGAGGCGTTCCGCCGGAGGTCTCGCGAAAGCTTTTCGGGCAGGAGGGCGCTGCTTACTCGATCGACACCTCCTACTTCGCGAACCGCACCCAGACTCCCCAGCTCCACGTCACCTACGACGAGATCTTCGTCGTGCTGAGCGGGGCGGCCACGCTCAGGCTCGGGGGCGAGCTGATCGACGGGAAGCCGCACCAGGGGGACCCGAACGAGATTCGCAGCCCGAACATGAAAGGGGGGATCACGCAGACCATCGCGACCGGAGCCGTCGTCAGCGTTCCGCGGGGGACCGTGCATCAGGTGATTCCCGGTGTGGGCCACATCCACTACATGGTGATCAAGGTGCTGGGGAAGCCGTGAAACCGTGCCCACACGGCGTCTGGCGGCTGACGCGCGAAGGAGGGGGAGAGGGGCCGAGGCCCGTCCGAGGTCGCGACGCCCGTAGGATTCGCCCCCGTTGATCGCGAGCGCCACGGAGACACAGTCCGGCGGCGGATACCGCGAGGATCCAACCGCCGGCTCTGCCGGAAAGGGCGACACACTGTGCCGGCTCCGCGTGGCAGGCGCCGGGACGCCGAAGCGGAGCCACGCGGCGGCAGGGGGACCGTGCTCGCGGGCGGCGAGCACGTGCGGGCCGTGTCCGTGCCGCCGACCTTCGTCGACGGCGTGCCTTCCTTGCCGAAGCACACGATGCGCCAGACGCTGCTGAAGATCCACCGGTGGGGCGGTCTGGCGGCCGGGCTGGCCATCTTCGTCATCGCCATCAGCGGGTGCGCGCTCGTGTTCGAAGACGACATCGACCGGCTCCTCAACCCCGACCTGACAGTGGTGGCACCCGGCCCGAGCACCGTCTCCCTCCAGGCGGTGGTGGAGGCGGTCCGCTCGGCCTACCCCTCCGAGGTCCTCACCGGCATCGTCCTCCCGAAGGAGCCGCATCACGCGCTCGTGATCAACCTCCAGAGCGGCCAATCTGTCAGCTTCGACCAGTACGCGGGGCGATTGCTGGGCGCTCGCGAGAGGCTCGGCGGCTTCGCGCGGCTTCTCCGGCGGCTCCACAAGACCCTGCTCGCTGGGTCCACGGGCCAGAAGATCGTCGGATGCCTCGCCCTTCTCACCCTGCTGATGGCCGTCTCGGGGGTCATCCTCTGGTGGCCGAGACGGATCCTGGCCCTGCGGTCGAGCCCCTCGTGGCGCCGCGTGAACTTCGACCTCCACAACGTGCTGGGCCTCTACTCCGCGGCGTTCCTCGTCGTGATGTGCGTGTCGGGCGTGATGATCACCTTCGCGGACGTGGTCGACCCGCTCGTCCTGCGGCTCGATGAGGCGTCGACCCGCGAGGCAGTGTCCCCGGCGCCGAACGTGCCCGACGGTGGTGCTCTGATCGGACCGGACGAAGCGGTGAAGCTCGGGCGTGCGGCGCTTCCGGGAGCGTTCATCCGCAGGGTGGGCCTGCCCCGGCCCGGAACGGCGTCCTATCTTCTCGGCGTGGGTTTCCCGGAGGACCGCACTCCCGGCGGCCGGAGCCGTGTGACTCTCGACCAGTACAACGGGCAGGTCCTCGAGGTCCAGGACGCCCGGACCGCTCCCCTGGGGAGGAAGATCCTCGACCTCAAGCGCTCGATTCACACGGGAGACGTCTTCGGCGCCCCTTCGCGAGCCCTCGCGTTCGTCGTGAGCCTGATGCTGGCGGGCCAGGTGGTCACCGGCCTTCTCGTCTGGTGGCGGCCGGGGAAGCTCGGCGCCGCCGCCCGGATCCGCGCGCACGGAGAGGTGCGCGGAAGGGACGCGGAGCCCTAGGATAAAATGGGCTGACCTTTCCGATTCCAGACCCGTATGGGAGTGGCCATGTCCTCGTTGAAGCGCACTCGTCGCTCGTGGTCCCTGGCCGCGCGGCTCACCACCTGGTACACGGTGGTCTCGTTCGTCTTCGTCCTGCTCGCCGTGGGAATCCTGTATTGGGCGCTCGAGGCCTCCCTCACGCACAGCGAGGATGTGTTTCTGGCCGACAAGGTCCACGTGCTGCGCGCGATCCTGCGCGACCGGCCGCAGGCGCTCATTGCGCTCAGACGCGAGGTGGAGCTGGAATCGGCGGCGCGCCGTGAGTACGCGGAGACCTACGTACGCCTGCTGGACGAACACGGGCAGCCCAGCTTATCCACGCCGGGAATGGATGCCTTGCTGCCTCCCAGCGCGTTCACCAAGGTCATTCCGCCGGACGTCGAAGCGAGCGGTGGCGTGGAGATCCACTCCGACGAAACCACTTCCTTCCGGGCGATCGCGGCCCAGGCCCACATAGGGGGGTCGGGTCCGACGAACTGGCTGATCCAGGTCGCCGTGGACCGCCGGCACCACGAGTCGCTGCTCGCGAGCTACCGACGAGCTCTGGCAGGGATGCTGGCGATCACCGTGATCGCGTGCCCTCTCGTCGCGTATCGCATTGCTCGCCGCGGCCTGAGGCCGGTTCATGAGATCAGCGAGACCGCACGGCACATCGGATCGGCGACGCTGGCCGAGCGCATCGACTCTGCCGGCTATCCTGTCGAGCTGTCCGTTCTGGCCGACACGTTCAACGGCATGCTCGACCGTCTGGACGAGTCATTCCGCCGGCTCTCCCAGTGGTCCGCCGACATCGCACATGAGCTGCGCACGCCAATCCACAACATGCGCGGGGAAGCCGAAGTAGCGCTGAGCCGGGCGCGGTCGGCCGGCGAGTACAAGGAAGCCTTGACATCGTGCCTCGAGGAGAGCGTCCGGCTGTCCGATCTCATTGCGCGCCTGCTGTTCCTGGCCCGAACCGAGAACCCGGGAACGCAGCTGGAGCGAGAGCGGGTGCGCGTCGCCAGGGAGCTGGCTGCGGTGCGCGAGTACTACGCGGAGGCTGCCGCGGAAGCGAACGTGACACTCACGGTCGCAGCCGACAAGAGGATGACTGCCGCCGTCGACCGGGGTCTCCTCCAGCGGGCTGTCGGAAACCTGGTGGCGAACGCCATCGCGCATACGCCGCCCGGCGGGACGATCACCGTAGGCGCTCGGCTGGACCAGGGCCGCGTCCGGATCGAGGTTTCGGACGACGGGGTTGGCATCCCCGCAGAGGATGTGTCGCGAGTCTTCGATCGGTTCCATCGAGCCGACAGGTCCCGCTCGTCACAGCCCGGCAGCATGGGCCTGGGCCTGGCCATCGTCAAGGGCATCGTGACGCTGCACGGCGGAGAGACGGAGATCGAGAGTGAGGTCGGGAAGGGGACGAGGATCGCACTCGTCTTTCCTGACGCGATCTCCCTCTCTCGGACATCGGACACGGCGCGGTGACGGGAGAGGGAAGAACCTCGAGTGTACCGTAGCGCGCCGGAGCGCGGAAGATGACGAAAAAGTAATCAAGGCGGCGGGCATCTGTCAGGCGGCACAGTGTAGAGTCCGTCGCCATGACAATCCCGCCGAGCCATTGGAGCCCGCTCTGCGGCGGTCGAATCCCCGGTCGTTACCGTCGACGTGCCAGCCGCACGACGCGGGTACCCGACGCGGCGTGTCTGCTCGACGACTCGAGACGGCTGTGGACCCACCCCGCTCCGCGTGAGTCGTCAACGGCCGGGCGAGCCAGAACTAAGAGCAGGACCGGGAACCAGCCGGTCCACGGCACCCCGTCGACTCGGTGCGCAGCGCCTGTGGATGCACCGATCGCGAACGCAGAGCAGCGGCGCGGGACCGAGGTACGCACCCCGGGTCCACGTGCGGGCGCCCTCTCGTCCGAGAGGCTCTACTAGGCCTTGGACATGGTCCTCATCTGCGCAGCGGTCCAGGTGTTGGCGGCCGCGCCCTCCTTCGAGCTGCGTGCGGTGAGGACCGACGTGCCTCCCGTCATCGACGGCACGGTGGGCCAGGGGGAGTGGGCAGACGCATCGCGAGCTACGGACTTCATCCAGTACGAGCCCCGACGCGGTGAGGGTTCCTCGGTTCGCACCGAGGCGTTCGTCCTCTACGACGACCTTCACCTCTACGTGGCCTTCCGCGCGTACGACGAAAGCCCGGTGGCGGCGCAGCTCAGCGGGCGCGACGCCGACCTGTTCGAAGACGACGCCGTGGTGGTCCTCCTCGACAGCACACATGACCGGCAGAGCGCCTTCTACTTCATGACCAATCCGCTGGGCACGCAGGCCGACGGGCGCATCGGTGATGACGGCCGCGTGCGGGACACGACCTGGGACGCCCCCTGGGAATCTGCGGCCCAGCGTACGCCCGAGGGATGGACGGCGGAGATGAGCATCCCGTTCTCCTCGATCAAGTACGCAGCGGGGGACGAGGTCACATGGGGCCTGAACCTGGGCCGGAGCCGGCGCCGCACGCTGGAGGTGAGCTTCTGGGCCGGCCCCCTGGAGAACCGGGACCGGGTCTCCCAGGCGGGTGACCTGGTGGGCCTCAGGGTGCCGCCGCCGGTGGACCGCCTGCAGCTCATCCCGTACGGTCTCTCACAGCTCGAGGAAGGCACGAGCACCGACTGGCGGGCGGGAGGGGACGTCCGGTACAAGCTCACGTCCCAGCTCGCTCTCTACGGCACGGTGAACCCGGACTTCGCCACGGTCGAAGCCGACCAGGAGGTGGTCAACCTCACCCGCTTCGAGATCTCGCTGCCCGAGAAACGGCAGTTCTTCCTCGAGGGCAACGAGCTGTTCCAGCAGCGGATCCGCACCTTCTACTCGCGCCGCATCACCGACATCGTCGCGGGTGGCAAGCTGCTCGGAAGGGAAGGCCCGTGGACGCTGAGCCTCCTGACGACACAGTCGAAGCCCTTCGAGGAGGCCAGCAGCGGGGTGCCCAGCCGGGCGAACTACTCCGTGGCTCGTGTCCAGCGCGACGTCCTGGGCCGCTCCTATGTGGCGCTGATGGCGGCGAACCGCCGGTTCGAGGGGCGCGATCAGGGCTCCGTGGGCCTCGACACGAACTTGTTCTTCTCCGACACATGGGGGATGACGGGCCAGGTGGTCCACAGCCATGGAGAGCACGACAAAGGGACCCTGGCGTTCTTCCTGCGTCCGGCCTACGACTCCTCCACGGGACACTTCCACGTGCGGTACTCCCACCTCGGCGAACGCTTCGCCGACAACGTGAACGTGATCGGCTTCGTCCCCGACGACGATCGTCGCGAGCTCGACTCGGCCGTGGAGAAGACCCTGTGGCTCAAGTCGGGCCCCGTGGAGCGGCTGGCGTACGACTCGAACTACAAGATCTACTGGAGCCAGAGCGGCGTGCTCAGGAGCTGGGAGATCCGCCAGGAGCTCGGGACGGAGCTGCGCAACCGCTTCAGCGCGGAGGTCTCCTACATCGCGGACTTCCAACGGTTCGAGAAGGACTTCCGGAACCGGAGGCTCGGCTTCGAGATCGGCTACAACACCCGCGAGTACCAGTCGGCCGAAGTGGGCTTCACCTTCGGTCGGAACTTCGACTCGGACTTCCGGCTCTGGACCGCCACCGCACGGTACAAGTTCAGCGATCAGCTCTCGGCGGAGTACGAGCTCGAGCACCTCACGCTCGACCCCGACCCGGAGGGTGAGAGCACATGGATCCACGTCCTGCGCGCCAGCCACTTCTTCACCAAGGATCTCTTCCTGCGGGTGTTCTTCCAGACCAACACGGCGATCGACCGGAGCAACATTCAAACTGTCTTCGTCTATCGGTATCGCCCGCCCTTCGGGACGTTCCAGATCGCCTACCAGCGCGGCACGGCGGAGTTCGGGCAGCGCTCAGAGCAGGGTAATACCCTCTTCTTCAAGGTCACGGCCGTGTTCTGACACTCAGAGGCGCGCATTACGATTTCGTAAGGTAGTGGTGGCCGAGAGGGTGTGTGGCTAAGATGGCGCTCTCCGAGCGTGCGCGTCGTGTCACTAGGACCAGCCCCGTCGGATCGGAACACGATCCGGGACCAGGAAGGCGCCCGGAGCCGACCGGGGAGGGTGCGCCAGGGAGCGGCGGAGAACTGCGCGGGACGGATGTGAAGATCCTGGTGGTCGAGGACGAGAACAAGACGGCCAGCTACCTCCGGAAGGGCCTGACCGAGAGCGGATTCACGGTCGACGTGGCCGAGGAGGGCGGCTACGGTCTCTACCTGGCCCAGGCCGACAACTACGATCTCATCATTCTCGACGTGATGCTGCCCGACCAGGACGGCTGGTCGGTGCTGGCCGGGCTGCGCGCCCGCGGCAAACAGACTCCCGTGCTGTTCCTGACCGCGCGGGATGCGGTCGAAGATCGTGTCAGGGGGCTGCAGGCGGGAGCGGACGACTACCTGGTGAAGCCTTTCGCCTTCACCGAGCTGCTGGCGCGCGTTCGCACGCTGTTACGGCGTAGCGGTATTCGTCAGCCGGAAACCGTGCACATCGGCGATCTGGAGATCGATTTCCACGCGCTGCGAGCCGTGCGTGCGGGCCAGCGTCTGGATCTCACGCCGAAGGAGTTCTCGCTGCTGTCGCTTCTGGCGCGGCGAAGCGGGGAAGTGGTGACCCGGACCATCATCGCCTCCCAGGTCTGGGACATGAACTTCGACAGTCACACCAACGTGGTCGAGGTGCACATCCGCCGTCTTCGCGCGAAGGTGGATGACCCGTTCGAGAAGAAGCTGATCCACACGGTCCGGGGAATGGGCTATGTGCTCGAGGAAAGGCCCCTGGGCGTCACCGACCGGTAGGCGATCTACCGACGAGACCGGCTGCGAGAGCGCGGCGGACGTCCAGCGGATTCGTCCGGGCGCTGCGCGCGAGGCGGCTCTATCGGTCGGTCTCGAGCTCTGGCTGTAGTGGTGGCGAAGAACGGGAGGCGGAGGCCGGCAGTGGGCCGTCCCCTCTTGCCAGGTGGGAGGCAAGGCGTGACGCGTGAGGCGCTGCGGCTGGTGAGACCGGGCCTGCTGATGGGAACACTGGCCATCTTGTACGGCTTTGCCCTGGGGGCCTTTTTCGGCGTGGGCGAGCACTGGCTGCGCGACGGGCAGAAGGAAGCCGCGGAAGCGCACATCAGTGTGTATCGGTCGAGAGCGGTGGAAGCGGCGGATCCCGAAGCGGCGGCGCGCGAAGCCATGGCGAAGACGCTGGACAGCTCCTGGCGCTACTGGCTGCGAGCCCACTTCCACGCCGGCGGCATCGGAGCGGTAGCCGTGGTCCTCAGCCTGCTGCTCGCGGCCCTGCCGGGGCCGCGGTGGCTGCGGTGGCTGGGTTCCCTGCTCCTGGGAGTCGGGGCCGCTTTCTACCCGTTGTTCTGGATGCTCGCCGGGATGCGGGCGCCTGCGCTGGGCTCGACTGGCGCGGCCATGGAGTCGCTGGCCTGGCTCGCAGTCCCCTCGGCCGGAGCGGCGGTCGCCGGCGTCGTCGTCACGCTCTACCTGGTGGTCGCCCGGCTGTTCGTCGGCACGACTGACGGCGAGGCGGACTGACGGCGGCTCGGGGCCGAGGAGAGGTGACATTTGTCCATCGCGATCGTCGTTCTGCTGGCCGGCGGCTGGGCCGCGGGAAACCCCGAGAAGCTGGCGGCTGGGAGGATCATCTACGAGCAGGCCTGCGCGGCGTGCCACGGAAGCGACGGCAACGGCAACCCCAGCTGGCAGAGCGAAGTACGACCGGTCGCGTTCAGCGATTGCGGCACCACGGCCGAGCCGACTCTCCTGTGGGAGGCCATCGTGCGGGAGGGGGGCACGCCCTACGGGCTGGACGCCGTCATGCCGGCCTTCGAAGGGGCCTACGACGACGACGAGATCTCGGCCGTCGTCAGCTACCTGAGGACGTTCTGCGCGAACGCTGATGCCTACCCTCCCGGCGACCTCAACTTCCGGCGCCTGCTCAAGACGGGGAAGGCGTTCCCCGAGGCCGAGTGGGTCCTGCGGATGTCGCACCGCCCTGATTCCGAGACACGCGAGACGGAGCTGGAGATCGTCTACGAGAACCGGATCGGTCCGCGCTTCCAGTACGAGATCGAGGCGCCGGTCCGACTCCAGGCGCGCGAAGAGGGTGACGGGACCGGTGTGGGCGACGTCACCCTGGGAGCCAAGCAGGTGCTCCACTTCGATCCCGGCCGCTGGCAGATCCTCTCCGCGGGCGTGGACGTCACGCTGCCGACCGGCCACGCCTCCAAGGGCCTCGGGGACGACACGGTCAAGCTCGCCCCCTACGCGGCATTCGGCAAGGCCTGGGACGCCGGTCGCTTCATCCTCCAGGCCCGCGCGGGCCTCACGCTGCCCGTGGATGGGGACGAGGCGGACGGCGAGGCGACCTACGGCGTCGCGCTGGCGCGCGCGTTCGGCCTCCCGCGCAAGGCCTGGACACCAGCCGTGGAGCTCGTCGGTGCGGTGGATCTCGACACAGGTCGGCACGACTACGGTGTGTGGCTCGAGGTCTCGAAGCCCCTCAACAAGCTGGGCCACGTGATCGGCAGCGCCGGAGTCCAGATTCCGATCCGTCCTGGCGGCGCGTCGGCGCGGCTCGAGATGTACGTGCTGTGGGACTTCGGAGACGGCCCGATCTGGGTGGGTTGGTGAAGAGAGGCCGGAGGGGGCTCAAGACCAGCCTGCTCGCCGCCGGCGTGGTGGCCGCGGCCAGGTACGGCAGCGACGCTCGGCTGAGTCCAAGACGGCCGGGGCGGGATCGGTGAACCCTCGACGTTGGTCGTGCGAGTGCGCGAGATCACCGTGAGCGTCCCGGCCACCGGAGTCCTGTCGCCGATCCGGATCGTCGAGGTCATGCTCAAGGCCTCCGGGCGGTCGTCCGGAGGCCTCTCAGGGTTGGGGGGCAGTCTCGGAGCGGGCCGTCGATCGTGCCGATCGATACCGAGCGGACGGAACTTGATCCTCTCCCCAAAGTGCGGCACAGTTGCGGCCGCTTCGGACGACTCGCGACCGCGGGAGACACCGTGCTCAAAGGCATCGCCCCCTGCATCAGCCCCGAGCTGCTGAAGACGCTCGCCG
>Ga0268386_10000533_pt1 | contig 24369 bp, 22 predicted proteins | sample RVTome_15_FD_200260 | JGI IMG/M metagenome (GOLD analysis project Ga0268386, IMG submission 200260) | Soil microbial communities from uranium-contaminated site in the Upper Colorado River Basin, Wyoming, United States - RVT150D86... ... | reverse complement strand
AAAGGCGCAAAGTTGACCTTCTTCTTTTCTTAGTAGTGATGCAGTTTGACATACCGTTTTGATCTTGGGTCGGGTCAGTTCCGTAGCGAATTGATCATCGGGCATTAGCCCGACCGTTAGGGAGGGCTCATTGGTTAGCGCGTAAAAGGCAGAGCCCTCCCTTGCGGTCGGGCTAATGCCCCGCGTGACCCGACGCACACTAGTCAAATCCAAACTGCATCGCGCGCCTTTGCGCCTTTGCGGGAAAAAAGCGACACTGAACCATAAATGCTTAAGGAAAAAGGACAACTCGACCGATTCGGCGTGGCCGCAGCGTTGCAGGAGATCGCTCAGTTAATGGAGTTGAAAGGCGGCCAGTATCGCTTCAAGGCGAAGGCCTACAATGCCGGCGCTCGATCGATTCAGGGCGTCGCTGATCTCGATCGACTAATTAAAGAGGATCGACTTACGACGCTTCCGCGCATAGGCAACGCGCTCGCCTCGCAAATCAAACAACTCTATCTCACCGGCGAGTCGTCGGTTTTGAATGAACTGCGAAAGGAATTTCCCACCGGCGTTGTCGAACTCGCAGCCGTACCCGGATTGAGTGTCGAGAAGATCAAACAACTTCAAGACGCTCTTGGAATCACTTCCCTCGCGGAATTAAAGGCTGCCGCAGAAGCAGGGCGGTTGCAAAAGCTGAAGGGATTTGGAGCAAAAACTGAACAGCGCCTGTTGGCCCAGGTTTCAAATCCGGTGAAACAGCCGAAGAGGCGTTTGCATCTTCATCATGCGTTGAGCACAGCGGAACAAGCTATCGATTATCTTAGGACGATCGATGGAGTTGTAGACGTCAGCATTGCCGGTTCGCTTCGCCGTTGGGAAGAAACGGTCGATATAGTGGAACTCGTAGCGAGCACAAAAAAGCCGGCGGCAGTTATCGAGCAGTTCGTGCGTTTCCCGTTGATTCTATCGAGCCAAATGAGTGGTCCAAACAACTGCGTCGCGCAATTCGGAGACGGCGCGATGGTTTCACTGACAGCCGTGCCGCCCAAAGAGTTTGCAGTTACGTTGTTCGTTAAGACTGGCTCAAAAGCGCACATCGAAAAAGTGAAGGCGTATGTAGACCAGAAGAAATTAAGCTTGCCGCGAATTCCTCGATCTGAGGAAGAGATCTACAGCCGCCTGGGCATGGCTTATGTGCCACCGGAGCTGCGTGAGAACGAAGGTGAGTTTGAAGCGGCACTGAAAGGGACGCTTCCTGACGATCTGGTGACGGAGGCTGACATCAAAGGCATGGTCCATTGCCACACGACTTATTCGGATGGTGTGCACAGTCTCGAAGCGATGGTGCGCGGCGCTGAAGAGATGGGAATGAAGTACATCACGATTACCGATCATTCGCCGACCGCATCCTACGCCGGTGGATTGCAGTTGGATAAGTTAAAGCGCCAGTGGGAAGAGATTGATGAGCTACAGGAGAATGTAGCGATCAGGATCCTGCGTGGAACTGAGTCGGACATCATTGCCAACGGCCGGCTCGACTATCCGGATTCCGTGCTCGAGAAGTTTGATGTGATCGTGGCCAGCATTCATGCACGATACAAAATGGATTCAGCGAAGATGACTGGGCGAATCACCACGGCCATGCGTCAGCCTGTTTTCAAAATCTGGGGACACGGGCTCGGGCGTTTGCTTCAACGACGACCGCCGTTTGAGTGTGATGTCGAACACATTCTGGACGTGATTGCGGAGTCGAGGGCCGCGGTCGAGATCAACGGCGATCCTCACCGGCTTGACCTGGAGCCACGCTGGGTGCGTGAAGCGCGAAAGAGAAAGATCAAGTTTGTGATCTCAACCGATGCGCATTCAGTGCGGGCAATGAGCAATTTGAAGTTCGGAGTGGCAATGGCGCGCAGAGGCTGGGTGAGACGGAAAGAAGTGCTGAACACTCTAACCACAGCGGCATTCGCGAAAGCTGTTAAGCCCGTTTAAATCCTCTCTGCGATCTCTGCGTATCTCAGCGTCCCTCTGCGTTTAAAGTAGGCCTTCGCGCTTTAAACGCAGAGCACGCAAAGATACGCAGAGGGCCGCAGAGGATTAACCAACGTTTGACTCTCCGCCCTCTGGTCCATAGAACAAGACCCACAGCGTCAGGTCGCCCGAAAAGTTTTCAAAACGGTGCACGCTTCCGGCCGCGGCGAAGAGAATGTCCGTGGGCCCGAACGTTTGTCGGTTTTCCCCGCAGACGTATTCACCAGTGCCTGAAGCGACAAAGTAGATCTCATCTCGCGTGTGTGGCTTCTGCGGATCGACTCCGCGAGGCGCATAGACTTCGACCAGTAAACTGCCATGTTGGAAAACAGTCGCGAAGCGCTGACCTTCCGGCCCAGGCAAACGCTCGAGCGCGTCAGCTACAGTTGCGGTAATGCAGGGATTGTTTGATTTCAAGCATTTCATTGACTACGAATATCGTGAGCTGTCTTGTGTGACCACCATGATCCGTGAAGAGTCTCGCCTGACACAAGACTGGTCACACATGGAATCGAGGAGTCAGACAACAGAAGAAACCCTAACTTCTCCAGGTTAAGAAAAACTTTATCAAAATGTTTTCTTAAATCGGCTGACATTTTGCAGGATACTACATTAGAATGTGCCAACCTTAAACCTCATCAAGGAGACAAATCAATGCGACGTAGAACCCTCACCGAGCTCGTCAATAATCCTGACTTGATCTCGGGCATTTACAACTATTGCGATCGTTGGTGTGAACGGTGTCCATTAACTTCACGCTGTTTGGTCTATGCGGCTGAACAGGAAGACGATGATTCACCGGAGAGCCACGACATTCGTAATGAGGCATTCTGGAAAAAACTGGGCTCCATCTTCCAGGAAACACGCGAGATGATTGCCGAGTGGGCCAAAGAGGCGGGCATCGATCTCGCTGAGCCAACAGCCGAAGACGAAGCGCGGTATCACCGGAAAAGACAACTCGTTGACAATCATCCGTTGACGAAGTGTGGCAAGAAATATGCGAACGCGGCCAGCGACTGGTTTCGGGAGTTTGACCAAACCATCGAAGTCAGTGACCTGCGTGACACGGAGATTGATATCGAACGCAGGGAACGTTTGGAAGATGCGCGTGAAGTGATTCAATGGTATCAGTATCAAATAGCGGTTAAGACGATGCGGGCGCTTTCCGGACGAAGGGAAGAACTCGAGGAAGATCCCGAAATGTCTGAGTTTCCAAAAGACTCCGACGGCTCCGCAAAAGTAGCGCTGATTGGAATCGACCGGTCGATTGCAGCCTGGCGACTCGTGCAGCTCTCGTTGCCGGAGCGTGCTGGGTCGATTGTGCCGCTGATTTTACAGCTCGAGCGTTTACGACATCGTTTAGAAAAGGGTTTTCCGGAAGCGCGCGACTTTGTCAGGCCGGGATTTGACGAAGTTCAGGGCGTGGCAAATTGATGGTAAGCCACAGATAACACGGATAGACACGGATCGGAATAAGAACCGTTTTCTGATCTGTTTTATCTGTGTTTATCTGTGGCTCAGAGAGAGAAAGGAAGTTTGACTGATGGGTGATGACAACTGTCTGTTTTGTCGAATTGTGTCCGGTGAACTCCCATCCACCGTGGTATATGAAGACGAGAATTCAGTCGCATTTCTCGATCACAGGCCGTTGTTTCCGGGTCATACGTTGTTGGTGCCGCGAGAACATTTTGAAACCCTGGGCGATCTGCCGGAATTGCTGGTAGGGCCTTACTTCAACGCAGCGCAGTTACTCGCGCGCGCCATTGAATCTGCGCTTGATGCCGAAGGAACTTTTGTGGCGATGAACAATCGCGTAAGTCAGAGCGTGCCGCATCTGCACGTCCACGTAGTGCCACGACGCAGAAAGGATGGTTTGAAGGGTTTTTTCTGGCCGCGGACAAAATACAAAGGCGACGAAGAAATGAAGGTTGTGCAGGATAAGATCGTTGCGGCAATACAGAACCGATCGAGGTAGCACTAAGTCAAAAAATAAAACACACAAAAATTTGATCTAAAAATGGTCTCGGAGTATAAACCTCCTGTCACGAAGGTTGCGGCTTTCGAGACCGACAAAGGGATCGGCAATCGGTGCGGTGACGCCCGAGCGAGAGAAGAGACAGGCGGCTGTTGATTCTATTGACGCCCTTTTCGGAGCCGAAAGGCTCAGCTAGAGAAGGTTGCGAGACTTTCTCGAGCCATTCGAATAAAAACGAATGGCACCCGGAGGCAAGGACCCGCCGAAGGGAGCAAAGCGGCTCAACGAAAGTTGAGCTTCGTTGCCGGAGCGTAACCGGCGGTGGAGGAAAAGCCACCACAACAAAAACCTAACGGCACCGCACTCGCAAGGGTGCGAGGATTGTGAAAACAATTCGTGCTGACCGGCGATTGGCTGACCGCCAGTCGATCATCGGGATACAAATGGCAACTTGAGTGTGTACATGCTCTTGTTGCCATCCTATAGAGAGCTTCGGCGATCTATAGGAACAACGGATTGCGCTGCTTTCAGCTTGCTGGGAGTAGCGCATTTCGTTTTTTAAAACTCAATTCAAGGATCGCTTAACCACAAAGACACTAAGACACAAATTTTATTAGTTCTTGTGCCTTTGTGGTCCTTAAGTGGTTAATCCTCCGTCAGTTTGTTCTCACGTCTGAAAATGATAGAGTAGGCACCTTCCGAAAATAGAAGTTTCTCCCCGTTTTTCGACGCCCGAAAAGCGTTCAATGTATTTGTTCGACGATAAGGAGGATAGACCCAGATGAGTGAAGCTCGAATGCAAGAGGTACCCGAATATAAACCCGGTACGTTCTGTTGGGTTGAGTTAGGAACATCTGATAGCGCGGCCGCCAAGAATTTTTACACGCAACTATTCGGCTGGGATTATGCCGACAGCCCGATGGGGCATGACGCGTTCTACACGACGCTCAAACTAGACGGAAAGGACGTCGGCGGCCTTTACCAGTTGCTGCCCGACATGGTTGCCCAGGGTATTCCGCCTCACTGGCTTAGCTATGTTTCCGTCACCAGCGCCGACGAGACGGCAGAAAAGGCGAAAGCCGCCGGCGCGACTTTAATGAAAGAACCCTTCGATGTGTTTACAGTGGGCCGGATGGCTGTGGTCCAGGATCCAACCGGCGCTGCCTTCGCGCTTTGGGAGGCCAAAGAGCACAAAGGGGCTGGGATCTACAATGCGCCCAACACTTTTTGCTGGAATGAACTCGGCACAAACGATACTCAGAAAGCCGGAGACTTTTATTCAAACCTGTTTGGTTGGACCAGAGAAGACTTTTCCGGCGGTCCGGTCGAATACACCATGTTCAAAAACGGTGACAGGGGCGCCGGCGGCATGTACAAGATCACTCCTGAAATGGGACCAATCCCGCCGGACTGGCTGGTCTATTTCGCGGTTGACGATTGCGATGCCAAGGTCCTAAAAGCAACGGAGCTTGGGGCCAACGTTATGAAACCGGCGGACGATATTCCGGGAATCGGACGCTTCGCGATCCTGACCGATCCGCAGGGAGCGGCATTCGCGATCATCAAGCTGGACAATCCGGATCAGTAGCTCATTTTCCAATTGCCGATTGCCGATTGTCGATTTGTATTAGCAACGGGTTTTAAGAAACAGATTGGCAATTGGCAATCGGCAATGAAAGCACGTTTCGTCTGGCTTGTACTCTGCGGCATCTGGGGATCGACCTGGCTATTCATCAAGCTGGGCCTCGCTGATCTACCTCCATTCACCTTTGCCGGTATCAGGTTTGTCATTGCCTGCACAATCCTTTTCTCCTGGATCCGGATTCGCCGTCTGCAACTACCGAAAAAACGCGGTGACTGGATTTTGCTGGTTGTTACAGGAATTCTCGCGTTCGGACTCAACTACGGCCTGTTGTTTTGGGGGGAGCAGTACATATCTTCAGGTCTCGCCGCTCTTTTGCAGGCAACGATTCCCGCCTTCGGCTTAGTGTTTGCACACTTTCATCTCCCGGGTGAACGCTTGAGTTGGGCCAGGATCGGCGGTGTGGTTCTGGGAGTGTGCGGCGTGGCAGTAGTTTTTTCCAACCAGCTTGCTGTGGCTGGTAGTCAGGCATTGGCCGGCTGCGTGGCACTGATTTTCAGTTCAATCTTCGTGGCGTATTCGAATGTGCTGGTGAAGGCACATGGAAAAAATCTTGATCCGGCCATACTCGCTGCGGGCCAAATGTTTTTTGGTCTGTTGTTGCTTCTGGCAGTCGGAATCCCGCTCGAAGGTAATCCGATGCACTTTCGCTGGACGCCGATGGCGTTGATCTCTCTTTTCTATCTGGCGCTGGTCGGTTCGGTGATTGCGTTTTTGCTTTACTACTGGCTGGTCCTCAACATGGACGTTACCAAGTCGATGTTGATTGCATTGGTTACGCCGGTTGTAGCGGTGATTCTGGGAATGATTGTTTTGGATGAAGAGACAGGCTGGCGCACTCTGATAGGTGGGGCAATGATCATGTTGGGGATCGGTTTTATCGTCGCCCGCAAAGCCAGGAAGACTGATGAAGCAGCTCTGGCTCCGTCTGTTGGCGCTGACTAGAGCTTGAACTCGCGGATTTGGGCGGCGAGATAAGCCTCGATCGCAAACTCGACGAGCGGCGCTTCGTCTGGTGAGTAATACTCAGGCAAGCGGCGCAACTGATTAATCTGAGTTGAGAGTAACCAAAAGCCACCGATTTCCGCGCCGAATTGATTGTGGACCGCCAGTTCCAGCGCCGTACCGTGCACTACTCGCAAGTACTTCGCCGACCCGTCATTCAATTCGACGGTGCAATCGCTCAGCGCAAACCCGAGAAACTCCACGTCACTCTGCACGCCACTTAGCATTTCGATGTACTGGCTTTCTTTTTCATTTGTGATTCTTGCGCTTTATTGTGGCTCCTCTTACGCGGCGTATCTACGAATCAACCCTCTCACAACACCCTGGATCTGGATCCGTTCAGGGGTCTTAATGAAGATCGGCTTGAACTGTGGGTTAGCCGGCTCGAGGCGAATAAAGTCAGGTTCGCGGTAAAACTTCTTCACCGTCGCGTAATTTCCATCGATAAGGGCGACAACTACCTGACCATTATCGGCGGTTTTTTGTGACGCAACGATGATGATGTCTCCATCCTGAATGTTTTCCTCGATCATGGAATCACCGCGAACGCGCAGGGCGAAGGTTCGTCCATGTCCATGCATATCTTTCGGCACCGCGATGATGTCATGGCTAAGAATTGCTTCGATTGGCTGGCCGGCGGCTACGGTCCCGAGTAAAGGAATCTCACTGTCGTCGTCGTCACTCTCTTTTTGTTGGACGATTTCGATCCCCCTGCTGACATTCGGAATGCGCTTTATTAGTCCCTCACGTTCCAGGGTTGTAATGACAGCGTGGACGCTCGCGGATGATCTCATCTGAAATTGCCGCCCAATCTCCGCGATTGTGGGTGGTTCCTGGTTCGACTCGATATAGCGCCGGATGAACTCATAAATTCTTCTTTGTTTGGCGGTTACAGGCATAGCAGACTTCCTCTCCGTCCCCCCCCTGAAATAATTTTCGTTGACAACCGAAAATTGAGCGAACATTCTCGAACATATGGAGCGCGACTGTCAAGTAGTTTTTTACAGGCCCGAGCACGGTAGTGAACGGAGGCGCACCTTGACTCTAGCCCGGTAATCGAATTGCCCCTCATCGTCCGGATTTTGAATAGCTTCTGGATTGGGCGATTTGAACACCACCACCGGGCTAAAGCCACGGTGCGAATGAGAGTTACTTGATTACTTTGGCCAGCTTTTTGAGGAAAGATTTGCGTTTCGGCATTTGTATTCTCTGCGTATCTCTGCGTTCTCTGCGTTCTAATGCGCTGAAGTAGTACTAACGCGGAGAACGCAGAGATACGCAGAGGAAGCAGAGAGAGAAGTACTATAGTCATGAAAGCCGCATTCTCAAAAGCAGAACTCGAATCTGACATTGCCAGTCGTTTTGGCGATGCATTCAAGATCCATGAAAAGTCTGTTGTCGAAACTCTTTCCACAGGCATTGGGGAGATTGATGCTTTAACCGGCGGCATGCCACATGGAGCTATCAGTGAGATCTTTGGACCAGCGTCGTCTGGACGCACCAGCCTTATGTTTTCGATGCTTGCTTATGCAACCACTCATGAAGAGACCTGCGCGTTAGTGGACACAAATGATGTGTTTGCTCCCACGGCCGCATCTGCAGCCGGCATAGATTTCGATCGTTTGCTTTGGATCCGTTGTGCGGGAAATCTCGAGCACGCTTTTAAAGCCACAGATCTGTTGTTACATGCAGGTGGGTTTGGCCTGGTGATCCTCGATCTGGGCGACTTTGCAGGAAAGGATGCGCGCCGGATTATCTCATCGTGGTGGTATCGCTTTCGTCGCACTGTGGAAGATAGACCAACAGTAATAACGGTAATTTCAGAAGAAGCATGTACCCGGTCATGCGCTGCACTAACTCTGGAGTTGAGGGGAGCGGCAGAGTGGTCGACAACGAATACTGAGCAAAGCAACGTGTTACCGATGCGAAAGCAAATTCCAGTAAAGCAGCCAACGTTTACCCAGGGAAATCTTTTGCGCTTCAACTCGATAAAGGTAAATCGTCGGCGTCCCCCTTCTCCCTGGCTCAATGAAAGCCAGTTCAGAGCGCCAGCTTTTTAACCAGCAAGACACCAAGACACAAAATTAGGTTTGTGCTTTTGTGTCTTTGTGGTGAGAACGTCACCATTGACAATTATTCGTAAATTTTCGCTAGTCTTCGCTAATCATGTTTGTATGTATTCATGCCCCAAAGATTCCGGCAGACCTCTCTCTACGAGAGTTTGCTTACAGCTTTTCACCGATGGTCGAAGAAGTCAGATGCGGCACCGTCGTAATCGATGTGGAAGGATGTGAGCTGCTATTTGGCTCCTCTTATCAACTCGCAAATGAAGTGGCTGGTCGAGCCAAAGGGTCCAGGATACATGGCGGTCTGGAGACCACGGTCAGTGTAGCCATTGCCGCAAATCCGGATGCCGCGATACACGCCGCCACGCGTTTGAAAGGGATTACCTTCGTTTCCTCAGGTGAGGAACTAACTTGCCTTGGAGAGTTTCCTGTCGATCACCTCGATTACGCTCTCGTTAATGTCGAGAAAAAAGTTGCGGACGAGATCCTGGAAACACTGAAACTCTGGGGCATTCGAACCTTTGCTGATTTTGCACCACTTCCTGTCACTGGTGTTTCGGAGCGTTTGGGGCAGGAGGGAATAAGACTGCAACAACTGGCCGCAGGCAAAACCGAGCGACAGTTAAGGATCAAACAACCCGCGCCTGTTTTTGCAAATTCGATCGAACTCGAACACGCCCTTTCGGAACTCGAGCCACTCTCATTTATTTTTGCGCGACTGTTGCATCAGCTCTGCGCTGCTTTGAATGCTTATGCGCTGGCCACGAATGAGGTGTGGGTGGCGATGCAATTGGATGATCAGACGACACACGAGCGCAGACTGTCTTTGCCTTACCCAATGCGCGACCACAAAGTGTTTCTGAAATTGTTGTTGCTCGACACGGAAATGCATCCGCCACAAGCAGCCGTGAGAGCAATTTCAATTTCCTGCGAACCTGTGAAACCGCGTGTGTTGCAGAACGGATTGTTTGTGCCACTTGCTCCGGCGCCGGACAAACTCGAGCTCACACTCGCGAGACTTGCGAAACTTGTAGGTGAGCAAAATATCGGTTCTCCAGCCTTGCTCGACACTCATCGACCCGACGCGTTCAGCATGAAACGCTTTGCTCTAACTAATAAATCTGATTTTCGTAAGCGCCGAAAAAAAGAGAATCGGCAATCGGCAATCGGCAATCGGCAATGCTTAGGTTTCCGAATGTTTCGTCCGCCGTTGCGAGCGATAGTTCAGGCTGATCAAGGATGGCCCACGCAGATCAGCGCCTGGAGTAAACAGCGAAGTGTTTATGGAAAAGTCGTCAACCTGGCTGGACCATGGAGAACTACGGGTAATTGGTGGCGCGATGATCGTTGGGCTCGAGATGAATGGGACGTGACGCTCGAGTCGGGTAATAAAACGAGCGCTCAGCAATCTCTGTATCGCATTTACCGCGAACTGAATACGAAGGTGTGGTTTGTGGAAGGAAATTACGATTAAAGAATTGCGAATTGCGAAAGTTTTGACAAACTCGGCTTTCTTAAATTCTATTCAAATTCGCAATTCGCAATTTTCTTATGTACGTCGAATTACACGCGCGTTCAGCTTTTAGTTTCCTGGAAGGCGCTTCTGTGCCTGAAGAATTGATTGCCGCCGGCGTGGAGTTGCAGATGCCGGCGATGGCTTTGCTGGATCGCAATGGAGTTTATGGCGCGCCACGGTTTCATCTCTCTGCAAAGAAGAATGAAATAAAGGCTCACATTGGCGCCGAGATAAGCGTCCAAAGACCAAAGTCCAAAGACCAAAGTCCAACAAATATCTGCTCCGTCCCTGTTTTAGTAAAAAATCGACAGGGTTACCAGAATCTTTCTCGCCTGATCACCCTCATGAAAATGCGCGTGCCGAAACACGCAAAGCCGGGTGAGTGCGTAGTCACGTCTGAAGAATTGGCAGCGCATGCTACGGGCTTGATCTGTTTGACCGGTGGATTTGATGGGCCGATTGCCGGAGCTATTAACCGCAGAGTCGCAGAGAGCGCCGAGGAAGCGCAGAGAAGTGTCGAGTGGTTGACAGATCTGTTTGGTAAAAAAAATGTCTATGCGGAACTGCAGCGCCATTTCGATCGCGAGGAAGAAGCTCGCAATCATTTAGTGATTGAGATTGCCAGGCGCAATCGTTTGCCGTTACTCGCTACTAACGGCGTGTGTCACGCGATACCGGCGCGCCGGGAAGTGTCTGACGTCTTCACCTGCATACGCAATCACGTTCGACTGGAAACTGCCGGGCGCCTGCTGGCGCAAAACTCCGAAACGTATCTGAAGTCAGGCGCGATGATGCGGAAGCTCTTTGCGGATTTGCCGGAAGCTATCGCCAATACTTCAGAGCTTTCATCGCGACTGAAGTTTACGCTGGGAGATCTGGGATACGAGTTTCCCAAATATCCGGTGCCGCCCGGCGAAACCATGACCTCCTTCTTGCGCAAACGCACTGAAGAGGGCGCACGTTTGCGCTACACGGGCGTGAATGACGCTCCCGCTTATGAAAAGGCACGGCCCCAAATCGAACGCGAGTTGAAGCTAATCGAAAAGCTCAAGCTCGAAGGTTATTTTCTGATTGTCTGGGACATAGTTCAGTTTTGCCGCAAAGAAGGCATTCTGATTCAGGGACGTGGATCGGCGGCAAACAGCGCGGTCTGTTATTCACTGGGAATCACGGCCGTGGATCCCATCGGCATGGAGTTACTGTTTGAACGATTTCTTTCTGAAGAACGAGGTGAATGGCCCGATATCGATCTCGATCTCCCGAGCGGAGATCGACGAGAGAGAGCAATTCAATACGTTTACACGCGCTACGGAAAGCTGGGAGCGGCCATGACCGCTAACGTCATCACGTATCGAGGGCGCTCCGCGGCGCGTGAAGTGGGCAAGGTACTGGATTTTGGCGAAGAAACACTTTCACGTCTTGCCGGCCTGGTCCATACGTGGGAATGGAAAGATCCAAACGATTCAAGCGAGCGCCAGTTTCGTAATGCGGGCCTGGATCTGCATAACCCCCGCATCAGGAAATTCTTCGAGCTTTATCAAATGGTGCAGGATCTGCCGCGTCACCTGGGCCAGCATTCAGGCGGAATGGTTATTTGCAAAGGGCAGCTCGATTCAATTGTGCCGCTCGAGCCTGCCGCAATGCCCGGGCGCGTGGTGGTCCAATGGGACAAAGAAGATTGTGCGGACCTGGGATTAATCAAAGTGGACTTGCTGGGGCTTGGCATGATGGCGGTCCTGGAAGATTCAATCAAGTTGATTCGCGATTCTTATGGTGAAGAAGTTGACCTGGCCCATCTTCCGCAAAACGACCCGGCGGTTTATGAGGCACTCCAAAAGGCCGATACCATCGGAATGTTTCAAGTTGAAAGTCGTGCACAGATGTCGTGCCTGCCGCGACTGCGGCCGATGAATTTTTACGACATCGTGGTCCAGGTAGCAATTATTCGGCCCGGACCTATCGTGGGAAACATGGTTCACCCTTATCTCAAACGCCGGCAGGGCAGAGAGCCTGTTACTTATGCCCATCCATTGCTGGAGCCGGTTTTACGACGGACACTGGGAGTGCCTCTGTTTCAGGAGCAACTCTTGAGGATTGCCATGCTGTGCGCAAACTTTTCCGGTGGTGAAGCGGAAGAGTTGCGCCGCGCATTTGGTTTCAAACGCTCAGAAGCTCGTATGAAAGCGATTGAAGTGAAACTGCGGCAAGGCCTGCTGAAAAATGGAATCACCGGAAAGACGCAGGATGAGATTGTGCTGGCGATCAGTTCGTTTGCGCTTTACGGTTTTCCGGAATCGCATGCGGCAAGTTTTGCACTGATCGCCTATGCCAGCGCCTATCTTAAATGTAATTACCTGGCAGCGTTCACGGCGGCGATTCTCAACAACCAACCGATGGGGTTCTATCAACCTTTCACTCTCATTAAAGACGCGCAACGACATGGATTGAAGGTTTTGCCTATCGATATTACTTGCTCGGACTGGTTGTGCACGATTGAGGAAGAGACGGGGAGAAGGGGAGATGGGGAGAAGGGGAGACGGGGAGAGGCGGGGACACGGGAAGGCGAAGCGGAGACGTTGGGACGCGTTGACGCGGCGCAGGGAGAACACCGTGTCCCCGCATCTCCGCATCTCCCCCTCTCCCTTTTTCCCCGTCTTTCTGTCACCGAGTCTTCTTTAGCGCTCCGTCTCGGGCTGAAATATGTAAAGGGTTTAAGCAAGCAATCAGGACTGGCAATTGTTCGAGAGAGAGCCGTGCGTGATTTCCTGAGTATTGACGACTTGAGTAATCGCGTGCCCGAACTTCGTAAAGATGAATTGAGAAAGTTGGCTGCAGTCGGAGCGTTGAATTTTATACAAGCTTCTACTGGTTCAAAGACCAAAGTAAGTCCAAAGACCAATCGTCGCGATGCTCTCTGGCAGGTTGAACGTGTAACGCGTGCCCCAGGCAAACTGTATGAGGCGTTGCTCGAGAAAGACGGCAATTCACCATTGCAGCAGATGACTTTAACCGAGCGAGTGGATGCGGATTTTCGTGGAACAGGATTGACGATCGGAAAACACCCGGTTGCTTATCACCGGGGAGAGCTGAACAGGCTCAAAGCATTAAAAGCAATCGATATTCGTAAACTGCGCGACGGCACTTTTGTACGCGTGGCCGGGTGGGTCATTGTTCGCCAACGTCCCGGTACGGCAAAAGGATTCATGTTCCTGAGTCTCGAGGATGAGACTGGAGTCAGCAACATAATCGTCACCCCTCAACTCTTCGATCAGTACCGGCTCGAACTGGTAGGCCACCCTTTTCTCTTAATCGAAGGAGCGCTGCAAAACCAGGATAATGTTGTTTCGGTAAAAGCAAGCCACGTGAAGCCGCTTTCATTAGAGCCACAAAAAGGCACAAAAACACGAAATATCTTATTCAAATTCCCTTGATAATGGTTTGTGTTTCTTGTGCCTTTTTGTGGCTAGGCAGGCCGGGCGGCTTGTTTGGGAGGGGATTCGATTAGACCTTGAACAACCTGAGCCACTTGAGATAACGGCTTGGGTTTTCTGAGAAACGCATCGGCCCCACAACGCCTCGCTTCATCTTCAATTTCAGCCGAGCCGTAAGCTGTCAGGACGATTATTCGCGTTTGAGGATTGTGTTCCCTGATCAGCTTGATCATATCCAGGCCGTCCTGGTTGCTGGTCATGGTAAGGCGTAGATCCTGGATTACTACTTTGTAGTTCGTGGCTCCGAGCAGCTTCTCTGCCTCTTCCAATTCACAAGCTGTATCAACCTTGAATCCCTGTAAAGAGAAGTACTCGCTCATTGAGAAACAGATCGACTCTTCATCGTCGACTACGAGGAGACGCGGCCTGGATGTCTCTCGTAAAGATCTCTCATCTCGACCCAGCCAAATCTGTTTCAATCTACCGGAGACTTTTTTGAGCGTTCCGAATCGATTTTGCTTCACAAGGCACACACCGAAACAAGCTGGACTCAAATTCAAGACTCAATCTGTCGCTACCCGTTGCTCGTTACATACCCGTTGCTCGTTACCATGAAACCGTTAAACACGCCAATCCCAAGTGCTCACTGCGGATCCCGTTGCGAGCCAGGGTGCCGGAGAAATTCCGAAGGGATTAAGTGTCGGCGAGGGGTTAATGCTACAACACGAACCCTACTCAACGAAGAATCACGGTCCTGGGGGGGAGATCTCAGTGATCCTCGTGCTGGGCTCGAATTACCAAAGACGGCGCCAAGGCAGTCTTCGCTCGATCTCTCAGCTCCCGTAAAACTCATCGTTCGCACTCCGCACAAGATAACGATGAGGTCGAGGCAACAATTTCGATACTAAAAAATCCGTTGCCCGACCCGAAAGCTATACCGCTATAGCAGACCGCACATTAGGCCGCTGCGGATTCATTCTGCTTGAGATGCTCTGCGAGGCCGGTTTAGTGATGATATAGAGCAGAACTTCGCACACCTCGCGCGTGCCCGTTCCTATGGTATTGCCCTTCTCATCCTGCAGTGCATAAATCCGCCCATTTGGGTCCAGCGGAAAAATCATTGGTTCAGCGTACATTCCTTAAACAGTCCCCCTCGTACTGGAGTCTAGCGACCGATCCGTTCTGTGGTTCTGAGATCGGACAAGCGGGCACCCTCAAAGCCTGCGGAGGGTGCCGATCAATCACTCGTCACTGGGATTTGAAACGTTTCCTTACTGCTCCCGCGATACCCACAAGGCCCGTACCAAGAAGCAACATGCTGGTTGGTTCTGGAATTGGGTTGCTGGTTATCGCTCCCTGGACCGTGGTCATTCCGTTGTTTGAGTCCGGAGGCACAAGGTTCAGTGGATTGTTGGTAATGGAATACGTAACCCCGCCGATGGTGACTGCGGTCGTAGTGAAATTGACTACTCCAGTGCCGGAATTACTGGCGCTGAACGTCCCGCTAAACGTTGCCGAAAAACTACTGCTTCCGGCGATTGGGATGGTTTGTGTAATCGTGAGCGTGAAAGTACCCGAGGCCGTGGCACCGGCTCCCGACACGAAAGTTTGAAAATCACCAAAACTGGAACCTGTGGGTGTACTCAAGCTGGTAGTTCCCAGACCATTAAATGTGATCATGAGCGCGTTACCCATACCACCCAAAAAGGTTACAGAGTTAGTGCCGCTGCCGGCGCAACCTGCACACGTAAAAGTACCGGACGTGGTAAAGGTTACCGGGTCGGCTTTAGCCTCCGACGTTCCGAGTGCAACCATTGCCAGAAGCAATGCACTCATCAGAGTTGCTTTGAAAATGCCTGCCATGTTCGCTCCCCTCTGTTACGCCTCGACCCATCGTCCGCACCTGCCCTCAACGAGGGAACGTCTGATCGCATGGCTTTGAAAGGCACCCAATTTAGGATGATGCTTCCACCGCTGCGGGGCAAACGCAGCTGCGGAAACATATTTAATGAGTTCGGCCTACTGAAAAACCGAAGGCCCTTTGCGGTCACTTCTTTGCGAAACGCCGGCGGAAGCCAGCAGCCGCACCGATCAGACCCGTCCCCAGCAACAGCATGGTGGCTGGTTCCGGAATCGGTTCGTGAGCCACGTCACTGCCGACATTCGGAAATGCCGGATCCACGACAGACTGGAAACGGACATAAACACCCGCCAGGAATTGAGCTTGGGTCAAACCCGCAAAGTTCCCAGTGACCGTAAATGTTGCCGTCAGGCCCTGGTCGATTCCCGGGGGATTACCTCCGGTAAAAGCTGGGCCGGTTATAACTGCCCAGTCCAGCACCGCACCGCCAAATTGCGGGATGTTGCCAGGGTCGTTTGTAACCGTCGGCGTAAGAGTGAAGTTTCCGCATTCTGCGAGCGTTGGTCCGCAGATTCCTGGGCTATTGGCAATGATAACGCCTGGAAGTTCAAATCCGATTCCGGTGATGGTGGAAGTTACACCGGCAACCAGCACGTTGGTCACTGAGAAAGTAATTGAACCATCACTCAACGAAATAATGTTGATGGTCGCCTGTAGGTTCGGATTGGCGGCACCGTGAATCGTTACCTGGTCGGCTTTAGCAGTGAGGGTAGACCCGATTACAACGGCGGCAAAAATCGCCAAAGTCGGGCCCATCTTCACTAGTTTCCGTAAAAAGGACATTTCAAATGCTCCTTGAGTTCTGACACCCTTACTAACCGGGGGCAGTCTTCGACGAAATTTAATTGGGAGGCCTGATATCGGAAGAGCGATGCGGGGCAAGTGCGCGCTCAAACCTACCAGCCAGACAAGCTCTCGGTCGGGGCGAGAGACTAAATACACTTTGGCACGTGCTTGAAAGTCTAAGCAAAGGCTGGGCCACGCGCCCAAAGGTCTCACGCTCGCTCAAAACTACGCTTTTTCAAAGTGTTGCGAAGGAGTTGGTCCAAGGCTTGGATCAGGGACTGTCTGATATCCAGACTAGTGTCTAGACTTTGGACGGCGAGATCTGGTGCTTCTTGATTTTCTGATAAAGAGAGCTTCGCGGTATGCCGAGACGCTTTGCCGCCTTCTCAACACGACCTTGCTCCTCCTGGAGGACTCGTTCGATGTGCTGTTTTTCGAGTTCCACGAGAGTCAAACGCGAGTCGAGAAAAGGCGCGCCGACCTGTGCGTATCCATCGAAGTGAAGATCATTAAGAGTGATACTTTTCTGGTCACTCAACAGGACCGCCCGTTCGATTACATTACGTAGTTCACGTATGTTGCCCGGCCAGGAATAAGCTTGCAGCGCCTGAATGCAGCCCTGGTCCAACTGCAACTCGCCGCGACCCAAATCCGCTGACACCTTGCTGAGAAGGTATTGAGCCAACGTGGGAATGTCTTCAATCCTTTCGCGAAGAGCTGGAAAAGAGAGAGGAATCGTGCTGATCCTAAAATAGAGATCATCTCGAAACCGCTTTTCTCTCACTAGCTGTCCGATATCCTGATGAGTCGCTGCAATCAACCTTACGTCGACCTGACGATCTCTAACGTCTCCCAGCCGTCTGAAACGCTTCTCTTCAAGAACTTTTAGCAGTTTGGGTTGTATCTGAAGATCCACGTCACCAACTTCGTCGAGGAAAATCGTCCCTCGATGAGCCACCTCAAACAGTCCTTGTTTGGAGGCCGTGGCGCTCGTAAACGCCCCCTTTTCGTGTCCGAAAAGTTCTGTTTCCAGAAGTTCCCTGGTGAGACCGGCACAGTTTAGATCGACGAACGCTTCATCCGCTCGAGGACTGTTTTCATGCAGCCAGCGGGCGAGCACGCCTTTACCAGTTCCGGTCTCACCCAGGATCAGGACCGGGCTTTCGGTTGAGAGAATCTTTTTGGCTTGATCGGCGAGCGCTCGGATCGCAGTGCTTGTCCCGATGAATGGATCGATGGCCTGACGTACTTGACGAGACTTACTGGCCAGTTGCTTGTGATAGTTGCGCTGCTTCTGAAGCAAACGTTGCAGAATCACCAGGAGAGTGGGGAGTTCAAGAGGCTTTGTGAGGAATTGCTCAGCGCCCTCCTTAATCGCCCTAACAGCAAGATCAATTGACCCGTGAGCTGTTAGGACCAGTAGCGGAATTCCGGCGTCGATCTCTCTTAGCCGTGGAATCAGATCGAGTGCCGTGCCGTCCTGCAACATGTAATCGGCAATAACGACGTCTGGTCTGGAAGTGCGAAACAGGTGCTGCGCATCCTGGCAGCTCTCTGCTTCTTCAATCTCGTAGCCATGTTGTTCCAGGAAATCACGTATACCAAATCTGACTCCCGATTCGTCGTCAACAACCAAGACCTTGTTCCTGGACATTAGGAATCTCCCTCAGTTGGAATGGGGAACCTGGCAATCATACAGGCTCCTCCCTCGGGATTATTGCCGGCGATCAATTTTCCTCCATGTTCCTGCATAATTCGCTGAGCGATTGCCAATCCGAGTCCAGTTCCACCACGTCGTTTGGAGAAGAAGGGTTCGAAGATCTTGGGTAGATCTTCCGCGAGGATACCGGCCCCGGAATCCCTGATGGCGCATTGTACGTATTCCTGGTTTCCGTCCACGATTCTAGCTGCTTCGATCTTAACCGAAGTTTTCGGCGGTGAATGCTGAACAGCATTTTCGATCAGGTTGACAAATACCTTTGAAAGCCTGCGGCGATCGATTCGGATCTTTGGTAAGGAATCTTCGATGTTGCTTTCGAGACTTACCTGCGCGACTTCAGCCGCCGGCAAACAGGCACGGATTGACCGTGCGATCATCTCTTCCATAGAAACCAGGTAGAGGTCGCCTCGGAACGGCTTGCCGTACTCTAACAATTCTTCCATGAGAATTGTGAGGCGTCCTACCTCGTCGCGCAATACGTTTGTATATCGCAGGTATTCGGTCCGATCACTGAATCGTGTTTCGAATGCGTCGAGTATTGAAGAGATGCCGAAAAGAGGATTTCTGACTTCGTGGGCGACGCCTGCCACAAGCGATCCCAGCAACGACATCATCTCGCTTTGCCGCAACGAAGCTTCCAGCTCAACTCTTTTGGTGATGTCCTGTGCGATCAGGATGGCGCGCTCACCTACAGAGCCAAACTCATTGATCTGATAAACCGTAATTGCCCAGGTCTTACCGCTGATTTCATCCTTGATTTCCTCAGCTACTGGAGTCTGATTATAACGAATGCTCTCGATGAGCTCCGCGGCTTTTCGCCAGGGCTGGCTTGCAGCAAGTTCGCCAATAGTAGTCTCAAGAATCTTTTCCGCTTCAATGCCGACGGTCTGTTCTGCGGCCAGATTTGAGCGCTTGATAGTGCCTGCAAGATCGACAATGAGGACCGGGAAATCGATAGCGTTGAAAGTTTGCCGCCACTCCATTGCCGACTGGTGGAGCGACGCATGAAGACGTTGCTGCTGCTCGTCAAGAAGTTTTCTTTCGGTGACGTCATTGACGATTACCAGCTTGCTGTTCTTACCGTCAAAAACAACCGGATGGGAACTCATTTCAACGTAGATCGTCTTTTCATCCCTGGTCCTGTGACGCCACGGGCTCGAGATCACGAGTTCGTCGGGATCCGCGGCGGTGATCATCAAGGTGGGAATGTCCTCACCGGGACGAATATCGTTGATTGTCATTGAAAGAAACTCGTCGCGGGTGAATCCATAAGTGCGAGTTGCAGCTTCGTTGACTGCTAAAAAAGCGAGTGTGTCTTCGTTGTAGACCCAGATTGGTTGCGGCGTAGATTCAAAGAGCAGACGGTAGCGCTCTTCTGAGTCGCGCAGCGCCTCCTCGAAACGTTTTCGCTCGGTGACGTCACGAGCGAGTCCGCGAAAGCCGACAGTCTCCTCGAGTTTGTCTTTGACTGGAGAAATGATCAGGTCCAGCCAGCGATCATCGCCTCCGGCTGATCGGGCCACAAACTGATGCCGGAACTCCCGCGCTTCCTGTGGGCGGTCAAGGCTGCCGGCAAAACCATTGCTTTCGGGAATGATACCGAAAACGGCGAAGAAAGAGTTGCCGATGATCTCTTCAGGGCTTCGGCCTAAAAACTTTTGTCCGGCGAGGTTCATACTCGTGAGTCTGCCGCTGAGATCCTGAGTAAAGATCAGATCGCTGGCCTGCTCGACCAAGTCGCGATAACTCGCTTCCAGGCGAGAACGTTCGAGCAGGCGAGAGACCTTGGCAATGAGACGGGCTGAGTCAAACGGGATCTCGAGATAATCATCAGCGCCTGCGCGAAGTCCTGCAACTGCACTCTCGGTATCTTTCTGGCGCGCGCTGACGAGAAGAATAGGAACGGTTTTAAGTTCGGAGTCAGCACGAATCTCGCGGCAAAACTCCAAACCATTCATCCGCGGCATCGAGACGTCGCTGATCACAAGGTCGGGTCGCTCTTGCCTGGCAAGAGCGAGGCCTTCAAGACCGTCTTCGGCTGTAAGGACCGAGTAACCAGCCTTGTGCAACAGACTGCCCATCAGAGTTAGTTGATCGGGCTCGTCGTTGACGATAAGGACGGAATTTTCCTCGTGGCCGTTGGAGATTTCTATCCCATGCACCAGATCTGTACCTCGAACTGCTGCCGTATTTTAGTTGGAAAAACCGGGGGCTAACGGCGTACGAACTGCGAAATCACGAATCTGTTGGCGTTAGTACTTGAATAAGAACTCAGGGTTTACTGGCATTTTGACGGGCGAAGTATAGCACACGCTTCCCGCTACAGATCTGAAAGTTCAAACTTGCGAAGCAAGGTCGTGCATAGAGCGAGTAGTGGTGCAGTCTGAACTTCGGCGTCGGTGTTGGAGACAGTCAGTACCGTAACGTAGGTAGCGTCGGGTCTGGGTTGCGCCTGGATCCACAATGAATTTAGGAGCAAAACGCCGACTCGACGCTACCGCGTTACGGTACTGACCATTTCCAGGACGCAACTTCAAACTGCACCCCTACCCATAGAGCGCTCAGCCCGCGAAGCGGGCGAAAGCATGAAGCCTGGGGGTAAGCTCCGGTATCAATACCGGTATCAATAAAAGAACGGGCGCGAGCCCACGAAAGCGGGCGACAGCGCTGTCGTCCGTTTCACGGGCTTTGCACAAAAAGTCGAGGATGCCACGGGCTTGTCCCGTGGAGGCTCACGCTTGACGCTACAGCTCGCGTGAAAACAACTCCTGGATGCCACGGCCTTGTGCCGTGGAGGTTCACGCTCGATGCTATAGCAGCAAGCGCGACACTCCACGGGTCAAGCCCGTGGCATCTCGGGTAGTGTCGCAATTTGGATTTGCCTCTGCGTTCTCCGCGTATCTCCGCGTCCTCTGCGTTAAAAATAGCGTTTGACGCCTACTTAACGCAGAGCACGCGGAGATACGCAGAGAACGCAGAGAGAATTCTTCAATTTAAGACACCACTGCATCTCGAACGAGTTGGGTCCTTCTCTAGCGACAAGCGCGAAACTCCACGGGACGAGCCCGTGGCATCTTTTCGACTTTTTGTGCAAAGCTGTTTCACGGGCTTCGCTCGCTGTTTTGAATGACTGGACCTGCTTACGCCCCAGGCTCTATGCTTTCCCCTGTTTTCGCAGGCTAATATCAGGCTTTAAGCTTTTCGCCTGCTTCGCAGGCTAATACGCGGGCAACCCGCAGGTTCGGTAAACCGAAATGGGACTCTTTGAATCAAAACGGTCATATTTTAATATCTCGGATATTGGGATGAGAGAGGTTATGAATAACATTAGAAGTTACAAAGGCGCGCGAGTAAACATCTTTTTGAGTCTGGTCCTGGTTGTATTTTCTTTCGCTTCGTGTAGCGGGCAGAGCAGATTGATGAACCTGACGGCCACTCAACCTGCGCCACCGGCGCCGATTACCGAATCGGCAGTTGCTGTACAGGGTTCTTATGCGGACCTCGTGAGCAGGGTTTCTCCGGCTGTCGTGACCATCCGGTCTACCGAACGAGCGCGGCCAGCACAGCAGTTTCCTTTCATGGACGATCCGACATTCCGCGAGTTCTTTGGTGATCGATTGCCACAACAACGGCCTCCCCAAAGAGTGCAGGGCGTCGGCTCCGGAGTCATCGTCAATACCGACGGTTACATTCTCACTAACCACCATGTAGTTGACGGAGCGATCGAGATAAGAGTTGAACTAACGGACAACCGTACATTCACGGCCAAGCTGGTTGGCTCCGATCAGCCGAGCGATCTCGCGGTTTTGAAAGTTGATGTGAGAGGACTACCGGCCCTTTCGCTTGGCGATTCAGACAAGGTACGCGTCGGAGATTTTGTCTTAGCGCTCGGTAATCCGCTGGGCATCGGACAGACCGTAACGTCCGGTATCGTCAGTGCCAAGGGACGGGCTACGGGTCTGAGCGATGGAAGTTTTGAAGACTTCCTCCAGACTGACGCCGCGATCAATCGAGGAAACTCAGGCGGTGCTCTCGTAAACACGAACGGTGAGCTGATTGGTATCAACTCCCAGATTCTTTCACCTTCCGGTGGCAATATCGGAATTGGCTTTGCGATTCCTTCGAACATGGCAAAAGCAGTGATGGACCAGTTGTTGAAGAATGGAAAAGTCCGGCGTGGAATGCTGGGCGTAACGATTCAGTCGGTTGACGCTGATCTCGCTGCCAGTTTGAATCTTCCCGCAGCAAGAGGCGCTATTGTTACATCAGTTGCGCCCGGTGGTCCGGCTGAAAGAGCTGGAATCAAACGCGGCGACGTGATCACTGCTATCAACAAGCAATCCGTCGCTGATAACAACAGTCTGAGAAATCTTGTTGCCAGCATGGCGCCGGGGTCGAACGTTGAGGTGACGGCGCGGCGCAATGGTAATGATCAGAACTTCCAGGTGGCGCTCGCGGAATTGCCTGACCGACAGCGACCTGAAGGTGAAGAGAGCAGCAGCGGAGGCGGGAGCGGAAACGAGAGGTTCGGACTAACGCTTCAACCTCTTACGGCTGAAATGGCTTCTCGTTATGGTCTCGACGCCGACGACCAGGGTTTGCTGGTTACGAGAGTAGATCCGGCAAGCAACGCTGCTAATGCGGGGATCAGGCAGGGCGATTTGGTTCAGGAAGTGAACCGGCAACAGGTGCGAACGTTTGCGGAGTTTGGCGCCGCGATTCAACAGTCAGGCTCAAAGCCTGCACTCGTTCTGATTAAGAGACGGAACGCCCTGATCTATATGACGTTGAGACCGGGTTCGTAATCTCAGCCACAAAAAAGCACAAGAGGCAACAAATAGGCAGAAAGAACACAAGAGCTCATTTTTGAGCTTTTGTGTTTTTTTGTGTTACGTTCCCCCCTCGAAGGAGGAACCGATATTGAGAGAGTTTGATCGCCGGCCGTGGGGAAGTTATACGGTGCTCGAGGAAGCGCCCAATTTTAAGGTCAAACGTATCGAGGTCTTGCCCGGCAAAAGACTCAGTTACCAGAAACACTCACAACGATCAGAACACTGGTTCGTGGTGGAAGGGACAGCGAAAGTCACTCTCGACGGTAATGAGATCACGATTCGCACCGGGGAAGCGATCGACATTCCAATCGGAGCTGCTCATCGCGTCGAGAATCCAGGCAACGAAGATCTGATCTTTATCGAAGTGCAGCGAGGAGCTTATCTCGGCGAAGACGACATCGTGCGTCTCCAGGACGACTATGGCAGGACAGGTTGATGTTCCTGTTCTTTAGTAGCGAGTCCGAACAGTGCTGTCGGACTTCGTTACGTTTTTCAGCGGTTTTTGACGCCTCGCTCTCCGTAGTTGCTCTATTACATTAAGACTTTTGAGGATGGAGGTTGACGGCCCCTCTATTGCTTAGGATTCCTTTGCCAGATAGAACTGGGCAACGTTTGGGGGGAAAACAAGGAGGAGCCTCATGGAGAAGAAACTGATGGGGAAGAAGGTTGCGATTCTGGTTGCCGATGGGTTTGAACAGGTAGAGCTGACGGAACCGAAAAAAGCGTTGGAAGATGCAGGGGCGATTACCGAGATCGTTTCACCTGCCGACCAGGAAGTGCAGGGATGGAATCACGACGAAAAAGCCGACTTATTCACGGTTGATATGCCTTTGAGCCGGGCGCGTTCTGACGATTACGACGCATTATTACTGCCGGGTGGCGTGAGAAATCCAGATCAATTAAGAACACTGATGAGAGCAGTCGAATTTATCGATGGTTTCTTCGTGACGGGTAAACCCGTTGCCGCGATCTGTCATGCACCATGGACACTAATCGACTCCGACGTAGTTAAAGGAAGAACAATCACTTCCTGGCCGTCGTTGAAGAGGGATCTGATCAATGCCGGTGCGCGTTGGGTCGACAGGGAAGTGGTGGTCGACAACGGTTTGATAACCAGTCGCAAGCCTGCCGACATACCAGCCTTCAACAAAAAGATGATCGAGGAGTTTGCTGAGGGTCGACATTCGCGGCAGAGAGCCGCGTGACAGAGGCAGCGGCAGCAGGCAGGAGCAGGAGCAGGCGCAGGAAGCAGGCGCAGGAAGCAGGAGCCGTAACGGCACCTTCGACGCCTCCTGCTCCTGCTCCCTGTGCTCCTGCTTCCTGCTCCTGCTCCTGCTCCTGCTCCTGCTCCCTGCTCCTGCTTCCTGCTCCTGTTGCTTAATGAATTTTTCTCGCGGTATGACCTACCTTGACGACACCGGCTTGGATCACTTTCGCATTGATACCTCGCAGGCAGAGTTCC